>Ga0194129_10000752_pt1 | contig 59014 bp, 58 predicted proteins | sample TA2KigCa35mmetaG_FD_150862 | JGI IMG/M metagenome (GOLD analysis project Ga0194129, IMG submission 150862) | Freshwater microbial communities from Lake Tanganyika, Tanzania - TA2015038 Kigoma Deep Cast 35m | ecosystem: Environmental > Aquatic > Freshwater > Lake | place: Tanzania: Lake... | reverse complement strand
GGGCGAGCCGATCTCCTGTGACGCGTCGCAGGTCATCCTGGCTACAGGCTCCAAGGCACGCCATCTGCCGTCCATTTCAGTCGACAACCAGGTGATCTGTGACAACGAGGGTGCGCTTGCGTTGGGCGACGTGCCTGCACGCCTCGGCGTCATTGGCGCGGGCGTGATTGGGCTGGAACTTGGGTCGGTCTGGCGCCGGCTCGGCAGCCAGGTCACGATTCTCGAGGCGTTACCCGAGTTCCTGGCCGCAGCCGACGAGGCCGTTCGCAAGGAGGCCTGGAAGCAGTTCACCAAGCAGGGGCTCGCGATTCATCTCGGCGCGAAAATTGGCGAGGTCAAACGCGAGGGCGCTGGTGTCAGCATTGCCTGGACGGATTCGTCGGGGCAGGCTCAGACCCTGAAGTGCGACCGTTTGATTGTCTCCGTAGGCCGGGTTCCCAACACCGAAGCGCTCGGGCTGGATAGCGTGGGTCTGGCCACTGATGCGCGGGGATTCATTCCCGTTGATGACGCGTGCCGCACTGCGGTGCCGGGAATCTGGGCGATTGGCGATGTGGTGCGTGGGCCAATGCTTGCCCACAAAGCCGAAGATGAGGGCGTATTGGTTGCCGAACTCATTGCCGGTCAAAAGCCGCATATCGATTACAACTGCATTCCCTGGGTCATCTACACCTCGCCCGAAATTGCCTGGGTGGGGCAGACTGAACAGCAGCTCAAGGCCGCCGGTCGCGAATTCAAGAGTGGCCAGTTCCCGTTTGCCGCCAACGGACGCGCGCTGGGCACAGGCGCATCGGCGGGTTTTGTGCGCGTGCTCGCCTGCGCCAAAACCGACGAGGTGCTGGGGGTGCATATCGTGGCCTCCAATGCCTCCGATCTGATTGCCGAAGCGGTTCTCGCCATGGAGTTCAAGGCCTCGGCGGAAGATATCGGCCGGATCTGCCATCCGCATCCATCGCTCTCGGAGGTGATGCGCGAGGCCGCGCTTGCCGCCACCGATAATCGCGCGCTGAACGGGTGACCGCTGCACTGTCTGCAACGATGTCCGGCTCTGTGATCGTCGAGGCGTATGAGCGCGCGCTGGCGGCGCGCGGCTTTACCGACGATCCCGCTCAGCGTGCGGCAGTCGCCCGCCTGCAGCAACTCGCAGACGAGCTGGCGGCGGCGGGCGATCGACCAGCGGGGCTGCTTGGTCGGATGCTGGGTCGCGCCCCCCGTTCAGTCCGGGGCGTCTGGCTGTGGGGTGGCGTTGGCCGCGGCAAGAGCTTCGTCATGGACTGCTTTTATGGTGCGGTCGGGCCTGTTCGAAAAATCCGGCTGCACTTCCACGAGTTCATGCGGGCCGTGCACCGCGAGCTTGAATCGTTGAAGGGCCGTGCAGATCCCCTCGATGAGCTCGCCAGGCGTGTCGCCCAGCGTCACCGACTCATCTGCTTCGACGAGTTCCACGTATCCGACATTGCGGATGCGATGATTCTTGAGCGCCTCCTGCGCGGACTGTTTGCACAGGGCGTCTGTTTCGTCATGACATCAAACTACCGGCCCGACGATCTGTATCCAGACGGCCTGCATCGAGATCGTATTCTGCCCGCGATCGCGCTGATTCATCAGAACGTTGATTGTCTGCGGCTGGACGCAGGGCAGGACTATCGCAGGCTGTCGCTATCGCGGATCGAGGCCTACCACACGCCGCTGGGCGAGCGCGCATTGAAGGCGCTGACCGTGGCTTTCGAATCGCTGGCTGAGACAGCTGACGAGTCGCCCGTTCTCAACATCGAAAACCGCGAGGTCCGCGCGCTTCGTCGGGCAGGTGGCGTGGTGTGGTTTGATTTTGCGAGGCTCTGTGGCGGGCCGCGGTCGCAGAACGATTATCTGGAGCTTGCCACCCGCTTTCATACCGTTGTGCTGTCTGACGTGCCGCGGATGACGCCGGCGATGGCCTCGGAGGCCAGGCGATTCGTGTGGCTGGTTGACGTGCTTTATGATCAGAAGGTGAAACTGATCCTGTCCGCCGAGTGTCCGCCCGAGGCGCTTTACACGCAAGGAACCATGGCGGGCGAATTCCACCGTACGGTCAGCCGAATCGCCGAGATGCAGAGCCGCGAGTACCTCGAAGCGCCGCGTCGCGGGGTGACCACGGCGCTCGCGTAAAGCGAATCTGCCATGGTCAGTCGCGACGACCGAGCTGGCAAATCGCTCTCGCGCCACACGCTGCGCGAAACGATCCGTTGGCTGTCGCAGGGGTTGCTTGAGCGGGAAGATCAGGCCCGCGCGCTGCTGCTGGCGCTGCTAAGCGGCGAGCATGTGCTGCTGATCGGTCCGCCGGGTACGGCGAAAAGCGCGCTCGCGCGCCGGCTTCACGGTCTTGTGGGTGGGCGATGGTTCGAGCGTCTGCTCACCAGGTTTACCGTTCCCGAAGAGCTCTTCGGACCGCTGTCGCTTGAGGCGCTCGATCATGGCCGGTATGAGCGCGAGATTGACGGCTACCTGCCTGCCGCCGACGTGGCGTTTCTCGACGAGGTGTTCAAGGCCAACTCGGCGATTCTGAATGCGCTGCTTGCGATACTGAATGAGCGGGTGTTTGATCAGGGGGCAAAGCGAATCCCTGTGCCGCTGGCCTGTCTCGTAGCGGCCAGCAACGAACTCCCCGATGACGAGGCAATGCTTGCGTTTCAGGATCGCTTCCTGTTTCGGTGCGACGTTCTACCGGTGACCGACGCATCGTTTCAGGCGTTGCTGGTTCAGTCGCATCAGCCCGTTGGAGAGCCGCCCTGGCGGCTTGATCCCGCCGATGTTCGCGCAACCGACATCGGCGCGGCCGATATCGGCCTTGGTGGGGTTGTGATCGAAGCGTTCGTCGCATTGCGCGAGTCGCTTCTTGAAACGGGGCTCACGATCTCGGATCGCCGCTGGGTTCGTGCGGCACGCGTGCTGAGAGCAGCGGCCTGGTTGGACGATGCCCCCGAAGTGGGTCTGGAACATCTGGCCGTATTACGCTGGTTGTTGCCAGCCACCACAGCGCAGGTCAAAGGTTTTGAAGCCTGGCTGCTTGCGTGGCTGGGTGCCGATCAGGCGCTGGATCCGATATGGCTCGAGCAAACTGCGGATGCGTTTTCGCAGCAGCTTGAAGTCGAGCAGTCCGCAGGAGAGCTTGCTTTCGATGACTCGGGCAAGCTTGCCATGGCGCGTCGCCTGGCTGGCGCGGACTCGACCGCGCTATCGGACGGTGCGCCTCGACTGTCTGCGTTCAGCCGAGCGCGCCGATACAGTCCTGCCCATATTGCCGCGCGGGTGGCCCAGATATCAGAGGTGATTGATCGCGTGGATCACTGGCTTGCCGACGCGACTGCTCACGCAGAAAGGCTGCAGGCTCGTCTGTCCCAATCGCTTTGGATCGAGCCCAGTCTGGTAATGCGGGCGCTTGAGACATTTGCGCAATCGGTTGAAGCCGTGCGTCGTGCCAGAGAGCGGTTGGTGGCGGCCCGGGCTGGGTTTGAGGCGTTGCCGCTGGCAGAGTCTGATGAGGGACGGCGGCCCGATCCCGTGGCTGTGCCCGACATGCCATGACCGCCATCGCCCCGCTTGATCGCTTTGACACAGTCTCGATTGAACGCGATTTCGATTGGCTGGCCGGGCTGGATCGCGCGCTGTGGCTGCCGGCCCTGATCAACTCACACGGCGCTTTGTATGACCGGCTCGCATGGCTGCATCACGCGGTTCAGGCGTTCAACCGTGCGGCCAACCCTTTTGCGGGGGATATCAATTGCGAGCGCTGGCCAGGCCATGCGGTCAGCCAGGCCTTCGGGCGGGTCATTGACCGGATGGGGCTGGCAACGCTGGTCGCTGGTCAGCCCGAGTGGGGCATTCAGCTGCTCCGAAGCTTTTTATGGCATCTGGACTCACTGGCAAGACTCGCTGCGCAGGGCGGGGTGGACAAGGCAATCGCCGCGCTGGTGGCTGCGTTTGCCGAGCAGTGGGAAATCGAGCGGGCAGATCTTGAAGCGGTGCTGAAGGTCTTCGAGTCGCTCGACGGCGTTGCGAGCCTGGCGCGATGGAGCGAAGCGCGTGGCGTGTTGCGCAGTGAGGGGTGGCAACAGGTGCTTGCAGCCCACGCAAGTCTTCGCGAGTTGCCGGGTCTGTCGTCCCTGATCCGATCGCTGGGGCGGCGACAGGTGGCCGACTGTGAGCATGAGGTCAGGGCCATGCGCAGCCCTCGCGCGCAGGCGCGGCAGAAGGTCGATCACACGCGCTGGCAGATTCAACCGCTGTTTCGCGAGTCCGGCGAGCCAGACGGAATCTGCCGGTCGGCCGCGCTTGAACGTGTTCTGTCTTCGGAATGGATGCTGTCGCGTCGCCAGCAAAGCGATGGGACGCGCGTCCGCCGCCTCAAGCGTCTTTTTTCCGCCCGCCTGTCGGAGGGAACGCTGCTTGCGCTGTCGGTGCGCGACCTTGAGCGCATTCGGCTGCGGACGCCGCTGGCAGTCGAGGAGGATCGTACGCATCACCTCGAGCAGCCGCGGCTGCAGCAGGGCCCGATCATTGTCTGCCTGGATACCTCCTCATCGATGACCGGTGCTGCCGAGCGCGTGGCGAAGGCGGTGGTGCTCGAGGCAATGCGCAGCGCAGGCCGGCAACGGCGGGGCTGTCTGGTCTACGCGTTCAGCGGGCCCGGTCAGGTACACAGGGTGTCGATGGGTGCGGACGCGGATGGGTTGATCGCACTTGCCCGCATGCTTGGCAACAGTTTCCATGGCGGCACCGACATCGCGGAGCCGATTGAATCAGCGCTTGCCGACCTGCAGCGCGAAGCATGGCGCGATGCGGATCTTCTCATTGCGTCGGACGGCGAGTTCGGTGTGACGGCGCAGGTGTTGGGTCGGCTTCGCGATGCGCACGCGAATCAGGGGCTTCGCACACAGGGCATCCTGATCGGTGACCGCGAGACGCTTGGCCTGCGTGAGCTATGCGACCACATCTATTGGGTGTCGGACTGGCGCCGGTTTGGCGATCAGCCGTCCAGCGGCGCGTCGCCAGTGCATGACAGTGCGCTCACCCGGCTGTTTTTTCCAGCGGCATCGATGCGCGCACCCCCGGTCGGGCAAAACAGTTCAGGCGCCTGATGTCATCAGACTTTCATTGTCGGCGACGGAGCGCAGAAGTATCATCGAGCCCGACATTCGCGTAAAAATTTCCCTCAATGAATGACCTCGACGACATCGAGACCTTACGCAGGCGAATCATCGAATTGCAGCTTGAGCACCAGGGGCTTGATGCAATGATTGATTCCGTCGGCCCGCAGGGTACGCTGGATGAGCTCCAGCTGAGGCGTCTGAAGAAGCGCCGGCTGCAGATCCGCGACACCATCGCGCTGCTGCAGATGCGGCTGGTTCCTGACGTTCCTGCCTGACGTGGGCGACCGTCGCGAGGTCTTTTTCGATCGAATCTCGGGGGCGTTTGGATCCGGTGGCGAGATCGCCCGCTCGCAGCCCGGCTACCGGCGGCGCGAGTCGCAGATAGCGTTCGCCCAGGCGGTGGGCGAGGCCATCGCGGCTCAGTCCACGCTGGTTGCTGAAGCGGGCACTGGAATCGGAAAAACTTTCGGCTATCTGGTGCCTGCGCTGCTGTCGGGCGGGATGGTGCTGATCAGTACCGGCACCCGAACGCTTCAGGACCAATTGTTTCATCGGGATCTGCCGAGGGTTCGCGAGGCATTGCAGCTGGGCACCCGAGTCGCGCTGCTGAAGGGCCGCTCAAACTATGTGTGCCGCTATCACCTCAGGCGAAACCTCGAGGAGGGGCGCTTTGAGCGGCGCGAGGATATCGCGGTATTGCATCGCATCGACCGCTTTGCTGCGATCTCGATGACCGGTGACCGAAGCGAGGCGCCGGGCATTGCCGAGGATGCTCCCGCGTGGGCCAAGGCCACGTCAACGCGCGAGAACTGTCTGGGGCAGGATTGCCCGGATATCCGCGAGTGCTTTGTCTTCAAGGCCCGGCAGGCCGCGCTGGAGGCGGATCTCGTGGTGGTCAATCATCACCTGCTTTGTGCGGACCTGGCTTTGCGCGATGAAGGGGTCGCTGACCTGCTACCTACCGCACAGGCCATCATCTTCGATGAGGCGCATCAGCTTCCCGAAGTCGCGAATCAGTTTTTTGGTCGATCGGTATCGAGTCGTCAGCTGATCGATCTCACGCGCGACGCGATGCGCGAGGGACTCGCCACAGCGTCTGACGCCGCCGACTGGATACTGCTCAGCCGCCGACTTGAGCAGCAGATTCGGGAGTGGCGGCTTGCGGTGGCGGGCAACGGTCGACTTGATCGGGATCGGCTGGCGGCGAATTCTGGGTTCAGCGAGGCCACCGTGCTGGTGATCGAAGCGGTTCGTGCGCTACGCGAGCCGCTGCAGAGGTCGGCCGAGCGGGGCCCCGAGCTGGGGCGGCTCGCGGCGCGTGCCATCGAGCTCGAGCGTCTGCTAGGTGACTGGATCGATACCCTCACGGGGCATGGTGACCAGTCCGCCAGCGAGTCCGTGCTGTGGGCCGAGGCAGGCACGTCGGGCATTGCGCTTCACGCGACGCCTCTCTCGCTCGCGCAGGTGTTTCAGCGCCATCGCGACGCCATGCCGCGCGCCTGGGTGTTTGTATCAGCAACCCTTGCCGTGGCCGATGACTTCTCGCACTTCACGTCGCTGCTGGGCTTGACGGAGGCGCGCTGCGAAACCTGGCCCAGCCCGTTCAATACGCCCGAGCAGGCGCTGCTCTATGTACCAACGGGTTGCGCAGACCCGTCGTCATCCGGATTCGCCGAACGCATGGCACACGCAATCGCGCCACTGCTGCGCGCGAACCGGGGCCGAGCGTTTGTGCTGTGCACCAGTCTGCGCATGGTTGAGCAGGTATCCACCCTTCTTCAGGGCCTTCGGTCCGACCCCCACCATCCCATCGAACTGCTGGTCCAGGGCCAGATTCCACGCCACGAGCTGCTTGTCCGGTTCAGGCAGGCAAACGCACCGGTGCTGATTGGATCAGCCAGTTTCTGGGAAGGGGTGGATGTGGTGGGCGAGCAGTTGTCACTGGTCGTCATCGACAAACTGCCGTTTACCCCGCCCGATGATCCGGTTCTTCGTGCGCGCAGCGATGCATTGCGTCGCCAGGGGGGCGACCCATTTGGCGCGATTCAACTGCCAGCAGCCGCGATGGCCCTCAAGCAGGGCGCCGGGCGCCTGATTCGGTCGGAGAGCGACCGGGGACTGCTGGTGATCTGCGACGATCGGCTGGTATCAAGAAGCTACGGCAAGCGCCTGCGGGCCAGCCTTCCGCCGATGCCGATGACCCGTTTGGCCGAGGACGCGCTTCAGTGGGTGACGCGCGATCATCGCCCAAGCGGCGCGCCGGCGGAGCCCGTCAGCGACGCCACGTAGCCTGCTAACGCCAGAACTGCCACCAGCGCGCGGACTCTGGCGGAGCGGCGCTTGCGCGGGCCGAGTCGGGGAAGCTCTTTTCAAGTACCCGACGGGTATCGTCACGTAGTTCGGGCAACCCGAGCTTGTCGTAGGAATCGGCGAGCATAGCCAATGCCTGCTCGGTTGACCGCGCGGTGGGGAACTGCCGTACGACGCCCTGGGCCCGGTTTGCCGCTGCCACATACGCGCCGCGGCGGAAGTAGTAGCGTGCAACGGCCAGTTCGCCAGCGGCCATGGAATCGATGAGATAAGCCATGCGCGCCTCGGCATCGGCCACATACTGGCTCTGCGGGAAGCGATTGATGAGGATTCGAAACGCATCGAAGGCGTCGCGCGCCGCCTGCAGATCGCGCTCGGCCAGATCCTGCTTGCCCAGCGCGGCGAACAGCCCTTCCTGTTCGTTGAAATTGACCACGCCCTTCATGTACAGCGCATAGTCGAGCGCAGGGTGGTTGGGGTGCAGCTTGATGAAGCGATCAAGCGCCGCAACCGCCAGCACCCGCTCGTTATTGCGATAATGCGCGTAGGCGATCTGCAACTGCGCCTGTTCGGCCCAGCGGCCAAAAGGGTATCTGGCCTCAAGCTTTTCGAGCAGCTTGATAGCCTGACCCCAGTTGCGTCGTTCAATATCTTTCCTGGCTTCGCTGTACAGTTGGTCGGGCGGCCAGCCGACGGTTTCGTCCACCTCCTGGAGTGTGCCGCAGCCGGCCAACACCAGACTCATCCAGACCGCAATCAGGCGAAGCGTGCCCACGAGATGTCGATTCATCAGAGCATTATAGCTAACCGCACTGCGATCGATCAGTGTTCTGACGCAATGTCGGCAGCCGACCGGCCGTCGTTGGACGAGGACGAGGCCACCGGGCCCGGGTTGATCACCCTGTCGGCTGCCGGTGCGTCGGGAGAACGGCTGGATCGCTTCCTCGCGCAGCAGCTCCCGCAGTATTCGCGGTCACGCCTTCAGCGCTGGATTGAACTCGGTGCAGTCAGCTGGGATGAGCGGGTATTGGGACGCCGGCATCGTCTGGCTGGATTGGAAACGCTGACCGTCGAGCCGCAGCCGCTTGAGGCCGAGGCGGCGTTTGGGCCTGAGCCGGTCGACTTTGATGTTATCCATCAGGATACCGATCTTTTGATCATCGACAAACGCCCGGGACTGGTGGTTCATCCTGGCTCGGGAAACTGGCACGGCACCTTGCTGAATGGTCTGATGCACCGTTTCAAAAGCCAGTCGGTGTTGCCTCGCGCTGGCATTGTTCACCGGCTGGATAAAGACACCAGCGGCCTGATGGTCGTGGCGCGCTCCGAGTCGGCAATGGCCTTGCTGGCCGAGCAGCTCGCCAGTCGAAGCATGGGCCGCCGCTATCTGGCTCTGGTGCAGGGCGCGGTGGCTGATCGCGCTGAAGTCGACGAGCCGATCGGTCGTGATCTGGTTCAGAGAATCCGAATGGCGGTGGTGCATGGATCGGGGGGGCGCTCTGCCCGAACCGTGTTTCGCAAGCTTGCCCAGGGCGCGCTCAATGGCCGTGCGGTAAGCCTGATCGAGTGTCGCCTGCATACCGGGAGAACCCATCAGATCCGGGTACATTTGAAGCATCTGGGCGCGCCTATCGTGGGTGATGCGCTGTACGGCGGCCTTGCCGACGCTCGCGCGCCGCGCCAGGCACTCCATGCCTGGCGGCTGGAGCTTTCGCATCCCGCAGACGCAAAGCGACGCGTCTGGACATCGGCCTGGCCACCTGATCTGATGCCCCTGCTCGAGGCGATCGACATCGATCCGGTCGACGCGCTGCGGCGGGCGAGTCGCGCCTTTGATGACCCGGTTGAGACTGCCCGCTCATGACCCTGCCAATGCTCGTTGCAGGCTGGCCCTTGCCCGACTCGGTTTCGGGTCGGGTGACGACCCGGGTGGGCGGCGTCAGCCAGCGCAGTTGGGGGGGGGCCCAGCAGACCCCTGATGGTCTGAACCTGGGCGTACGGTGCGGTGATGACCCTGCAGCGGTGGCTGAGAACCGTCGGCGGCTCGGGGCGCTCTTGCCCACAGAGCCCGTCTGGCTTGAACAGGTCCATGGGGCGGTCGTACATGTTGTGGGGGCCGCGGCTGCCTCGCAGGCGTCCGAGCCGTGCGCCGATGCTGCGGTGACCTGCGAGCCCGGGCGGGTCCTGGCCGTCCAGTCGGCCGACTGCCTGACGGTGCTGTTCTCCGACCTTCAAGGCAGGCGCATCGGGGCTGCGCACGCAGGATGGCGAGGTCTGGCGGCAGGCGTGCTGGAGAACACGGTGGCAGCGCTGCGCGGTCTTCCAGGGGCATCTGACGATGTGGTGGCATGGCTTGGACCCGCCATCGGTCCCGGCGCGTTTGAGGTAGGCGCCGAGGTGCGTGAGGCGTTTCTCGTGCGTGATCCCGGGGCGGCGGACTGCTTTCGCAGCGGGGCGTTGCCTGGCAAGTGGATGGCTGATCTGTTCAGCCTTGCAACCCGGCGCCTTGATGCGGTTGGCGTCAGGCAGGTGGGGGGCGGCGGGCTTTGCACGTTTTCGGATGCGGGCCGGTTTTACTCCCACCGCCGCGATCGAACCACGGGCCGATTGGCCTCACTGATCTGGATCAATCCTGCCCGCTGAGTGTTGCGGCAGCGTATTGGCGGCCTCTCGCCGCTGTCGATTACGCCGCCTCTGCGGCGTGCCCAAAAGGTAAAGCAGGATCGACATGGGTAGCAGACCGTAAAAAACGAAGGTCGCCACGCCGGCAACCCACGAGGACTCGGTGAGGGCCATCAATAACGTGACGTAAAGCCAGGCGATTGCAATGATGTACATCGGCGGGCAAGGGTGAGGGTTTTGAAAAAACGGCGTCGCGGGGGAGAATGCCCTAAAAACTGTTACCGCGAATAAACCGGGGAAATCATGGCAACAGGTAAGCGGAACAATTCCAACTCAGCCAACGTGAGCAGCGCGGCGGGGAAACGTGGGGCCCGGGCAGACTCGGGCCCGGCAGGCGGCCGTCGGGCTTCGCCGGCAAAGCCCCGCGCCACAGTCAAGCAATCAACGGCGAAACCAGCTGCCGCAAAGCGTGGCGCAAACCGATCCACGGCGAGCCAGGCTGGCGCGCAGGCCAAAGCCCAATCGAAAGCCAGAGCTCAGGGCGCGAGTACCGCAGGCGCCACCCAGACCAATCAGTCTGCGTCGGCGGCTGGCGCTTTGCCAGGGGGCCTGCACCTGTCGCCTGAAGCGTTGTCACGGCTGCAGGCTGACTACCTCCAGCGGGTGAGCGACATGTTCACCACCCCCGAGCCACCCGCATCGGCTGACCGGCGGTTCGCCGATGCCAGCTGGCAGACGGGGCCGTTTGCCTGGGGCGCAGCGCTGTACGCGTTGAACGCAGAGTTTCTGCAGAAGATGGCCGATTCGGTTGAAGGCGACAACAAGACCCGTGACCGCGTGCGTTTCGCCACCCAGCAGTGGGTGGACATGATGTCGCCAGCAAACTTCCTGCTTACGAATCCTGAAGCGCAACGCAAGCTGCTCGAGTCCCGCGGCGAAAGTCTCTGGACGGGAATCCAGAACATGTTGGGCGATATGCAGAAGGGGCATATCTCTCAAACGGATGAGCTGGCGTTTGAGGTCGGGCGCAATGTGGCAACCACGCCAGGTACGGTTGTGTTTCAGAACGAGCTCATCCAGCTCATTCAATACCTGCCCACCACTGATCACGTGGGCAGCCGGCCGCTTCTTATGGTGCCCCCCTGCATCAACAAGTTTTACATCATGGATCTGCAGCCGGACAACTCGCTGGTGGCGTACGCGCTGTCGCAGGGTCATACGGTGTTCATGGTGTCCTGGCGAAATGTTCAGATTGATCAAAGCCGCCTCACCTGGGACGACTATCTCGAGCACGGCGTGATCGAAGCGGTTCGGGTGGTGCGCGAGATCAGCGGGCAGCCCACCATCAATCTGCTCGGCTTTTGCGTGGGCGGCACGCTGGCGGCCACGGCGGCGGCGGCGCTGGAGGCGCGCGGCGATCGCTGGATCGAGTCGCTCACGCTGCTGACAACCCTGCTTGATTTCGCCGATCCGGGCGTGCTTGGAATCTTTATTGACGAGGCCTTCGTCGCCTACAAAGAGGCGTCCATTGGAAGCGGCGGCCTCATGCACGGCCGCGAGCTTGCCACCACCTTCAACTTCCTGCGCCCGAATGATCTGGTCTGGAACTACGTCATCAGCAATTATCTGAAGGGCGAGGCGCCGCCCCCGTTTGACCTGCTTTACTGGAACTCGGACAGCACCAATCTGCCAGGGCCAATGTTTTGCTGGTACATCCGCCACATGTACTTGCAAAACGAGCTGCGCATTCCGGGCCGACTGACCTGCGCCGGCGCTGCCATTGATCTGGGCGCCATCAAGGCGCCTACCTACATTTACGGCTCGCGTGACGACCATATCGTTCCGTGGCGGGCGGCGTATGCGTCAACGCAACTGATCAAGTCTCCGGTTCGTTTCGTGATGGGCGCAAGTGGCCATATCGCGGGTGTCATCAACCCGGCTCATCGCAACAAGCGCAATTATTGGGTTGCTTCGCAGTGCCCTGGATCCGCTGATGACTGGATGAGCCAGGCGAACGAGGTGCCGGGCAGCTGGTGGCCCGACTGGTCGAACTGGCTCGTTAAATTTCAGGGTGAACGCAGGCAGCCGCCGCGCTCGCCTGGCTCGGCCCGATTTCCGGCAATCGAACCGGCGCCGGGACGCTACGTCAGGCAGAAAGCCTGAGCGTCGGCAGGCGCGTCGCGCACATCGGATTCAACCTGTTTCTCAAGGCCCTCTGCAACCCCGCGAATGTCGATAAGGAAATCAAGTCATGAGCAAGAAAATCGCTTACGTTACCGGTGGGATGGGTGGTATCGGAACTGCCATCTGCCGCAAGTTCCATGACATGGGATACCTGGTGATCGCTGGATGCGGCCCAACGCGCGACCACGGCAAGTGGATTGCCGAGCAGAAGGCAGACGGCTATGAGTTTCATGTGTCCGTCGGTAACGTGGCCGACTGGGATTCCACCAAGGCCGCGCTCGATCAGGTGAAGGCGAACTTCGGAAATCCAGACATTCTGGTCAATAACGCAGGCATTACACGTGACGGCGTCTTTCGCAAAATGTCGCTGGATGATTGGCGGGCGGTCATCGACACCAACCTCAACTCGATGTTCAACGTTACCAAGCAGGTGATTGACGGCATGCTCGACAAGGGCTGGGGCCGGATCATCAACATTTCATCGGTCAACGGCGAGAAGGGGCAGTTCGGCCAGAGCAATTATTCGGCGGCCAAAGCCGGCATGCACGGCTTTTCGATGGCGCTTGCTCAGGAGGTCGCCAGCAAGGGGGTGACGGTGAACACCGTCGCGCCGGGCTACATTGCAACCGACATGGTGATGGCAGTGCGCGAGGATGTGCGCGAGAAAATCATCCAGACGATTCCGGTTCGCAGGCTGGGTCGCGCTGAGGAAATCGGCTCCATCTGCGGTTGGCTGACCACCGATGACGCAGGCTTCACCACCGGCGCTGAGTTCTCGTGCAACGGCGGACTGCACATGGGGTAATTGCCAGCAGCATGCCATCCGCGGGGGCTGCAGGCAGCGCGCTCGCGGGATGATGCCCAACCGATCTCCCGCTTCGAGGAAGGCTCGCATCCTCGAAACCCGGTTAACACCGCGTGATTTGATATGAGTTACCGAATGAGCGCACCGATCCGGCTGATCAAGAAATATCCCAACCGACGGCTCTACGATACCCGCACCAGCGCCTACATTACGTTGGCTGACGTCAAGCAGCTTGTGCTCGACAATGAGCCGTTCAGAGTGGCTGATGCCAAGACGTCTGAAGACCTCACCCGCAGCATATTGCTGCAAATCATTCTTGAAGAAGAGGCGGGCGGCGCGCCGCTGTTTTCTTCCTCGATGCTCGAGCAGATCATCCGGTTCTATGGTCATGCAATGCAGGGCATGATGGGCGCTTATCTCGAAAAGACGATGCAGTCCTTCGTGGAAATTCAGGACAAGCTGCAGGAGCAGTCCAAGTCGATTTATGACACGGGTGCCATGCCAAACGCCGAAGTCTGGGCTCAGTTCATGGCCATGCAGGCACCGATGATGCAGGCGATGATGGGTAACTATATTGACCAGAGCAAGACGCTGTTCATGCAGATGCAGGAGCAGATGGCGGCGCAGACGCGCAGCATGTTTCAGAACATGAATTTCCCCGGCGCTACGCCGCGCCAGAAGTGAGCGCCTCTCGCCGGAAGAAGGCGGTGCCGAAGGTCGGCTTCGTATCGCTGGGGTGCCCGAAAGCATTGGTGGATTCCGAGAGAATCCTGACGCAGCTTCGCGCGGAGGGCTACCAGGTATCTGGCTCGTACGACGGCTCCGATCTGGTCATCGTCAATACCTGCGGGTTCATTGACGATGCGGTACGCGAGTCGCTTGATGCCATTGGCGAAGCGCTCGCTGAAAACGGCAAGGTCATCGTCACGGGTTGTCTGGGGGCGAAGGCAGGAAGCACGCCGGGCTCCACCCTCGTCGCAGAGGTTCACCCCCGGGTGCTGGCTGTCACAGGACCGCACGCCACCGATGAGGTGATGACGCATGTTCATCAGGCTTTGCCCAAGCCGCATGATCCCTTCACCGATCTGGTGCCCGAGGCTGGCGTCAAACTGACCCCGCGTCACTACGCCTATCTGAAGATCTCGGAAGGCTGCAACCACCGTTGCAGTTTCTGCATCATTCCCTCAATGCGTGGCGATCTCGACAGCCGTCCGATTGGCGATGTGGTGCGCGAAGCACGCGCGCTGTTCGCCTCGGGTGTGAAAGAGCTTCTGGTCGTGTCGCAGGACACCAGTGCATATGGTGTTGACCTGCGGTATCGCACCGGCTTTGTTGAAGGGCGGCCCGTTCGCACGCGGCTTCTTGAACTGGCGCGCGAGCTTGGCATGGCGGCGCGGGAACACGATGCCTGGGTCAGGTTGCACTACGTCTATCCCTACCCGCATGTTGATCAGCTGGTCGAACTGATGGCCGACGGGCTGGTGCTGCCTTATCTCGATGTGCCGTTTCAGCATGCGCATCCGCGCATCCTCAAGCTGATGAAGCGTCCGGCAAGTGGTGAACGCAATATCGAACGGGTGCGCGCATGGCGGGCGATCGTTCCCGACATTACCGTTCGAAGCACTTTCATCGCTGGCTTTCCTGGCGAGACCGAGGCCGAGTTCGAATCCATGCTTGAATTTCTGCGCGAAGCGCGGCTCGATCGTGTGGGCTGCTTTGCGTACTCGCCCGTTGACGGCGCCACGGCCAACGATCTTCCCGGTGCGTTGCCGGATGAGGTCCGCGAGGAGCGCCGCCAGCGGTTCATGCAGGTGCAGGCCGATATCTCGGCAGAGCGACTGCAGCGATTCGTGGGACGCACGATGAGGGTTCTGGTTGACGGAATCGAAGAGTCTGATGAGGGGGCTTATGCAGTGGGCCGCACTCAGATGGACGCGCCGGAAATCGACGGCGTCGTGCGGTTTGGTGGCAGCGGAAAGCTGCCAATCGGGGGCTTCGTTGACGTTTGCATCACCGGCGCCGATGAGCACGATCTGGTCGGTGAAATGGTGGACGCGGCCGCGGCCTAGCGCGTGTCCTCGAACAGCCTGAGCAGCGAATCCAGCCCACAGTGATTGATTGCGTGGGTGGTTTCGTTGCGAACAAGGGGCTTGGCGCGATAGGCCACGGATAGTCCGGCTACCGACATCATCTTCAGGTCGTTGGCGCCATCACCGATTGCAATCGTTTGCGACAGCGGAAAGCCGATACGCGATGCGGTGCGTTCCAGCGCCAGCCGCTTGGCCTGTGCGTTGACAATCGGCCCGTTCAGGCGGCCGGTCAGCCTGCCATCGGCAATGTCCAGCTGATTCGATTGCACATGCTCGATTCCCAGTCTGGCGGCCAGACGCTCGGTAAAAAAACTGAAGCCACCTGATACCAGCAGCAGCTGCAGTCCGGTGGACTTCATTCTGCGAACCAGCGATTCCGCGCCTGGGCTGAGCCTGACGCGCTCGTCCCAGACGCGCTGGAGTACCGATACCGGTAGCCCCGCCAGCAGCGCAACACGGCGTCTCAGGCTCTCGTCATAGTCGGTGATGTCGCCGCGCATCGCGGCTTCGGTGATGGCAGCCACTTCTGCCTTGCGGCCTGCGAAATCGGCGATTTCATCCACGCACTCAATGGTGATCAGCGTGGAGTCCATATCGAACGCAGCCAGCCGGAACGACCGCAGTTGCAGATCGGATGCGACGATTTCAGCATCGACCTGATGGGTTTGAGCGGCGTCGTCAAGCTGTTCGCCAGAGATGGCTACCCGCCGCCACAGCGCGAGGCTGTGGCCCTTGAGGTCTGGCCGATGCCCAGCCAAACACGAAAACGCCTGGACTGTATGCTCCGACAGCGTTGGGTGCTGAACGACCAGCGTGCTCACGATTTCTTCTTGCCCGCAGGGGGGCTGGAGAGTGCTGCAAGGATGTCGCGAATCGCCTTCACCCGCGCTTTCAGGTCGGGGGTGGCGAGCGTGAACCGGATTCGATCCTGGCCGCTCATGCGGGCATCGCGGCGTTGTTGGATCATGGCGATGATCAGTCCCGGATCGATGGGCGGCTTCTCGGTGAACTGCAACACAATTGCTTCGGCCGCCGCATCGATCTTGATGATGCCGAGCGGCTTGCAGACCAGCCTCAGCCGATGCGTTTCAAACAGCGCGGTCGCCTGCTCGGGGAGCTTGCCGAATCGGTCGATCAGTTCCTCCTGAATCTCCCGGAGACGGTCCTCGGCGTCGGCGCCAGCCAGGCGCTTGTAGAGGCTGAGTCGTTCATGGACATCCGCGCAATAGTCGGCGGGCAGCAGTGCCGGGACATGCAGCTTGATTTCAGTGGTTGCGGCGAGCGGCGCACCCGGGTCAGGCTCACGGCCCTCTTTAAGCGCGCGCACGGCTTCGCTCAGCATGTCGTTGTACATGGAGAAGCCTACCTGCTGCATGTCGCCCGATTGGGAGTCGCCCAATACTTCCCCGGCGCCGCGAATCTCGAGGTCATGCATCGCGAGGTAAAAGCCGGAGCCAAGCTCTTCCATCGCCTGGATCGCCTCCAGTCGTTTACCCGCATCACGCGTGATCGCCGATTCATCGGGGATCAGGAGGTATGCGTAGGCCTGATGGTGCGAGCGGCCTACACGGCCGCGCAACTGATGCAGCTGCGCCAGCCCAAAGCGATCCGCGCGATGAATGACGATGGTGTTTGCGGTGGGAACGTCAATGCCGGTTTCGATGATGGTGGTGCACAACAGGACGTTGAAGCGCTGCTGATGGAAGTCGCGCATGACGCGCTCGAGTTCGCGTTCGGGCATCTGCCCGTGCGCGACTTCGATTCGAGCCTCGGGCATCAACGCCGCCAGTCGCGTCCTGCGGTTGTTGATGGTCTCAACCTCGTTGTGCAGGAAATAGGCCTGGCCGCCCCGCTTGAGTTCGCGCAGCAGCGCCTCGCGAATCGTGGCATCGAATTCGCTGCGGACAAAGGTACGGATTGCGAGTCGCTTCTGGGGAGCGGTTGCGATGACCGAAAAGTCGCGAATACCCTCGAGACTCATGGCGAGCGTTCGCGGAATGGGCGTGGCGGTGAGCGTCAGTACGTCGACCTCGGCGCGGAGCGCCTTCAGCCCTTCTTTTTGCCGAACCCCGAAACGATGCTCCTCGTCGATGATCACCAGGCCCAGATTGCGGAACTTGATGTCCGCGGATAGCAGTTTGTGGGTGCCGATGACGATATCGATCTCGCCGCGATTGATGCGTTCGATCGCTTCACGGGTCTCGGCTGCCGAGCGAAAGCGCGACAGCTCGGTGAGTCGCACCGGAAAATCAGCAAAGCGATCCGAGAAGGTTCGGAAGTGTTGTTCTGCAAGCAGCGTCGTTGGACACAGTACGGCCACCTGTCGGCCATCGGCTGCCGCGATGAACGCAGCGCGTAGTGCCACCTCGGTTTTGCCGAAGCCCACATCGCCGCAGACCAGCCGGTCCATCGGACGGGCTGCCACCAGGTCCTGGACCACTGCATGAATCGCTGCCAGCTGATCGGGTGTTTCCTCAAAGCCAAAGCCCTCGGAGAAGGCTTCGTAATCGCGCGCGGTGAAGCGAAACGAATGGCCGGTGCGCGCGGCACGGCGCGCGTACAGGTCAAGCAGTTCGGCGGCTGCATCGCGCGCGTGACGCGCCGCACGAGCGCGGGCTTTTTCCCATTGGCCTGAACCGAGTTGATGTAGCGGGGCATCATCGGGCGCAGCGCCGCTGTAACGACCAATCAGGTGAAGCTGGGCAACCGGCACATACAGCGTGGCATCGCCCGCGTAGACAAGGTGCAGGAACTCGGTGGGGCCGTCGCCCAAATCCATCGTGACCAGTCCCTGATATCGGCCGATCCCGTGCTGAACGTGTACGACCGGGTCGCCGACCTTGAGCTCGGCGAGGTCGCGGATCATAGAGTCGACGTTCGAGGCGCTTTCGCGACGACCCCGGCGAGACCGGCGCGCGGTGCTGGCGAAGAGCTCGGCTTCGGTGATGACGGCGATCGAGCCGTTTGCCAGTGCAAAGCCTTCCTGAAGCGGACCGACTGACAATGCGGTTTTCAGGGGCTGGTCGACGAACTGCGCCCAGTGTTCAACAACCGGGGCGACGATACCGTCCTGCTGCAGCAGCTCGGCGATGGTTTCGCGCCGGCCCGGCGACTCTGCAACGATCAGGGTTCGTGCGGGTGTGCTGTCCAGCCAATCCGCGAGCCGGCCCAGTGGACGATCGGCACGACGGCTAACCTCCAGCGCCGGGAGAGGCGAGGCGAACGCGGCGCGATCGGTGGTGATGTCGGCCGCAGGCGGTACCTGCGGGGGCAAGTCGGAGGTGGTTCCCAGGCCAACGGCCAGATCAGGCGCTGGCTGTTGCTGGCTGGTAATGCGTGGCATCGCCCAGCGCCCGAGACGCCGCGCAAGTCCAAAAAAGTCTTCCACATTCAGGAACAACTCTGCGGGAGACAGCAACGGTCGTTCGGGGTCATGCGACAGGAACCGATGTCGCTGCGAAGCGTCCTGCAAAAACCGCGAGGCGGACTGCTCAACGTCGCCGTGCGTGAGCACCAGTGCATCGTCGCGAAGATAATCGAACAGCGTTGCCATGGTGCCGTGAAACAGCGGCATCCAGTATTCGATGCCGGGCGCGAGGACACCGTTTCCAATATCGCGATAGACCATGCTGCGAGATGGATCGCCTTCAAAGCGCTCGCGCCAGCGCGCGCGGAAGGCGTTGCGGGCCTCTTCATCGACTGGAAACTCGCGGCCCGGCAGCAGGCGCACCTCCTGCGTGGCGTAGAGGCTTCGCTGCGTGTCAGGGTCAAAGGTTCGGATCGACTCAAGTTCGTCGTCGAACAGGTCAAGCCTGAAGGGAAGGGCAGACCCCATCGGGAACAGATCAATCAGTCCGCCACGCACGCAGTATTCGCCCGGATGCACGACCTGTGTGACGTGGTCGTAGCCCGCTGCTGTGAGTTGTGCGCGCAGCTTCGCTTCATCGAGTCGCTGTCCCTTGCGAAATCGAAACGTGCGAGCCGCCACGAAGGCGGGCGGGGCCAGCCGGTGGAGCGCGGTGGTGGCTGCGGTCACGACCAGATCGACTGCGCCCGACTGCAGCGCGTGGAGCGTTGATAGCCGCTCGGAAATCAGGTCGTCATGCGGTGAAAACGCGTCCCAGGGCAGGGTCTCCCAGTCGGGCAGCAGTGCAACACGAAGTGTCGGCGCAAACCAGGCGAGTTCGTCGCGAAGCCGCGGCGCATCCGCGGCGGCGGCGGTTACCACCAGCAGGGTTCGACCGAGCGCAGCCTCACGGATCGCCAGGGCAGCGATCAGTGCGGCGTCGGACGACCCATGGCAGGCGGGCAGCGACGAGACGGACCCGGTGCGGGGCGGCGCTGGCAGCGAAGCACTAGCGAGCGGGGCAGACCGATTGGGGGGGGAGGTAGCTGAATCGTTCAAGCGTAGAATTTTAGCTTTTCGCACGAATAACCATGCGCGATCACGGTGAGCACTGCTGGGCTGTGTTGCCGGCCGGGGGTGCCGGAACACGAATCGGCGCGCCGATCCCCAAGCAGTATCTCGAGATCTCCGGCAAGTCGATGCTTGAGCGCTCGGTGTCGGCGCTGCTCGCGGCAAGTTGGGTTGACAGGGTGATTGTGGTCGTGGCGCCCGGGGACGCGCGCGCGGGGCGCTTACTCCACGGGCAGCCCCGGGTCGAGGTCGTGCCGCAGGGCGGTGCAACACGGCGGGACAGCGTCCTGGCAGGGCTCAGGCACCTGTGCGGCGTTGAAAAGGCTGATCCCGCCGATTGGGTACTGGTGCATGACGCAGCGCGCCCAGGGCTCAGCCTGGCTTCGCTTGAAAGACTGCGAACTGCACTCACTGCGAAGGTTGATGGCGGTGGCCTCCTCGCGGTGCCTGTGGCCGATACGGTGAAGCGGGCCGCTGTAGCCGCTGATTCAGGGACCGGTTCGGCGACGGGTCGCCCTGATCGACAGTCGGCGCAGGTTTTCGCCACCATCGACCGGCAGGGCTTGTGGCTTGCTCAGACGCCTCAGATGTTTCGGTTGGGTCCTCTTGCCGAGGCCCTCGAACGCTTTCCGGATGTGACCGATGAGGCGTCGGCTATGGAGGCTGCAGGTCATCCGGTCAGGCTGATCGAGGGCGACAGACTCAACTTCAAGGTCACCACCACTGATGATCTTGAGTTGATGCGGCGCCTTCTGGGAGGAATGGGATGAATTTTCGGGTGGGTCAGGGATTCGATGTTCACGCGCTGGTGCCAGGCCGCAAGTTGCTGATTGGTGGCGTGGATATTCCACATGCCTTCGGGTTGCTCGGCCACTCGGACGCGGACGTGCTGGCGCATGCCATCACCGACGCATTGCTCGGCGCGGCGGGTCTGGGCGATATCGGGCGCCACTTTCCAGATACTGATGAGCGCTTTTCGGGTGCCGACAGCCTCGTGCTGCTGGCCGAGGCTGCCCGCCGCGTCCGCGAGGCTGGGTTTCGTGTCTGTAATGTCGATGCCACCATCGTTGCGCAGGCGCCAAAAATGGCGCCGCATATTCCTGCGATGGTTCAACGACTCGCGTCGGCGATTGGCATCGATGACAGCCGAGTCAACGTGAAAGCGAAAACCACCGAACGGCTTGGCTTTGAGGGGCGTGGGGAGGGCATCTCAGCGCAGGCGATCGCGATGCTCCAGGAACTGGAGAGCAGGGTATGAGCGAAGCCTCAGATGTCGTTCACAACGCCGCCGGCAGCCGATTCGAACTGTCGGTTGATGGCTGGCTTTGTCGCGCTGACTACCGTCGTGTCGCGGGTCTGCTTGATGTCTATCACACCGAGGTCCCCGCAGCGCTCGAGGGGCGGGGCCTCGCTTCAAAATTGGTCAGCGCGCTGTTTGAGCATGCGCGCCACCATCAACTGCGTGTGCGACCCAGTTGCTCCTATGTTCGAGCCTGGGCCAAACGACATCCCGAGGTTGCTGACCTGCTCGAACCCTAGCGACCAAGCGCTGGGGTGCATGAGGTTCACGCTGCGGCGTACTCGGAGATTTCGATCAGATTTAAATCAGGGTCGCGCAGGTAGACCGACTGAATCGGCCCGGTTGCGCCCGTTCGGCGCACGGGGCCTTCGATGATGGGCCAGGCCGCAGCCTGCAGGTGCGCAACCACCTCGTTGAGCGGCCGATCGGCAATCAGGCATAGATCAAGAGAACCGGGCACGGGAAGATGCGCCCGCGGCTCAAACTCGTTGCCCTTCACATGCAGGTTGATCTTCTGACGCCCGAATCGGAACGCAATCCGTTCAACGGGTGGGGTGCCGCCAATGAAGCGCTCAACGGTCATTCCGAGTATCCGGGTGTAAAAATCAATGCAGGCGTCGGGGCGAGAGGTAGTTAAAACGATGTGGTCAATTCGATCAATCATGGGGCCTCCAGGGTGGGCGGATGGCAGGGCGCGAGGCCAGGCAGGCGAATGGTAGAGGGTCGCGGGGGGAGGGGGCGCGTGCTCCGGCAGGGTGGTGATCAGCGGGATCATTGAATCCGCTTGAAATGGGAAAAAATCCCATGTATAATGACTTTCATCTATTGCCTCACACATTCCTCTCATGACGACAAGGAGTCCCCATGAAACAACTCTCTCGAACCCTGATTGCAGCGGTCGCTGTCATACCGCTTGCGCTGGCCGGCTGCGGCGGTGGTGGCAGTGGCAGTTCGTCGCCGGGCGTTGCGGGCGCTAATGGCGGAACCCTTCAGGCGGCGTCGACCGAGCTTGCCACCGGGATCATCACCGGGTTCGGATCGGTGTATGTCGATGGGGTACGGCTGGATGACAGCGACATTGGCGCCGTGTCAGAGCAGGCCGATGGCACCACGCGCCCCGCGGTCCTGCAGCTTGGGCAGCGGGTTCGCGCGAGTCACGATGGCGCCGGAAAGGCCGTGCGCCTGGTCGTTGACGCCGCGGTGATCGGCCAGGTCACGCAGATCGATTCGGTTCAGGGCAGCGTACAGGTGGCGGGCCAGCGGGTACTGGTGAATGCCGATCCGAGCGCCGGCATCGTCACCCAGTTTGGCGGCTTCGATGCCACGGAGGCGGGCCGGTACAGCTCGCTTGCCGACGTAAGATCCGGTGACCTCGCGGAAGTGCATGGCAGCCCCGTCCTCGAGTCTGGCAAATGGGTGGTGCGGGCCACCCGCATCGACAAACGCAACACAATCGGGTCGGTGCGAGTGGTGGGTGCCATCTCAGACCTGGTGAATACCGAACAGGGCAAAACCTTCAAGATCGGGGGCCTGACCGTTGACTTTGGCGCTGCGCTGTCGGCGGGTAAGGTCCGACCTGCTGCCCGGCTCGCCAACGGCGTCATGGTCAATGTCCAGGGGGCCAGCACAGGCGTCGTCAACGACAGCCTGACCGCTCAGGCGGTACAGGTCGGGCGTGAGCGGGATGAACTTCCCGCCACCACGCGGGTTCAGCTCGGTGGCGTGGTGAGCGGTCGCGACGTCTCAGCCGGAACCTTTCAGGTTGACGGTGCCCGCGTTCGAATCGGCTCGGTGTCACCCGAACCCACTGGCGCTGTGGTGAACGACGGCAGTTGGGTCAAGGTTGATGGGGCGCTCGCTGCCGATGGTGCGGTCGAGGCGTCACGCATCACGGTCCGGCAGAGCAACCTGAGCACGGACCTCGCACGGGTCAGGCTGATTGGGCCGGTCAGCGGTCTGGTGGATCAGGACACCTTCATCGTGCGCGATGTTCCGGTGGATGCCTCGGCAGTGCTTGCGGCCAACCGCACCGGATGTACGCAGATTGCCGATGGAACGCTGGTGACGTTGAGCGCAGCGATGCAGGCCGGCACCGACGTGGTGCTTGCCAGCGAATTAAAGTGCGAAACGCCGCCGGCAAATCGTGTGGTGGCCGGGCACGCAGGGGGTGTGGTGGCCACGATTGATGTAACGGCCAAGACCCTCACGGTGACGGACAGGGAAGGTCAGAGTCGAACCATTCGATGGAACGACGCCACCGTATTCGTGGGCCCGACTCTCAACAATGCTTCGGCGCTCGAGGTCGGTCTGATCGTACAGGCAGAGGGGATGCTGGACGGGACAACATTGGTTGCGAAGGTCATCGGTCAGCATGGTGCCCGACCGACCGACCGGTTCCGTGAGCGTCCGCCAATGGCCACCGGGCAGCAGGCGAACCGTGCTGAGTTGATTGAAAACTGGACTGCATACCGCCGGCGCCCGCTGAGCCGCTAAGCGGGCCCGCTTAGCGAGAGGCCAGCACCAGGATACGGTGCGCGCCAGCGAGAGGCGCACTGCGGCAGGAAAGCTGAGGCCGCTGTCCTGAGCAGTTTTTAGGGGGTCGGGAAACCGGCCCTTTTTTTATGGGTTGCGCGCCAGGGCCGCCAGCATGGGCTACCTGTTCGAGCATGACGCCCAACCCGACAAGTTCGAGAACATCCCGCAGGCCATTTACTGGGCGGTGGTCACGCTGGCCTCCGTAGGCTACGGTGACATCTCGCCGGTGACGCCGATGGGGCGCGCGCTGACGGTTGTGCTCGCGTTGATTGGCATCGGTATTTTTGCCATTCCCGCGGGCCTGCTCGCCTCAGCATTCAGTGATCAGCTTCGAATCGATCGCGAAGACTTCAAGCGGCGCCTGCTGCATGCCTACGAAGGCGGGAATTCCGCTGCCAGGGCGCGCGAGTTGATTGCCGCCGAGGCCGAGCGGCTGCACTTGTCGAGGGATGATGTCATCAGGCTGACTAACGAAGCGAAGGCCGAATTTCAGGCCAGGCAGCGCGAAGCGCATGGCGCGGGTCGGGCGGTACTGATCGACCCCGCCCAGCACCCTGAGCTGGCTGCCGCGTAGTTTCAGCTGATTGCCCTGCAGATGAAAATGCTTGTTGAGGCTGCGGGGCCCGCGCTCAAGGCGCCGATCGCGTCGGCATCTGAAGATCGCCAACTGCTAAGCGACCTGATCGATCTGTTTGAATCGCATCAGCGTGCGCGCACCGCTGCGCCCAATCGTCCGGCGCATTAAGCGCTTTACAGCCGCGGCACAACGCCGCTTCGTTGCGGCTCGCTGAGAAAGTCGAAGTCAACGCCCTGATCGGCCTGCGTGACGGTTTTGAGGAACAGTTGGCGGTAGCCGCGCGGCGCAGACGGCTCGGAAACGCTTATCGAGGCCGCGCGCCGCGCCAGTTCCTCGTCGCTGACCAGCAGCGCCAACACACGTTTGGACACGGACAGTCGAATTCGGTCGCCGGTCTGCACGAGCGATAGCGGTCCCCCCACGGCTGCTTCGGGTGTCACGTGCAGAACCACCGTGCCGAACGCTGTTCCGCTCATTCTTCCGTCGGAGATGCGAACCGCGTCTTTGACACCCATCTTCAGCAGCTTTTTGGGAATAGGGAAGGCGCCAGCCTCGGGCATACCAGGCGCGCCCTTGGGCCCGATATTGCGAAGAACCAGCACATCTCCCGGGTGCACATCGAGATCGTCACGGTCGACGCGTGCGGCCAGATCGGCAGCGTCTTCAAACACAAACGCACGGCCCTCATGCTCCATCAGCTCAGCCGTGGCGGCCGACTGCTTGATGATTGCGCCACCGGGCGCCAGATTGCCACGCAGCACTGCAATCCCGCCTTCAGGATAAATCGGCGTGGCGCGCGCGCGGACGGTTTGCTGGACGTGTGCGGGTGGCGCATCGTCGAGTTCCTGCCCAAGCGTACGACCCGTGACCGTCATGGCATCGAGCGCAAGCATCGGCTTGAGTTCCCGAAGCAAAGCAGCCATCCCGCCGGCGGCGTGAAAGTGCTCCATGTAGTGCTCGCCCGAAGGCTTCAGGTCGACCAGAACCGGCGTTTCCCGTGCCATTCGATCGAGGGCATCAAGATCGAAGCCGAAACCGACTCGACCTGCAAGCGCCGCGAGGTGAATGATTGAATTGGTGGAGCCACCGATGGCAAGCAGAACGCGAAACGCATTGTTGAAGGCCTGCTCGGTGAGGATTCGCTTGGGTGTGAGCGAACTCTGCGCGAGCCACACCGCTTTTGTGCCGGTCAGTTCTGCCACCCTGATGCGGTCGGCAGTGACGGCGGGCGGGGTGGCCGAACCGGGCAGGCTCATGCCAAGCGCTTCGGCCACGCAGGCCATGGTACTGGCGGTTCCCATGACCGAGCAGGTGCCCACGCTGGGCACCAGTTGGTTGTTCACCTCGGCGATTTCCTGTTCGTCGATTTCGTCGGCGCGAAATTTCGCCCAGTAGCGACGGCAGTCAGTGCAGGCGCCAACCGTCTGGCCTCGGTGCGATCCGGTGAGCATCGAGCCTGTGACCAGCTGGATCGCAGGGATGTTGGCGGAGGCGGCGCCCATCAGCTGCGCGGGAACTGTCTTGTCGCAGCCGCCAATCAGCACCACCGCGTCCATCGGCTGGGCACGGATCATTTCCTCGGTGTCGATCGCCATGAGATTGCGCAGGTACATGCTGGTCGGGTGCGCAAAACTTTCGTGGACCGAGATCGTGGGAAACCGCACCGGCAGCCCGCCCGCGAGCAGAATGCCCCGCTGAACCGCCTCGAGCAGTTGCGGCATGTTGCCGTGGCAGGGGTTGTAGCCGCTTGCAGTGTCAGTGATGCCAATGACCGGGCGCGACAGCGCATCATCGGTGTAGCCTGCGCCCTTGATGAAGGCTTTTCGCAGAAACAGCGAAAATCCGGCATCGCCATAACTGGTGAGGCCGCGCTGCATGCCAGTCCCTGTCGGGGTGGGTGAGGCATCGGCGGGCTGAGGCTTCGGGGTGTTCTCAAGGTCCGACACGGAATGTCTCCGATGGGCGGGAGCGCGGGAGGCCCAGCACGTGATGCATAGGCATGGTTTCAATACGATTCAGGGCAAGCAGATCCAGGAAAACAGGCGATGCGAGCACCTGATACTCGGCGAGCCGCGCTTGCGCGATCGGGTCGGACGAGTCAGCCAGGGTGGCCGGATGACACATCAGGAGTGCCTGATCCGGCGCGGCTGAAAGCCAGTGCCCGAGCAGCCGCTGATACCCCGAGGCGGGTTGGTCGAAACCATAAACGCCCAGAAGCGCCGAGTTCATCGCATAACCCTGACCGGTTGCCAACCTGCGCAATTTGCGTCCGCCCAGCATCGCGATCACACCGGCCTTGAAGCGCAGGCGCATTGGCAGCCCACGAGAGGGGACGGTGCACCGCAGCCAGGGTCGTTCGCCGGGCGTGTAGCGGCTACCCAGTTCCTCCATGAGTTGATCGCGCACGCATGGGAGCTGATGCACATGCTGATGACCGTCCAGATAGTCAGGCGCGTGGCCGAGCGCGTGCTCGAAAGTATCCAATTGCCTGCGAAGCTCGGTTCGCACCGAGCGCTCATCGAGCTGCCCGGAATAGGCTTGCGCGAGCAGCCGGCCCAGGCCCTGCGGCGGGTGGGCGAGGGGGAACTCGGTGAGATCGAGATGCAGTCCGATGTCGGCATCACCCTTGTGCAGCGCGCGTAACCAGGTGATCTGATTGCGCCAGCTGCGGCCTCCCACCATGCAACCGAAAGCCTGTAGCCGTCGGGCCTCGACCAGTTCTCTGATCGCCGTGTCAACGCCGGCATGCAGGCCGAAATCGTCCGCCGTCAGGCAGATGCGTCGGGTGGGGCGTATTGGCGAATCCATCACTGGCCAAGGCTCCGGCAGAAGCGCGCCGCCTTGGGCTCGGCTGGGTCAAAGCGCCACAAGGTGGAGTCGCGCCAGTCCTGGATGCGCTGGGCGAATTGCAGTGCTGAGTGGCCGACGTCCGCCTGACTGAATCCGATGATCCAGCTGGGTGGTGCGCCACACAGGCTGGATGCAAACGCTGCCGGTGGGACCCGGCTCATTGCTGCGGGGGCTCCAGTCCGCGCCCAACCCGATCTGACACCACAAAGAGCGGGCGCGCCTTCACCTCTTCAAAAATCCGGCCGACATACTCGCCTACGACACCGAGTGAAAACAGCTGAATGCCGGAGAACAGCATCAATCCCACCACGATGGTGGTCCAGCCGCTGACGTCATTGCCAAACAGAAAATAGCTGGCCGCAATGAAGGCGCCGTAGAGCAGGGCAGGAATTGCAAGCAGCAATCCCGCCAGGCTGACCGCCCGGAGAGGCCACTTGGTAAAGGCTGTCAGGCCGTCAAATGACAGCCGAAGAAGTTCCAGCGGACCATAGCGCGTCACCCCAACGGTGCGATCGGTGGGGGTGTATGGCAGTGCCACGGTTCTGAACCCGACCCAGGCATAGAGTCCCTTCAGAAAGCGGTTGCGCTCTGGCATGGCCAGCAGCGCATCGACCACCTTTCTGTCCATCAGCCGAAAGTCTCCGGCGCCAGGGGGAACCTCGAATCGATCGGCAGCGTTCAGAAGGCGGTAAAAAATGCCGGTGCCTGCACGCTTCAAGGCGCTTTCGCTGCTGCGGTCCTCGCGAACCGCGTAGACCATCTCGGCGCCCTGTCGCCAGTGCTCGACAAACGTTTCGATCAGCGCCGGTGGGTGTTGCAGGTCGGCATCGAGCATGACGACAACCTGGCCGCGGGCCGCGGAAATACCCGCCGTAAGCGCGGCCTCTTTGCCAAAATTGCGCGACAGCCGCAGGAGCACCAGTCCAGGAATCTGGCCGGAAGCGACCATCGCGTCGACCCAGGCAGCCGTATCGTCGGTACTCCCATCGTCGACGACCAGAATTTCTGAGCGCGGTGCACACCGCGCGAGCGTTTCCGCCAGGAGCGGCAGCAGGCGAGAAAGGTTGGCCTGCTCGTTCTTGCATGGAACGACGCAGGACAGCGACTCGGGAGGGGGGGCTTGGTGGGGCATGGCCATCGGGCGCAATTATAGTCGCGCGGTCCCGGACTCGAGGCATGGTTGACACCTTGCAAATGCGTCCGTAAGGTTCGCCGCCATCCCGGGCCGGGCGTTCCGGCAGGCATCTTGTTATTGGACGCACTTCCAATGGACATCGCGATTCTTGGCGGAGGCCACGGCTGCCACGCCGCTGCCGCTGACCTCACTGAGCAGGGCCATCGCATACGCTTCTGGCGACGCGACCACGCTGCAGTGGCCAGCCTTCGAGCGGCTGGCGGTATTGTGCTCAAGGACGCCGCCGGCACGCGGCGCGTTCCGATCGATCGCGTGTGTGAAGACATCGCCGACGCGGTTCGCGGCGCTGAACTGGTTCTGTTGCCAACGCCGGCCACCGCGCAGCGCGATATCGCCACGCTGATGGCGCCGCATCTGACAGACGGCCAGGTGGTTTTTCTTGCGCCAGGGTCTTTTGGTGCCTATCTGATGGCGCAGTGGGTTCGCGAGGCAGGCTCTGGGGCGCGCGTTGCATGGGCAGAGACCGGTACGCTTCCCTATCTCGCCCGTCTGCATGGACCGAACGAAGTCAATGTGACCATTCGCGCGGTCAGGCTTCCCGCGGGTGTGTATCCGCTCTGCGATGCCGAGCGTGCGATAGCCGTGATTCAACGCGCCTACCCCTGCGTGCATCCGTGCGGTGACGCGCTGTCGGGGGCGTTGATGAACGCTGGCCCAATCATTCACCCGCCCTTGGTCGTCATGAACGCGGCGCCACTTCAGCACCACGCCCGCTGGGATATCCACTCGGAAGGCACGCAGCCCGCTGTGCGCGCCGTCACCGACCGCCTGGATGGCGAGCGGATTGCGATCCGCGAGGCGCTGGGTTATTCGGCTCCCCACTATCCGCTTGCAGACCACTACAGCAGCGACCGCTGGATGTACGGCGATGCGCATCGCAAACTCCAAAAATCCGGGGACTGGCGCGAGCACATCGACCTGATCCAGCACCGTTACGTCACTGAGGACATCGAACTTGGTTTGTCGCTGCTCGCCTCAGTCGCGCGCTGGGCGCAGGTTGACGCGCCCATCACCCACGGGCTGCTAGCTGTGGCTGGGGGATGGCTGGGCCGTGATCTGCGCGCCGGGCCGCGCAGCTTTGAAGCGCTGGGACTGTCGCAGATGAGCCGCGCAGCCATGTCCGAGTTGCTCTTTAGCGGGCTGCACCGATGAGCACCGGGGGCGCGCCGCTCGCAGGCGCTCAGGTGTCATCCGCCTCGGGCAGTGCAAAGGCAACCGCGACCCGTCCGCGGTTCGCTGCTGCGGGTGCGGGTCGGATGGGGCGCAGCATTGCACTCGCGTTCGCATGGGCAGGCTACCGGGTGAGCCTCGTTGACCTGAAGCCTCGCTCTGCAGAGGATGCTGCAAGGCTTGCTGCCGAGATCGAGGCGGAGCTGCGGGCGCATCTGGCTGCGCTGGTTGACCTGGGTGCGCTCGAGGCTGAGCAGGTGCCTGCGCTGCTGGCGCGCATCGACCCCGTCACTGCCGATGCGGCAAAGGCTGCGCTTGGCGCTGCCGAGCTTGTGTTTGAAGGCGTGCCTGAAACGCTGGATGCCAAGCGTGAGGCCTTCGAGCAGATTTCAGCCTGGTGCAGCCCGGATGCAATCCTGACCTCCACGACCAGCAGCATCCTGGTCACCGAGCTGGCGCCTCTGGTGGCCAGACCAGAACGGTTTCTGAACATTCACTGGCTTAATCCCGCCTATCTGATTCCAGTCGTCGAGTTATCGGTTCATCCTGCCTGCGACCCTGCCGTGGTGGCCCGAGCCCGTGCTTTGATGGAATCGATCGGCAAGATACCGGTGGTTTGCGGCGCGACCCCTGGTTACATTGTTCCGCGGCTCCAGGCGTTGATCATGAATGAGGCCGCCCGGATGATTGAGGAGGGCGCTGCCACCGCTGAAGAAATTGACCGTGCAACCCGCTATGGAATGGGCTTGCGTTTTGCCGCGATTGGCGTGGTGGAGTTCATCGATTTTGGTGGCGCCGACATCCTGCATCATGCAAGTCGGGAGATGTCGACATCGGTCAGTGCGGAACGCTATCGGGCGCCAGAAGTGATCGGACGAATGATTGCCGAGGGTCACCTCGGCCTGAAGACGGGACAGGGCTTTTACCGATACCAGGACCGCGATATTGCCGCGTACCGTCGTGATGTGTTGTCTCGCACCTTGGGAATGCTTCAACATGCGGGTGGCTTTCGCCCCGCGTCCCGTGACACAATTTCCTGATGCCGTGACTCGACGGCCCTTGAAGGCCTCATAAAGGAGACACCCGATGTTGACTCGACGTACGCTTAGCCTTGCTCTGGGAGCCGCTTTAGTCGCCACGACACTGCCTGCCACGGCGCAGCAGGTGACGCTGCGGGCGGTCAATGCCTTTCAGGAGGGCACGACCTACGCGCGCAATTTCGAGCGCTTCGTTGAGAAGGTCAACCAGGAAGGCAAAGGCCTGGTTCAGATCAACTACCTGGGCGGTCCCAAGGCCATCCCCACGATGGAGCAGGGGGCCGCGCTTCGTAATGGCGTGGTGGACCTTGCCAACACCACAACCTCTTTCATTGCCAGTGTCTCGCCAGAATCCCTGTCGGTGAACTATGCATCGGTGCCCTGGGCCGAGATGCGTCGGAACGGCACGGTTGAGTTCCTGAACAAGCTCATGATGGAGAAGGGGCTCTACTACTTCGCCCGTACAGGCGATGGCGTGCCCTATCACATCTATCTCAACAAGCGGATCGACAAGGCCGATCTCACCGGCCTCAAGATTCGTATCGCGCCGATTTACCGCGAGTTTTTCACGCGACTGGGCGCCTCTGTGATGCAGGTGGCCCCGGGTGAGGTGTACACGGCGCTTGATCGCGGCGTGGTCGATGGCTACGGCTGGCCGCTCCTCGGCATTTTCGACCTGGGCTGGCATGAGAAAACCAAGTTTCGCGTTGATCCCGGTTTTTACAATATCGAGCTTGGCGTGGTTTTCAGTGCGAAGAGCTGGAATGCGCTCACGCCCGCACAGCGCGGCTTCCTGGAAAAGCAGGCCGGCTGGCTTGAAGGTCTCAATGCCGAGATGTCAACCAAGGCGGCGCCGGTCGAGATTAAACGGCAGGCCGATTCAGGCATCGAAGTGATTCGGCTGCCCGAGGCCGAAGCGAAGAAGTTTCTGCAGCTGTCGCTGGATGCGGGATGGGCTGGCGTCATCGCAACCAGTCCCCAGCATGGCCCCAAGCTGCGGCAGTTGATGGCCCCCTGATTCCGCATCAGATCAGGAGAGCGAACAGTGTATGCCTGGCTGATGCGCGCATGTGGTGCTCTGGCCGCCAGCACCTTTGGCGTGATCACGGTGCTGGTGTGTTTCGATGTTTTAAGCCGAAACCTGGGGCTCCGTTCGCTTCCCTGGATCAACGAGGTGACCGAATACGCCCTGCCACTTGCAACCCTGGCCGCAGCGCCCTGGCTGATGTGGCGCAACCAGCATGTTCGGCTCGACCTGTTGGGGGCGATCTTGTCGGCGCAGGGGCAACGCCGGCTTGACCGCCTGGCCTCAGTGCTGGGCCTTGTGGTAAGCCTTGTCCTGACCTGGTACGGCACGCTGACTGTGCTCGACAGCAAGGCGGCTGGCAGCGTGGTGCTCAAAGCGCTGGTGTTTCCCGAGTGGTGGCTGTATGTGCCGTTTCCTATCGGGTTCGCGCTGCTGGCGCTTGAATGCGGTCGGCGCGTGGTCCGACCCGAGGGGTTGGTGTCCGAGCAGGGGGCTGCAGCATGAGCGCTAAGGCGTGGCTTTATGTGACACCTCAGCGAGACCCGTCATGATTTGGTGGCAAAGCCTGCTGCTATTGTTCGGTGTGCTTACGGTCCTGCTCCTGGCGGGCTTGCCTGCGGGCATCGCGTTTTTGGGCATCAACCTTGTGGGTGCGTTGGTGTTCCTCGGTGGCGAGGCGGGCCTGATGCAGGCCGTTCGGAATGGCGTGGCATCGGTGACTAATTTTTCGCTCACCCCCATCCCGTTCTTCATCCTGATGGGCGAGGTGCTGTTTCATACCGGGCTGGCGATTCGGGCGATTGACGGCTTCGATCGCGCGATCCGCGGTGTTCCGGCCCGGCTGAGCGTGGTGGCCATCGTGGCGGGCACCGTCTTCTCTGCCATCTCCGGCTCGACGATCGCCACCACGGCATTGCTTGGAAGCCTGCTGCTCCCCGAAATGCTGCGCCGGGGCTACCACCCTCGGATGGCGATGGGCCCCATCATGGCAATCGGGGGGGTGGATATGCTGATCCCGCCGTCGGCCATCACGGTGTTATTGGGTAGCCTCGCAGGCATTTCCATCTCTGGGCTTTTGATTGCGGGCGTGGTTCCCGGCATCTGCCTGGCCACGATGTTCCTGGCCTGGATCCTGTTAAGCGTGCGCCGAGATCCGTCGCTGGCCCCGTCGTTCTCGCGGGAGGAACCGGAGGGCTGGGCACGTTGGGGGCCGCTGGTCATCAATGTCACGCCGCTGGTGATGATTTTTGTTCTGGTCATCGCAGCGATGTCGGCGGGCTGGGCGACGCCTACTGAGAGTGCCGCAATCGGCGCGCTTGCAACGGTTCTGGTTGCGTTGCTGTACCGTGTTCTCACGTTTGCGTCGCTCGCGAAGGCGCTTACCGGTACCGCAGCGATTTCAGGCGTGATTCTGTTCATCATTGTTGGCGCCACCACGTTTTCGCAGATCTTGTCCTTCTCGGGCGCCACCAACGGGCTGGTAGCGCTGGTGCGTGAGGCCGGGATTCCTCCGCTTGGAATACTGGCTGGGATGCTGGTCATCCTGCTCATCCTGGGTTGCTTCATTGACCAGGTCAGCATGATGCTGATCACGCTGCCGTTTTTCATGCCGCTTGTTGTGCTGTACGGATGGGATCCGCTCTGGTGGGGCGTGCTGTACCTGATCTGCATGCAGTTGGGTTTGCTGACCCCGCCATTCGGGATGCTTCTTTTTACCATGCGAAGCGTCGCGCCTGCGTCGATCCCGACCTCGGAGATCTTTGTCGCTGTGATGCCTTACGTCATCATGGGTTTCATGATGATCGCGCTCGTCTGGTGGTTCCCTGCGATCGCAACCTGGCTTCCCTCTGTTTTGTTGGGTAAATGACCACGTCGCCGGATCTGCTTGTTCGCGCTGACCAGATTCATCGCGACCTCTACCTCAGTCCCGATGTGTTTGCGCTGGAGCAGCAACGGCTGTTCCGTCGCGCATGGCTTTTTGTTGGACACGACAGCCAGATACCGGCGGCCGGCGACTACATCAGCTGTGTACTTGCTGGCCAGCCGGTGCTGATGCTCCGCAGGGACGACGCGGGTGTTTCGGTGCTGCACAACCGCTGCGCGCACAAAGGCGCGCCTGTCGTCAGTGCTGCCTCAGGCAAAATCGCCCGGGTCTTGCGATGTCCTTATCACGGCTGGACCTATGGCACCGATGGCGCGCTGGTTGGCATGCCGCTGAAGGATGGCTATGAAGGCACGGCGTTCAACCATAGCGAGGCGGCACGGGGGTTGGCGCCATGGGGCGAGGTGGCGGTTCACCGCGGGTTTGTATTTGCCCGTGCAGAGTCTGATGGCCGTACCTTCGAGCAGTCGATGGGTGAACTGCTTGAGGCATTGGATCTGATTGCGGATCGGTCGCCGGTTGGCCGGCTGCAAATTGCCGGAGGGGTGCTGCGAACAGAGTTCCGCGCCAACTGGAAGGTCTACCTGGAAAACATCAACGACTCGGTGCATCCGGTCACCACGCATGCCTCGGCCACGCTGTCTGCCCGGTCGGTTTGGGGATCGCCGTCTGAGGGCACCGTGCCGCCACTGGCAATGCGCCAGCTGCTTCCTTTCGGATCGGGCTACAGCTTCTTCGAGCAGATGGGCGGGCGCATTCTGCCCGGTGGTCACAGTGTGCTCGGAACTCGGCAAAGCCTTCATTCGTCGTACACATCGCTGGGCGACTATGGGCAGGCGCTTCGCGAGGCGCATGGCGAGGCGCGCGCCGAAAAGGTGTTGGACTTTTCACCGCAGAACGTCGTGTTCTATCCCGCCATGGCGTTGAAAGGCGCACCGCAGGTGATGCGGGTCCTGCGTCCGCTTGCGCATGACCGTACCGTCGTCGAGGCCTGGGCGTTTCAGCCGGTGGGCGCGCCCGACTCGCTTCTGGAAAGCGCACTGCTTTATAACCGGCAGGTGTTTTCGCCGCTGTCGCTGATCGCGCATGATGATCTGCATTTGTTTGAGCGAATTCAGCGCAGTCTTGGCTCGGGCCCGAACAACTGGGTCAGTCTGCACCGCGAAGCGCGGGGTGCACCGCCACCCGGCCCGCGCGATGTCGGCGGGGTCGATGAAGCGCTGCTGCGCAACCAGTATGTGGCCTGGGCGTCCCTGATGGCTGAGCACTTCCCAGGCTCGCGGGGAGCGCAGCAATGACCGTAGCCTCGGATGCCTTCGAACTCGAACGCGCGCTTCATGCGTTCGTTGTTCGCGAGGCGCGTCTGCTTGACGACATGCAGCTTGATGAATGGGAAGCACTGTTCGCAGACGACGGCCATTACTGGCTGCCTGCGTCGGTCGGGGCGAGCGATCCCTTGCGTGAGGCCGCACACCTGTACGATGATCGACTACTCCGACAGGTCCATATCGAGCGCTTGCGCAGCGCGCATGCTCACTCGCAGCAGTCCCCGGGGCGCAGCCACCATCTGCTGCAGAGTCCCGAGGTTCTCGAGGCCAATGAAGCCGACAATTGCTATCGGTTGCGCACGTCGTTTGTCTACACCGAGTTGCGTGGCGGGCGAACCGTGAGCCTGCCCGGCGTTGCGCATCATCGGCTTCGTCGATCCAGCGCTGGATTCCTGATCGTGCTTAAACGCGTTGATCTGCTGCATGCGGCCGAGCCCTTGCCAGCGATAGAGTTCTATATTTGATTTGACGCAAATGCTGGAGGGGGGATGGGTGACTTGGCCAAGCGGTGGAACGGCGCTGAACTGCGAGCGCTGATTCGTGACAACGAGGTTCATCGGGCTGTTTACACCGACCCCGAGATTTTCAACCTCGAAATGGCGCGGCTGTTTCGGGCGAGCTGGGCCTATGTCGGCCATGCCAGCCAGGTGCCCAACGCGGGCGACTACTTCACCACCACGGTAGGCGCCGAGCCGGTGGTCATCGTTCGCCGCGGTGACGGAGGTATCTCGGTACTGATCAATCGCTGTTCGCACAAAGGCGTTCGACTGGTCAGCGAGGGGTCTGGCAATCTCGGCAAATTCATTCGCTGTCCCTATCACGCCTGGACCTTTGGTACCGATGGTGCGCTGCAAAACATCCCCCTGCGCGAGGGCTACGATGGCACAGGCTTTGACGCGGCAGAGGCGCGTCTTGGACTGGCTCGGGCGGGCGCAGTCGAGGTGTATCGCGAATTTGTTTTTTGCCGACTGAACGACGAGGGCATCCGCTTCAACGACTACTTCGGCGAGTCGCTCTCCACGCTCGACAATATGGTGGATCGCGCACCCGCAGGGCGGCTGGAAGTGGCTGGCGGGGTACTGCGCTACATGCACCAGTGCAACTGGAAGATGCTCGCAGAAAATCAGACGGACACCTGCCACCCCATGGTGGCGCACGAGTCGTCGGCGGGTACCACCGTACGAATCTGGAACGAGCAGCCCGAGGGCACGCCCAAACCCATGGCAGTCGAGCAGTTCGCGCCGTTTGCCAGTTCCTACAAATTTTTTGACAACATGGGCATTCGGATCTGGCCCAACGGGCACGGCCACACAGGCGTGTCCGATTCAATTCATGCGGCGTACTCACCGATCCCCGGTTACCATGAAGCGATGGTGGCTGCCTATGGTGAGGAGCGCACCCGCCACATTCTCGGCGAGGTGCGGCACAACACCGTGTACTTCCCGAACATCATGGTGAAGGGGCCGATTCAAACGCTGCGCGTGTTCAGGCCTCTCGCAGCGGACCGAACGCTGGTTGAAAGCTGGACCTTCCGCCTGGTGGGTGCGCCCGACCTGCTGTTTGAGCGAACCTGCATGTACAACCGCCTGATCAATTCGCCGGCCTCGATTGTCGGCCACGATGACCTCGAGGTGTACGAGCGCGCGCAGCAGGGCCTTCAAACGGGGTTTCGCGACTGGGTCAATGTCGGGCGTCTGTTTCAGACAGGTGAGGGTACGGCGAACGCAGAGGTAGTGCGCGGCACGAGCGAGGCGCAGATGCGGAACCAGTTTCGCGCCTGGCTGCGTTTCATGGCGCCGCCACAGGAGCTTGCACCATGACGAGTTCGGCCGACCGTCTGATCGACTTCGTGCTCGATGAAGCGCACCTGCTGGACGAGGGGCGATTCACCGAGTGGCTCGACCTATTCACCGAGGACGCACGCTACTGGATGCCAGCGGCGCCAGGGCAAACGGACCCGAAGCTTCACAACTCGCTGATGTACGAAGACAAACTGCTGCTTCGGATCCGCATTGAGCGATTGACCGGGGCACGCACCTATTCTGAGCAGCCGCGCTCGCGCTGTCATCATCTGTTGCAGACCCCGCGCGTTGAACACCTCGATCACGACAGGCGCGAATACCGGCTGCGCACCTCGTTTCATTACGTCGAAACCCGCCTCGACCGGCAGACGCTCTATGCAGGGTGGGCAAGCCACCATCTGGTTGAGATCGACGGCGTGCTTCGTATTCGGCTCAAACGCGTCGATCTGGTCAATTGCGATGCGGCGTTTGGCAATATCAGTCTTTTCATGTGAGGCGTATGTTGATTTCCTCAACGGTAAGCGAGGCATCGCTGGCCTGTGCCCAGCCCGGCGACGCCCTGGATAACGGCGCGGCCCATACCGTGGCGCAGGCCTTGCAGATGGCGGCCGAGCGCTGGCCCGATCATCCGTTTGTCCAGATGCTGAGCGGTACCGCCGCCGCCTACGGCATGTCACCTTGCGTGCTGTCGTATCGGCAGGCTCAAACGCAGGTTGAGCAATTGCGCGAAGCCTACCGCAAGGCGGGCTACGGGCATGGTCACCGTGTGGGTCTGATGCTTGACAACCGGCCGGCGTTTCTTCTGCACTGGATCGCCTTGAACGGGCTGGGTTGTTCGGTTGTGCCCATCAGCGGTGAGCTGCGGTCGGCCGAGCTTGAATACCTGATTGCGCACTCCGGTATCGAGCTGGCCATTGCAACCCCGGCGCGGCATGCGCTGCTCCAGTCTGCCGCCCAGGCTGCGCAGTGCGGGCTTTCAGTCATTGGACCCGACGATGTGCCGCCCGCTTCCCGCAGCCAGCCGCCCCTCAACCAATCGCGCCCCGGCCTTGCCACCGAGTGCGGTCTGCTTTACACCTCGGGTACCACCGGGCGGCCCAAGGGGTGCATGCTCAGCAACCGCTACTACCTGCTTGCCGCCCAGTGGTATGCCGAGCTCGACGGGCATGTATCGCTTCGTGTGGGCTGCGAACGCATGATTACGCCGCTGCCGGTCAATCACATGAATGCCATGGCGTTTTCGGTCGTTACCATGATCGTCACAGGCGGCTGTATCAGCCTGGTTGACCGTTTTCATCCGGAGGGATGGTGGCCTGCGGTTCGTGAATTTCGCGCGACGGTCATTCACTACCTGGGCGTCATGCCCGCCATGCTGATGAAGGCGGCCGAGTCCGCCGCCGACCGCGAGCACACAGTGCGATTCGGCTTTGGCGCAGGCGTCAATCGCAGCCTGCATGAGCCCTTTGAAACGCGCTTTGGTTTTCCGCTGATCGAGGGCTGGTCGATGACGGAAACCGGTGCGGGTGCGGTGCTGATCGCCCATCGTGACCCCCGCGCCGTGGGTAGCAACTGTTTTGGGCCCGACAATCCAGACGTCGAGGTACGAATCGTTGCTGACACCGGCGAGGACGCGGGAGTCGACGAGCCGGGCGAACTGCTGGTGCGGCACCGCGGCCCGAATCCCCGCGACGGCTTCTACTCTGGCTATCTGAAAGACTCGCAGGCCACCGATGAAGCCTGGGCGGGGGGATGGTTTCACACCGGCGATGTGGTCTCGCGCGATGCGCAGGGGCTCTATCACTTTATCGATCGCCGCAAGAACGTGATTCGTCGAAGCGGTGAAAACATCGCTGCTGTTGAGGTGGAAAGTGTGTTGCTTCAGCATCCGCTGGTGCGTGCGGTTGCGGTGGCTGCCGCCCCTGACCCGGTACGCGGCGATGAGGTGCTTGCATGCGTGATTGCAGCCGACCCGCCCCTGGACGCGGCAGCGCGTCAACGCATGGCCGAGACGCTGGTGCACTGGTGTCTTGAAAGGCTCGCTTACTTCAAGGCACCAGGCTATGTGGCCTTCGTTCAGTCCCTTCCGCTGACCGCATCGCAAAAGGTTCAACGGGGTGAGTTGAAGGCCTTGGCTGCGCAGCTTCCCGGGTCCGACCGTTGCGTTGACACCCGGGCGCTCAAGAAGCGGCAGGCCTGATCCATGAGTCGGCGTCGGCAGTCTTATGAGGGCGTCGCGGTAGCGGTTCCGGTCACGGTGCCGTATCGGCGTTATTCCACCCACGGGGCGCATTGGTTCGTTGGTCAGGCGCTCGAGGCGCTGGTACGGGAATCGGGCATTTCGAAGGATCAGATCGACGGGCTGACCGTAAGTAGTTTTTCGCTCGGGCCGGATACGGCGGTTGGCATCACGCAGCACCTTGGGGTATCGCCCCGCTGGCTGGACTTCCTGCCAAACGGCGGCGCCTCGGGTGTCATGGCGCTCAGGCGCGCGGCCCGTGCCGTGCAGTCAGGCGATGCCGACGTGGTGGCCTGTGTGGCAGGCGACACCAACCATGTTGATTCGTTTCGAATGATGTTGGGCGGATTCAGCTACTTCGCACGCGATGCAAGCTATCCGTACGGTGCGGGTGGGCCGAACTCGGTGTTCGCAATGGTCACCGCGCACTACATGCGCAAATACGGGGCGCGACGCGAGCATTTTGGCAAGGTGGCGGTCAGCCAGCGATTCAATGCCAACCGAAACCCGCTTGCGGTGTTTCACCGGCAGACGCTGTCGCTCGATGAATACATCGCGGCGCGTGCCATTTCCGATCCCGTTCATCTGTACGACTGCGTGATGCCGTGTGCGGGCGCTGAAGCCTTTCTGGTGATGAGCGAAGCGCGCGCGCGGGCGCAGGGGCTGCGCTATTCGGTGCTGCGCGGCGCGATTGAGCGCCACAACGCATTCGCCGACGATCCCGTGATGGAGCGGGGGGGCTGGCTGGTCGATCGCGATGATTTGTGGACGCAGGCCGGTGTCTCGCCTGACCAGATCGACTTCATTCAAACCTATGATGACTATCCCGTGATCGTCCTGATCCAGTTTGAAGATCTTGGCTTCTGCGCCAAAGGCGAGGCGCCAGCCTTCATTGACTCGCATGATCTTCGCTGTGTGGGCGACTTCCCGAACAACACGGGTGGGGGCCAGTTGTCTGCCGGACAGGCGGGCGCAGCCGGTGGTTTCATCGGGGTTACCGAAACGCTGCGTCAGTTGACCGGGCAGGCGGGCGATCGCCAGGTGCGACAGGCTCAGCTGGGGCTCGTCAGCGGCTTCGGTATGGTGACTTACGACCGCTGCCTGTGTACCGGCGCGGTTCTGCTCGGGAGCGCATGATGTCAATGCCCATGATGCACCCCAAGCGCAAGAATCCGATTCTGCGGACCCGTGTGATGAATCTGCCGCCCTCGGCGCGCGGCAGAGTGGCGCTGGGTCTTACCGCCGCAGCCGCTGAAGGGCGCCTGATGCTGCAGGTGTGCATGCGTTGCTCGGCCGTTCAGTATCCGCCACGCGAGGCCTGCGCAAGATGCCTGTCGCCTGAACTGCATTGGCACGACCAGACCGGGGAGGGCGAACTGCTCGCGGTCACCATCCTGCGTCACAGCAATGATCTTTATTTCCGCGAACGATTACCCTGGCGGATCGGCATGGTGAAACTGGATGCCGGCCCCACGCTGATCGTTCATCTTCACGGCGATGTCGGTGAGGCGCCATCCCGCGTACGGGTTGGGGCTCGACTCGACCGGTCCGGGCAGGCCGTGCTGATCGGCTTTCCCGAGCAGGAGGTTCCCCATATGGCTGATGATTCCGTGCTTCGCGACATGACCAGCGATCCCAAATTTCGTAAGGTGCTTGTCACCGACGGCAAGAGCCCGGTCGGGCAGGCAGTTGCGCGCGCCATGGTGAAGGCGGGCGCCGACATCGTCTGGGTGGGCGTGGCAGAACCCTGGAAGAAGCCACCCGGCTTCGACGAGCTTCTCGCCTTGCCGCAGGTAACCGCGGTGCCGCTCGATGTCACGGACAGCAGATCAGTGCAGACCCTGGGCGGCGAACTGGGGGGCAAGGTCGATATCGTGGTAAGTAATGCCGAGGTGCACCGCAACTTTGGCATTGGGTCACGTCCGGGCACCGACTCTGCGCGCGAAGAAATGGAAGTGAATTACTTCGGTCTATTGCGCCTCAGCCAGGCCTTCGGTGGCGCGCTGAAGGCGCGCGCAGCCGACGGCCCCGCCAGTGCCTGCGCATGGGTGAACCTGTTGTCGATTTATGCGCTCAGCAACTTTCCACCCCATGGCACTTTTTCAGCGTCGAAAGCGGCAGCACTGTCGCTTGCGCAGTGCCTGAGGGCCGAAATGCGGCAGGCAGGAATTCGTGTCATCAACCTGTTTCCGGGCCCGATTGACGACGAGTGGAATCAGACGATGCCGCCGCCGAAACTTGCGCCCGCAGCGGTCGCATCGGCCATCGTGAAGGCGCTTCGTGATGGTGTGGAGGATGTGTATCCGGGCGAGGTGGCGCAGGAGTGGCTGGAGCGTTGGCGCGAGAATCCCAAGGTGCTTGAGCGTGAATTGGCGTTGGGAGGTGCACAGCCATGAGCGGAGCAAACAAACCGGGGCAGGGCGTTCTCGCGGCGTTGGTGGCGGCGCTGGCAAGTTCGAAGGTGCGGGTAATCGACCTCACGCAGACCCTGTCACCGGAGTTTCCGCAGATTTCGCTTCCGCCTGAAATGGGGCAGTGCTGGCCCTTCCGCATTGAAGAAATTTCACGCTATGACGAGCGGGGTCCCGGTTGGTACTGGAACAATTTTTCATGCGGCGAGCACACTGGCACCCATTTCGATGCGCCGATTCACTGGATCTCCGGCCGCGAGCTTGCCAACAACTCGGTCGATACCGTTCCCGTTGCTGATTTTGTTGCGCCGGCGGTGGTCATCGACTGCCATGACCAGGTCGCGCAAGATCCCGACTATCTGCTGTCAGTCGAAGACATTGAACGCTTTGAGCAGCAGCATGGCCGCATTCCTGCGGGGGCCTGGTTGTTGATGCGAACCGACTGGTCCAAGCGCCGCGATCCGGCCGCGTATCAGAACTATGACGAGACCGGCCAGCACACGCCCGGGCCCAGCGCTGAAGCCGTGCGCTTCATGATCGAACAGCGCCACGTGCTGGGCTTTGGGTCGGAGGCGATCGGCACTGATGCGGGGCAGGGCTTTCATCTGCGCCCGCCGTATCCCTGTCACTACCTGATGCATGGCACGGGCCGATATGGTCTGCAATGCCTATGCAACCTCGATCAGCTTCCGCCCACTGGCTCGGTCATCCTCAGCGCGCCGCTCAAGATTCAGAACGGAAGCGGCAGTCCGCTCCGTGTGCTGGCGCTCGTCGAGGCGTCGCAATGAGTTCGGGCCCCACTGCGGCGCTGGTCACGGGTGGCAGCACTGGTATCGGCCTGGAGGTGGTTCGCCGACTCCTTGCTCGCGGCCACGCTGTCGTATCTGCGGCGCTCGCTCCCTGCCCCATCGACCACCCGCTGCTCGAGAGCCGTGTCGTTGATTTAAGTTCCCGCGAGGCCACTGCGCAGCTTGCAGCCGCTGTGGCGGCGCGGGGCGACGTGGGAGTGTTTGTGCACAACGCGGGCGTCGTTCGGGAAGCAAAGCTCGAGAACGCACAGGTCGCGCAGTTCGATGAACTGAATCAGTTGCATGTGGGTGCCGCGATCACGCTTGCGCAGGCGGCGCTGCCCGCCATGCGCGCGCGGCGCCATGGACGCATTGTGCTGATTTCATCTCGAGCGGCGCTGGGCTTGCCGGGCCGTACCCATTATTCAGCCACCAAAGCGGCGCTGTTGGGGCTGGCCCGCACCTGGGCGCTTGAACTCGCCGCCGATGGCATCACCGTCAACGCCATCGCGCCCGGCCCGGTGCGAACCGAGATGTTTCACGCGGTGGTGGAGCCTGGCAGCGCACGCGAGGCCGCCATTGCCGCATCCATTCCGGTCAAGCGCCTGGGCGAAGCAGCCGACATTGCGCGTGCAGTCGAGTTCTTCACCGATGACGGCGCGGGCTTTGTCACCGGGCAGACGCTTTACGTCTGCGGCGGTGCAAGCGTCGGCACGCTGACCATCTGATCCGCAGCATCATGCGAGCCCTCGCGCTGATGGCCAGACTCTGCGCGATTCTCGCGGGTGCGGTGCTTGTCGGCATCACCGGTCTCACGGTAAGCAGTGTGCTGGGCCGCAGCCTGTTCGGTACTGCGATCAACGGTGACTTTGAGCTTGTTGGCTTCGCAGCGGGTGCAGCGATTGCCCTGTTCATGCCGTGGTGTCAGATCAGACGCGGAAACATCATCGTTGATTTCTTCACGACCCGGGCATCGCCGCGTTCGCGTGAACGCTTGGATCGCCTGGGGGCCTTGCTGCTGGCGCTGGTGATGAGCCTGATGACCTGGCGGTCGGCGCTGGGCGGCCTGAACGCCTGGAACACCGGGTCGGGTTCGATGATGATGGGTTTTCCTGAGTGGATTGTGTATTCGATGATGGTGCCGGCGCTGGGGCTGACGGCGGTCATTGGCTTCGCACAGGCGGTGATCGGCTTCAACCCGGGCGGCCCTGATGCCTTGGCGCAGGACCAGGCAGAGGATCGTCGATGACGCCCATTGCGCTTGCCATCACGATTTTCGCCGTCATGCTGGTGTTGATGGCGGCTCGCGTCCCAATCGCCATATCGATGTTTATCGCCGGCGCTTTCGGCTATGTGATGCAGTCGGGCTGGTTGCCCATGGCGAACTTTCTGAACAGTCAGGCCTTTTCGCGTTTCGCAAGCTATGACCTTTCGGTTATTCCTCTGTTCATCCTCATGGGGCATTTCGCGACGCAGGGCGGCATCAGTAAAGCGCTGTTTGAATTTGCTGCGGGGGTGATGGGGCGATTACGCGGCGGGCTGGCGATGGGCGCTGTGTTTGCCAGTGCGGCGTTTGGGGCGATTTGCGGTTCATCGGTGGCAACAGCGGCCACCATCACCAACGTCGCCTACGACGAGATGCGGCGTCACGGCTATTCGGGACGGCTTGCCACCGGCACGCTGGCCGCTGGCGGCACGCTGGGTATATTGATTCCGCCCTCGGTGCCGCTGGTGATCTACGCGATCTTGACCGAACAGAATATTGCCAAGCTGTTTGCGGCCGCGATGATCCCGGGAATCATCGCGATGGGTGGCTACATGCTGGCAATCGCGATTTATGTTCGCCTGGTGCCAGGGCAGGCACCCGTCAGTGATCAGGTTGCCAAGGTGGATCTGTTGGGCGTGTTGCGGGGCATCGGACCAATCGCCTGCATTTTTCTGGTGGTGTTCGGTGGCATCTACGGTGGGGTATTCACACCGACCGAGGGCGCGGCGGTGGGCGCCTTTGCAACCTTCGTTGCGGCCGTTGCACGGGGTGAAATGACGCTTGGGCAATTTGCCGAGTGTTTTTATCAGACCGCGGAAAGCGCTGCCATGATCTTTCTGATCTTCCTGGGCGCCGATCTCATGAACGCCGCGCTGGCGCTCACGCAGGTGCCTGCTCAGCTTGCGCAGGTGGTTGGGGGCTGGGGGCTCTCCCCGGTTGCCGTGGTCGCAGTCATCCTGCTGTTTTATGTGGCGCTTGGCGCGGTGATGGATGAGCTGTCCATGATTCTGCTCACCGTTCCGATCTTCTTTCCCCTCATTACCAGCCTTGATTTCGGCCTCGGTCGTGAACACACGGCAATCTGGTTCGGGGTCATGGTGCTGATGACGGTGGGGTTTGGCCTGTTGGCACCACCGGTGGGGCTTAATGTTTACGTCGTCAATGGCATCATCAAAGGACGCGGAGCGCCTGTGCCCATCGGCGAAAGTTATCGGGGCGTGATGCCCTTTCTGGCAAGTGATGTCCTTCGCACAGTGCTGCTTCTGTTCTTTCCGGGCCTGTCGCTTTGGCTGGTTAAATTCGTGGGCTGACAACTAGGAGACATTCCAATGACCGACCGACGTTCCGTTCTCAAGGCTTCCACAGCAACGCTCATTCTGGGCGCGCCTGCGGTCCATGTTCGCGCGCAGCAACCCATCACATTGAAGTTTCATACCTTCATGGCACCGCAGTCGGCGGTGTTTCTCACCATGCACAAGGCCTGGATGGCCAAGGTGGAGAAAGAATCAGGCGGGCGAATCAAATTCGAGGCTTACCCCGCCATGCAGCTGGGAGGAGCACCGGGCCAGCTCTATGACCAGGTGCGCGACGGTGTGGTCGATGTGGTGTGGACGCTTCCAGGGTGGACGGCAGGGCGTTTTCCGCGCGTGGAAGTGTTTGAGCTGCCCTTCATGATGAACAATGCAGAGGCCACTTCGAAGGCGTATTGGGAGTACGTGCAGACCATGACGCCGGATGAGTTCAAGGAGGTCCATCTGATTGCACTGCATGTGCACGGGCCCGGCATGTTTCACACGACAGACAAACAGATTCGCACGCCCGCCGACCTGCGTGGTCTCAAGATTCGTGGCGCCACCCGGCAGATCACGAAGCTGCTGGCATCGCTGGGCGCCACGCCGGTGGGAATGCCGCTACCGGCGATTCCCGACGCGCTGAGCAAAGGCACCATCAACGGGTGCGCGATTCCCTGGGAGGTTGTGCCGTCGGTTCGGGTGCATGAGCTGACGAAGTTTCACAGCGAGTTCCCGTCGAACGCGCCTGCGTTGTACACCGCCACCTTCATCATGGCCATGAACCCGGCCAAGTACCAGTCACTGCCGCCTGATCTGAAAAAAGTCATTGATGACAATTCAGGCATCAACACATCCGCCTGGTTGGGTCGCACTCAGCAGGAAAACGACGTGCCCGGCAGAAAATCGGCCCTTGACCGGGGCAACACCGTCTACCAGATCACGCCCTCGGATGCCGCTGAGTTCGTCAAGCGCTCAAGCCAGGTCGATGACGAGTGGGTGGCGGATATCAGCAAGCGGGGTGTGGACGGGAAGAAACTGCTCGAAACCGCCAAGGCGCTGATTGCCAAGCACGGCAAGGCCTGAGGGCGTCTGCACAGCCCCGCGGCCTTCAGGCCATGGGGCTGGTGCACTCAGATTGCAACGTTTGACTTGCCCTTTAGCTGAAGCATGCGACGGGCATCGTCAGGCGACGCTACCGACAAGCCGAGCCCCTCGATGAGCTGGCGCGCACGCGTTACCTGCTCGGCATTTTTGAGCGCCAGTTGACCGGGCCCCACCCACAGGGAGTCCTCGAGCCCAACGCGAACATTGCCGCCCAGCGTGAGCGACTGCGCGGCGATTGCCATCTGTGACTTGCCTGCACCCAGCACGCTCCACAGATAGCTGTTGCCGAACAGACGGTCAGCGGTCCGGCGCATGTGCGCGACATCTTCAGGATGAGGGCCGATGCCGCCCAGAATGCCGAACACCGATTGCACAAAGAATGGTGGCTTCACCAGCCCGCGGTCAACGAAGTGGGCGAGCGTGTACAGGTGACCGATGTCGTAGCACTCGATCTCGAATCGGGTGCCGTTGTCGGCGCATGTTCGAAGAATCTTTTCGATATCGCGGAATGTGTTTTTAAAGATCCGGTCGTCAGAGCCTTCCAGATACGGGCGCTCCCAGTCGTGCTGAAAGGTTTGGTATCGCGCGAGCATGGGGTAAAGGCCGAAGTTCATCGAGCCCATATTGAGTGATGCCACCTCGGGCTTGAACACTGCGCAGGGCTGCAGTCGCTCATCAACCGTCATGGTGGCCGCGCCGCCCGTGGTGATGTTGATCACCACATTGGAGCGCGCATGAATTTCTTTCAAGAACGGCTCAAAGCTGGTGGGGCGCTGATCCGGTCTTCCGTCCTTGGGGTCGCGCGCGTGCAGGTGCACGATGGCCGCGCCCGCCTCGGCGGCTTCGATGGCAGCGGTGGCAATCTGCTCGGCGGTTACCGGCAGATAGGGCGACATCGAGGGCGTGTGGATGGAGCCGGTGACGGCACAAGTGATGATGACCGATCGGCCTGAGCGGGCGGCGGGCGCGCTCTGAGCGGGGGGCTGAGATGACGTCATGATGGGTCGGCTGGTGGAGGCAGATGGGTTGAGGATTCACGCAAGTCTACGCCGGGCGGGGGCGTCGATCCAGCGCCCTGTGCGCGGCGGTGTCGGCGGGCCAATTGCATCATCGGCGCGTCAGCCTGAAGCCCGATACAGGCGTTCTCCAGGCGCGGCTCAATGTCCAGCCCGACCGCGATCCAGCGCCCGTCATTGACGCCCAGTGCCCGCCGTGGTTCGCGGGATTCCATCTGCAGATAGGTTGCGAGCGTGTGCGAGGCAGCCAGATCAAGCGCCATGGTGAGAAAGTGCGAGCAGCCTCTCGTGCCGCCGATCAGCTCGATGACTCGGTTCCGAAAGCCGGGCCCGATCTTGAGCCCGGCAAGACGCTGCATCGGCTCGACGCTCGCAGCGCAGCTTTCAAACGGCTGTTCCTGAGCGCTTGCGTGAATGGACTGAATCACCAGATCGGGGAGCGACAGCGTGCCCTCGAGCTTGAGTGAGTGGATCAGATCGTTGCCCTCCGCTGTGCGAAAGGTATCGGTGAGCGTGCTGATGAAACGAACCAGGTGTTCATCAACCGGTTCGATACGCAGCTTCTGGTCTCGTTCCGCGAGATAGCGTGTCAGCAAGGTGAGAGCTCCGTGGAATTGGGCAAGCGCTGAAAGGAGCAAAGCACCATTATCGCAGCGCCCTCTGTAAGCGATCGGGACGCACCCTTGACCCGCTGAGTACACGGGACATAGACTCCGCGCGATCAACAAGGAGAGTGCGATGAAACCCCAAGGTGACAGTCGGATGATGCAGCCCTCGGGCGTTTTCTTCCGAAAGGGCGCGTCGGTCGTCGCCGAACGAATTGCCGCAGTGGAGGGCGTTGTCGAAGAGCCTGGAAAGCTCACCGTGAAAGCGCTGCTGGTGGGCTCTGACATGCTGCTTCTCGAGGCCTTCAAGGCAAAGGGTATGCAGGACCCGCTTCATCAGCATGATGACCATGAGTCGGTGGCTTATCTGCTCAAAGGGCGCATGCGCCTGGTCATTGGCGGTAAGGAATTCATCGCCGAAGCGGGCGACTCCTGGATCCACCCGCGCGGGGTGCCGCATTTCAGTGAGGCGCTTGAAGATTGCATTCAGATTGAGGTCAAGAGCCCCGCACGTAAAACCTGGGTGGCCGCAGCCGACTGACCGCGGCTGCCCGTCAAATGTCCACCACCCACCCGGTCGGCCCTCTGCAGGGCGTAAGGGTCCTCGATCTGACCACGGTGGTCATGGGCCCCACCGCGACGCAGATTCTGGGGGATCTGGGCGCGGACATCATCAAGATCGAGGCACCTGACGGCGACTCGATGCGCCGGGTGGGGCCTTTTCGTCACGCAGGCATGGGCCCGCTATTTCTGCAGGCCAATCGCAACAAGCGTAGTGTCTGTCTCAACCTGAAGACAGCCGAAGGGCGTGATGCGGCGCTGATTCTGGCCGCTGACTGCGACGTCGTGGTGAGCAATGTGCGACCCCAGGCAGTGCGTAGGCTCGGCCTTCACTATGAGGCGGTGCGCGAGGTCAATCCGGGGATCATTCATGTCAGCGCAGTGGGGTATGGCGAGGGCGGCCCATCCAGCGGCCTGCCGGTTTACGATGACCTGACCCAGGCGGCAAGCGGTATCGCGGGTCTTTTTCTGGCAATTGACGGAAAGCCGCGGTACGCGCCGGTCAATATGTGTGATCGAATCGTCGGGCTCTATCTGGCGCTTTCGATCACCGCCGCGCTTCACCATCGACAGCGAACCGGTGAGGGCCAGAGCATTGAAGTGCCGATGTTCGAAACGATGGCGCAATTTGTGTTGGGCGATCATGCGGGCGGCCGCGCTTTTGTTCCGCCGATTGGGCCAGCCGGTTACGGCCGCCTGATGTCCCGTCATCGTGGGCCTTACCGAACGCTTGATGGTTGGCTTGCCGTGGTGGTGTACACCGATAACCACTGGCGGGCGTTTTCTGCCGTGGCGGGATCCCCCGGGCTGGTTGAGTCCGACGCCCGGTTTACTGATCTGCAGGCAAGAACGGCGCACGCCGAGGCTTGCGGCCAGTTTCTGACCGACACCATCGCCACCCGAACGACTGACGCATGGCTGGTTGCGCTTCGCGAGGCGGACATTCCGTGCAGCAGGGTCAATACGCTTGATGACCTTTACAACGATCCGCACCTGAATGCGGTCGGATTATTTTCAGATGTCGAGCATCCCACGGAGGGCTTGTTGCGGCAGGCCCGCTTTCCTGTGCGTTTTTCCGCCTCGCCCGCGCGGGTGCGCACCCAGGCGCCGCTGCAGGGCCAACATACCGATGAAGTACTCGCACAGGCGCGTGCCCGATTGGATGCGCGTCGCAACCGTTTAAATCAGGAGCCTTAGCGATGAGACCTCTCAGTGCACTGTGTCTGATGATGGGGGTGGCGTGCGCACAGCCCGCCTGGGCCGCATTTCCGGAGAAGCCGGTTCGGGTGACGGTCGCGTTTGCGCCGGGCGCATCCACAGACATCATTGCCCGGATGCTCGCCGAGCCAATCGGGACGGCGCTGGGGCAGCCGATGGTGATCGAGAACAAGCCCGGTGCGGGTGGCAACATCGCGACGCAACAGGTGAAGGCTGCGGCGCCCGACGGCCACACGCTGTTGTTTCACAGCGTTGCGGTGTCGGTGAATCCGTCTCTGTTTCGAAATGCGGGCTATGACCTCATGAAGGATTTCGAGCCGATTGCGATGGCCGGCGTGACCCCGAACCTGCTCTTTGTGAACCCTTCGGTCAAAGCCACCACACTGGCCGAGCTGATTGCCCTGGCGCGGACCACGCCATTGGCATACGCCTCGTCCGGCAACGGCACCACCACCCACCTGGGTGCTGAGCTTCTGTTTCGCAGCCTCGCAGGCGTCGACATCACGCATGTGCCGCATCAGCCGGCAGCCGCGTCGGTCGCGGTGATCGGTGGCGCGGTTCCCGTGGGCAGTACGTCGATGCCGCCAGTCGTTCCGCATGCCAAGAGCGGCAAGGTGCGCCCTATCGCTGTGATGTCGCTGCAGCGCAGCCCGGTGCTTCCGGATGTGCCCACGGTCGCTGAATCGGGCTACCCCGGTTTCGAGGCGAGCACCTGGTTCGCGGTGTTCGCGCCGGCGGGGACACCCCAGGCCGTGCTGCAGCGCCTGAACGGTGAGTTCAATCGTGCACTGCAGACGCCCGACATTGTCGAGAAGTTTGCCAAACAGTCACTGACGCCACAGCCGCTTGATCGCGCAGCGCTGCGGGCCTACATCTCGGGTGAAGTGGCCAAGTGGGGCAAGGTGGTGCGCGACGCCGGCATCAAGGTGGATTGAACTCAGTAGGTTTTGTACGGCAGGAACTTGCCTGAAAGCACGACGTTCACCCGGTCGCCTTTCGGATCGGGCTCGCGGGTAATGTCCATCGAAAAATCAATGGCGCTCATGATTCCATCGCCAAATTCTTCGTGAATCAATTCTTTAATTGTCGTGCCGTATACGTTGACGATTTCATACCAGCGATAGATCAGTGGATCGGTTGGAACTGCGGTTCGCAGTGACCCCTTGTACGGCACGGTTTGAAGCAGCGCGACCGCGTCGGAAGGAAGGTCGAATTGTTTGGCAATTGCTTTCGCCTGGTCCGAAGTAAGGGTCATCTGCCCAAGGCAGGCAGCGGTTACCCACTCTTTAGAGTGCCCAACTTTTTTCGCGACATCAGCCCACTTGATTCCCTTTTGCACCTTGAAGGAATAAATCAGATCGGTCACGTCCTCACGCGTCATGGGTTTCTGGCCAGACCATTTTTTTGTGGAAGTCTTGCTCGCTGCCATCGTGGGTTCCTTGGTTTGAATGAGGGGAGATAAGAAACAGGGGGGTCAAAGCGTCGTCGGGGTGTCGCCAGGACGTACCGTCAGAGGCGTCCATTTGCCAGCTTGTGCGCGTGCTGCATAGCCCGAACTGCGCGGTGTGCCACGGTAGCGCAGGCCGTGGCGATGGCCCGGTCGTTGAGCTGCTTCGGCGGGCGCCGCCCGATTTAACGCAGCTCAGTCGCCGCAACGGTGGTGTGTTCCCGATCGATAGCGTCTATCAAACGATTGAGGGCGGCTCTGTGGCCGCCCACGGCACACGCGAGATGCCGATCTGGGGTCGCGACTCTCGAATTCAGGGCGCCGAGTATTACCGCGATGTGCCGTATGACCCGGAGATCTATGTGCGCACCCGGTTGCTCTGGCTGGTGGAGTATCTGAGCCGGCTTCAGCAGCGGTAGCCGGGCCGCCTGAAAATGCTCGGACTAGGGGGGCGGAAGTTTGCCGCGCAGCCTTGCAGCCAGCTCGGCGGCGCCCCAAATGTCGACTGCACTGGACTGAGCGAGTTTGCGCGCCGGTTCAGTAATATCGCCGAGGCAGATGATGATTCCGCCACGGGCACCGGCAGTGTCAAAGGCACCGATCAGTTCTCTAAGCGGCTCAACGCCCAGCCTGGCCGACTTCCAGCGACGGGCACTGACCAGCCTGCATCCGCCGTTATCGTGGATAACGAATTCGGCACCTGCACCCTGATAGGTTCGTACCACCCGCCCGGTTTCTTCCAGAGAGGCCTGGGCCAGTGGCGCGAAGCTCTGCCAGTTCAAGGTTGAAAGGATTTCTGCCGTTCGGGCGACCTCCTGGGAGCCAGGCAGGCTCCATTGGCGCCTGAGGGCGATCACACCGATGACGACGAATGGAAACGAACTGAGCGCGCCGACCGCCCGATAGGCCTCGGGTAACAGGGCCATGGCAATCAGCGACAGCGCGCCGGCGATGGCGAAGCTGATCCACCACGACGATCGCAACAGAATCGCAAACAACGAGTTTTTTGGAAGCTTGAAGGCCATGCGCGGAATTTAGCGGATTTAAATCGCGACCTGGGTGCCGAGTTCGACCACCCGGTTCGGGGGGAGCGCGAAGTAGCTTGCCGTGCTGGAACTGTTTTGCAGCATCCAGCCAAACAGCGATCGACGCCAGCCGAACAGCCCCCGGCGGCTGATCGATACGATGACGGTGGCAAACGTTGCCAGGATGATGAGCGGCAGGAGCAGGGGCTCAGGGGCGAGCAGATAGAAGGGGTTGCCGACTGCCTCGGGATTGCGCAGCACCAGCGCGCCCTGGCCGAAGTAATTCAGCATCAGGCAAGGGTACACCAGCGCGAACCATCCGATGCGGATCGGTCGGCGACCGAAATGGCCCAGGTCGGCGTACATCGCCTCGGCGCCGGTCAGGGTCAGAAACACAGCGCCCAGCAGCACCAGGGTCAGGCCTGGCCGTTCGACTGCAAAGCGGATTGCATGGACCGGATTGATGGCGGCAAGAATTTCCGGAGTTTCCAGAATGCTGTTGATGCCCAAGGCAGCCAGTGTTCCGAACCAGATGATCATGACAGGGCCGAACAGCGCACCAACCTGAGCGGTGCCGCGGCGCTGAATCAGAAACAGGCTGATCAGAATCACGAGGGCAATCGGCACGATCAGCCGTTCAGTGGCCGGCGCCGCAATGGCGATACCCTCGACAGCCGAGAGGACCGAAATGGCGGGTGTGATGATCGCGTCGCCGCAAAAACAATGACGCAGCCAGGATGCCAAGCGCGGAAACCGCCCATGTAAGCGCCGGGCGCGAGCGGGTCAGCGTGAGGGCATTGGACAGAAGCGCCAGCGCACCGCCTTCGCCGCGGTAGTCGAAGCGCAACATGACGACGACATACTTGAGCGACACGATTGTTGTGACGGCCCAGAACATCATCGAAAGAATCGCGTAGACGCTGGCCTGGAGGTTCACTCCGGCAGCGTGCGCGCCAATCGCCTCTTTAAACGCGTACAAGGGACTGGTGCCGATGTCGCCGAACACGACGCCAAGCGAAGCGATAACGAGCGCGGGCATGCGCTGCGGGGCCGAGGCACTCATGGTTCCTGCGATTGTATATTGCGCCGCAGCAATTCCGTTGACCAGTAGTGCGCTATCGACGCGCGTGACGGTCCCGATAGGCGAGCAGGCGCTGTTGCAGTCCTGGCCGGGAGGCCGATCGAACGAGCGCAGCGAGGTCGCAATCGGCGCTTTCCTGGCTGGCGGATCGGATGGCCTGCTTCAGCGCTGCATAGGATTGCCGGTCCACCGCGAGTTCGGGCAGTGGCAATGCGCTTCGGATTCGGTCGGTTACAGCATCACATTCATCGGCCGCCAACTGGCTTGCGAGGCCCGTCTCGAGCGCAAGCTTTGAGTCAATCGTCAATCCCTCTGACACCCACTGCAACGCACGGGTCTCGCCCACGCGCAAGCCCAGCCGACGCGACCCCAGAACAATTCCGAAACCCGCGCCGGGAAAACGGACGCTGGCGTCGGCGGTCAACACGCGCTGGTCACAGGCGACGCACAGGTCAGCGCCAGCGCCTATTGCTCTGCCGTGTGCGACGGCCACGGTGCGAAGCGGCGCGCGCCACACGAGATCAAGCAGCCTTTCGATGCGAACAAATCGATGCAGCAGGTCAGCGTCGGTGGATTGATCAAGCCCATCCAGATCGAAGCCGGTACAAAAATGTCTGCCTGCGCCAGCAATCACCACGGTATGGACTGTATCGTTGTCTATACAGGTCTGGACAGCCTCTATGAGGTCTTCCACGAGCGATGCTGACAGCGCATTGCCGCGGGTCGGTCGGTTCAATACGATCCAACCCACCGAATTGACCAACTCAAAACTGATCTCGGCCATCGGTATTGCTGCCCGCGCGTTCGTTGAGGCTCAGCGGGCGGCAGCGCGAACCGCTGCAGACCGATCCCACAGATTGGGCAGCAACGCCGAGGAGTAACCCGAGATGAAGTCCAGCATCTGTCCGCTGGCGGCGTCGATACGGTGCCGACGAATTGAACCGATATTGCCCCCGTATACATGGATGCTGATTGAAGTCTGGTCGCTCAGCGGATTGCGAACCTGATGCCAGTCGCCAACCGTGGGGGAAACGGCTTCGATCATTCCCTGTTTCAGGCTGTGCTCGATCGACGCGGCACGCACGCGGTCTGGGCCGTCCGGGGTGTATTCGCAACACATTTCCTCGCCCTTCAATATGCCGACCAATCCCCAGACCGTGTGGTCGTGCACGGGAGTGGTTGCACCGGGACCCCAGACAAAGCTGACGACCGAGAAACGCTCAAGCGCATCGCAATACAACAGGTATTGCCGATAGCTGCCAGGTTCCGCTTGAGAGAATTCTTGAGGAAGCCAGCTGCTGTCCCGAATAAGTGTTGCAAGCATGGGTCGCGCCTGCGCGAGCAGTTCCCGCTCGGAATCTGTGCGCTCAATCAGTCGCGTCATATCGGCGACGAACTCGCGCAGCGGACGAATCGGATCGATGGATGTGGGTGACGCGGCGTTGTGCATGGGGGGTCCTCGCGGCCTGTCGGGCCGCGCTGACACGACCCTGGGGCGGTCAGTGTAGCCGCTCAGGCAGCAAGAATCTGCCAGAGCTGTGTGAAGCCGACACGCCCCGAGCAGCCGCTCAGCTCGGCCGCGAACTGATGGGCCCGCTGCGGTCCAACCGATTCGGCGCTGTAGCGAACAAATTTCTCGCCCACTCGCTCAGGCGACATCGGGCGTGCGGGGCTTCCATCAAGCGCGTCGATCGCCTCGCAGAAGCTGTCAGTGCCCGCCTGCACTGTCAGTTCAGCTGAACGTCGGCCTGCTGCCCCCATCGCTTCAACCGGTTCAATGGTGACCAGCTTCTCGAGCCTGCGCAATTCGCCATCTTGAAGTCGCCCGCCGCGGAACAGATCGGGGTCCATGGCACCGAATCGCAACCCTGCGGCCACGCCCAGCGATAAGCTGAACTGCGCGGTGATCGGGGCCTGCGGGTCGCGATTTCCCGCGTAGGTGGATGCCTCGGGATAGATCCGGAGGTGGGCGCCCGTGATGTGCTCAGAGCGGCCGCCGAGCCTCGCGCGCAGTCGCATCGCAGCCTCGAGGCCGTAGTGGGCGTGACGAACGCCGGCATGGGGCTTGAAATAGCATTCCAGAAGCATCCACCGGTCGGGCTCAGGCGCGGCACGCCCGTCCGGACGCGCATGGTCGCGCGCATAGTCGAGCAGTGCCTGATCGGGCGCCGTGATGCCTGCGGCCGACGCGATGGCCGACTGAAGCCCGAGTACTGCCGCGTGGGCAGGATACGTGTTGCGCGCATCATCGCCTGTCCGGATCGGCAGATAGAGGCTGGCGGGCAACTGGCATGCGGCAATTGATACCGCGTTCCACTGTGCTGCGGGCGACAAGCCCATCAGGCAGGCAACACCTGCCGCCGCGCCGAGGGCGGGCCAGTTACCATCAACATGCATCCCGGGCGCGATTCGCAGCCAACCGCCCGCTCGGGCGCCAACTTCATAGCCCGTGATCAACGCGTGGAGCAACTGGTCAAGTGTGGCCTGGCGCTGCACCGCCACCGGCAATAAGGCTGCGATGAGCGCCAAAGCGGGCCGGCCATGCGCATAGGGCAAGCCCTCGCAGCCTTCATCCCAGGCGCTTGCCATCGCAGCAACGCTGGCCGCTGCGGTGCAGGACAGGCTGGGCCCTTCAGGGAAGCGGAATGCTCCGGATTCAATCGTGGCGAGTTGCTGTTCGAACTGGCGCACCGGGCGGGCAGTACGGCCCGACAGCACACAGCCTAGCGTGTCCAGCAGCAGCAGTCTGGCTTTCGCCGTCACCTGCGCGGGGTGTGGCTCCGGCTTGTTCAGCCGCTGAAGAACCTCCACCAGCGCCCGATGATGGGCGCCGTCGTGCGGAGCAACCAATCGATTACTTCTTGCGGAGCTTGTCCAGGCGCGACCGGTTCATCCAGTTGGCGACTGTGAACACGCAAAACACCACAAACAGAATGACTGCAAGTGCTTCGTTCAAGGCAGTTCTCCGAGGAGGAATTGTGATGCCAATGATCGCACCGGTGCGAATTTCCGCAATCAGAAACCCTTGACTTCGCTCGATCGGCGCTGAGGCCGATGCTTACTTGACGCTTGCGCCGCTGGCGGCGGCACGACCCAGGAGGGGAGGGAGCAGGGCGAGCACGCAAACCAGCATGGCGAGTTCGAGCCCATAGACGCTCAGATACCCAGCCAGACTGCCGCTCATTGCGGCCACCAGATCACGGATAACGCCGCCCGCAGCCATTGCAAGACCCGCGGCGGTGGCCTGGACCGCTCCCCAGGCACCGAGCGCGAGGCCCTCTTGCCCTGGGGTGGCGCGATTCATGGTGGCGGTAAGCGTACCGTGCCCGAAGAGTCCCCCGCCAATGCCAATGAGGAGAATGCCTGTGCTGAACAATGCTGCCGACTGAAACGGCGCGGCCGCCATGACGCAGACGAAGGCCGGCAGCCCGACGAATGCGCCCAGACCGGCGATTCGCATGGGATCTGCGCCGCGGGTAAGAACGCGCGAGGCATAGCCGAACCCAATCAGCCCGCCCAGCGCAAGGGTGGCCGTGAGGCTGGTGGTTGCCGACACGCTGAGGCCGAGAATCTCTCCGCCATAGGGTTCAATCAAGACGTCTTCCATGGCGAAGGCCATGGTTCCCAGCCCAATGAGCCAGAGCCTTCGCAGGGCCTGATCGCCGCTTCGAAACATGCGCCAGGCCTCGGTAAAACTGGGATCGGGAACACCCGGCCGAGGCTTGCGATGCCGGTTTCTTGCCTCCTGCTTCCACATGGCGACGGTATTCAGGACCAGCGTCAGGACCGCAGTGCCCTGAATGACCTGAATCAGTCGCCCCGGGGTGTAGTCAGTGAGCAGCTCGCCAAACACGAATGCGCTCACCAGCATGCCCAGCAACAGCATCACGTACATGAGCCCCACGACCTTGGGATACGACTCGACCGGCGCCTGATCGGTTGCCAGCGCAAGACCCACGGTTTGGGTGGTGTGGATGCCGGCGCCAACCAGCAGGAAGGCAAGGCCCGCTGCCAGGTGACCGATCCAGGGCGGCGCGTCAGCGGATTGGCCCGCCCCGGCGAGCACCAGCAGCGCAAAGGGCATGATGGCGAAACCGCCAAACTGCAGCAAGGTGCCCATCCACAGGTAGGGCACACGGCGCCAACCCAGTTCGGATCGGTGATGGTCGGATCGGAAGCCGATCAGCGCGCGAAACGGCGCGGCGAGAAGCGGGAGGGCGAACATGACCGACACAAGCCCGGCCGGGACACCCATCTCAACGATCATGACGCGGTTCAGGGTGCCAATCAGCATGACAAGGGCCATGCCAACAGACACTTGAAACAGGGAAAGGCGGAGCAGCCGGGGCAGAGGAAGGTCTGGGGTGGCTGCGTCAGCGAACGGCAGGAAACGCGTTCCCAGCGAGGCCAGATAGGCCGCTCGGCGGGAGGGGGTATCGCGGTTCATCGTGTGACGTCGGATCGGTGCCCTGTAGCACCGACCCGGGCTGGTCAGAGACCTACGACTTGGCGGGAGCCGTCGCGGCAGGCTTGGCCTTGCCGTTCAGGAAATCCTTGACCCAGGTCGTGTTCGTCGTGATCGCGAGATGCACGCAGAACGAGCCGATAGCGACAGCGGAGAGGAAGATCGGGATGCCCACGGAGGGCTTCACGACGCACCACATTTTTCCGTAGATCATGGGGCTCTCCTTTTACTTGAGCCAGGGCGAGTAGAGGTATGCCAGCAGGTGAGCCAGGGCGGCGATCATGCCGAAGATCTGCGTGCCCTGAATCAGGTGCCTGTGGATTTCCTCTGACTCTCCCTCGGTCAAGCCCGTCGGCCAGACTTTGTCTTTGTCAGACATTGGTTGCTCCCTTGCAAGGTACAGCTAAGTGCACTGCTGAACCCGCACCGAAGTGCGGAGCCTGTTTGCAACAGGTTCGTCCATGCTGCTGGACTCGCCTAGTGTCATTATAGATTGACATAGACAAATGTCAACAAAAAATGACCCATCGCGGTGCGGTGCTGCCGCAACGTGTCTGAAACAGACCTGGGAACGCCCGCGCAACGGCGGGCCGTGCGCTTACTGTTTGCCGATTCGGCGAACCACTTCACCCATGACCCGAGCGTCGTCACTCACAAAGCGCGCGAAGGCCGCGCTATCGAGGTACTGGATGGGTGTACCGGCGCCGCCGATGGCTTTCACCACACGCTCGTCAGTTGCCGCGCGAGCGGCTGCTTCACGCAAGCGGGCGGCCACCGCATCGGGCAGACCGGCTGGCGCGAAAATCCCGGACCACTGCGAGAACCTGACCTTCAGCCCGCGTTGCTCAAGGCTTGGCACATCGGGGAGCGCGGCAAGCGGTGTATCGCCCCAATGCGCGAGCGCGCGGAGTCGGCCCGCCCTGATGTGCTGCACCACCGTTGCGGGCCCCGTGGCAAGCGCATCGACCTGCGAGCCGATCAGCCCGACAATGGCGGGACCCGCGCCGGTGTACGGCACATGCAGCATGAACGTGTTGGTGGACTGTTTGAGCATTTCCATCGGCACATGCATCGTGCCGTAGTTGCCCGACGATCCGAACGTGATTGCGCCAGGGCGTTGACGCGCATCGGCGATAAATTCATCCAGCGTTTTCCAGGGGCTGTCGGCGCGCACGACCAGCACGGTAGGGTCGGCGGTGAAGCGCGCGATCGGCGTTAACTGATCGAGCGTGAACATCGGCGTACGCTCGAGCACCCGGTCGGCCTCGGGAAGAATCGTGACCGAGGACAGCGCCATCATCAGCGTGTAGCCATCGGGCTTTGCGCGCGCGACCTGCGCCATGCCAACGCCGCCGCCGGCGCCCGCCCGGTTTTCGACCACCACAGACTGCCCGAGCAGACGCGACAAGGCCTCGGCGACAGGGCGTCCCACGGTATCGGCAACGCCGCCGGGCGGGAACGGGATGATCATTGAAATTGGACGGGTCGGCCATGTATCCTGGGCCAGAGCGGTTGAAGCGGGCAGCGCTGCGAGTGCGGCGAGCAGCGCTCTTCTGGATTGGTTGAGACGCATGGTGACGAACTCCAGGGACGTTGACGAGAGAGGGCCCGGATCAGAACTGCGGGATGCCGCGGCCGCTCACAATTTTGCGAAAGCTGTCGATGTCGCGCTGAACCCGATCGCGAAACTGCTCGGGTGAAGTCGGACCTGGGCGCCCACCCAGGTCTTCAAGCTTCTTGATGATCTCGGGATCCGCAAGCGCTTCACGAATCGCGCGATTGAGCCGGTCAACAACAGGCTGCGGCGTTTTGGGCGTGGTGACGATTCCAAGCCACGATTCATATTCAAGTCCGGGAATCGTATCGGAGGCGGCCGGCACACCGGGTACCAGCGAAGTGCCCTCACGCGAGGTGACTGCGAGCGCGCGCACTTTGCCGCCACGAATCAGCGGTAAGGCTGCCGTGGCCGTTTCCACCATCAGATCAACGCGGCCAGCGACGACATCGGCAAACGCCGCGGGCGAACCCTTGTAGGGAACATGGGCGAGGTCGATGCCTGCCTCGGCGTTGATCCACTCGCCCAACAGATGGTGAGCTGCACCAATACCCAATGAGGAAAACGACAGCTTTCCCGGGTTCGCCTTGGCGCGTTCAATCAGATCGCGCAGACTGCGGATCGGTGAGTCGGCCGCCACGCAGTAAAACATCGGGTACACGGTAATCGTGCTCACCCATGCA
>Ga0194129_10000751_pt1 | contig 59054 bp, 60 predicted proteins | sample TA2KigCa35mmetaG_FD_150862 | JGI IMG/M metagenome (GOLD analysis project Ga0194129, IMG submission 150862) | Freshwater microbial communities from Lake Tanganyika, Tanzania - TA2015038 Kigoma Deep Cast 35m | ecosystem: Environmental > Aquatic > Freshwater > Lake | place: Tanzania: Lake... | reverse complement strand
GCTCATAAAAAACTTTTATAATTTCCGAAGTCAAAAGTTCTGAACGCATCCAACCACCTCCATTAAACCCACTAATCTGGATTAAAGTTCTGGGGTCAGTTCTGGGGTCAGGCATTGGGTTAAGTTCTGGGGTCAGGCATTGGGTTATGGGGTTTGGTTGTATGCTAATTTTACGATATTCGGTATCAGGATATTCACATAAAAATAAATTGTATTTTTTTACAAACCCCATAACCCAATGCCTGACCCCCAATTCCCCCCAATTCACTTCAGAACTTTTAAACGTAATGATGCCTATTGCCCGACACAATCACTCTGAAGCATATGATCGCTTCGTTTCTCAATTATAATTTAATTATGACTTGAATTGAACTAGAGAACTGATATAAAATGCCCTGACCTTTATTAGTGGAATATTATTATGGATTTAAAAGGACTGTTAGCAAAACTCAAGCGCATTTGGGACCCAAGAACCAGTCTAGCCAAAGAGTGGTTAAATTGTGCAAATAAATATGAAGAAAGCCTACGGGCAAATAAGCTTGTAAATCCACAAATAGTTGATTCTATTCTGCAAGAAAGAAGCCGAATTCAGGCTCTTTTTCAAAAACTTTTACCGGAATTTAAAGAACAAATTTCAGTAGTTGTAACAAATGATACTCGCGTTGAACACTGCGCTATTTTTTCATGGAATAAGCATATTTATGTGCTTGTTTCTGCTGCTCTAATAGGTCGACCTATCGACCATCCAGAATCAGCTGGAGAAAAGGCTTGGGATTGGCTAGCTCAGCATGAAATTTCTCATCTAAAATCTGGGCATTTACCTTGGCTGTTTCACGTACGTAGAGTATTTCGGCTAACATTCATATTTCTTTGTATCACCAGAATATTTTCGTATGCACTCCCCTCTAATCATCTGGTTGACTCATGGTTAAACACATCTCTTTGGATTTTTTGCGCTGGGTGGAGCATTCAAATGATTGTCAGCTTGGTTATTGAATATAAGGCCGATTTTCAAGCGACCCACTCTATCAAGGATCCTCTAGTTTTAGAAGATGCCGAACAATTTCTTTCTAGAATGGGCTCACAAGCTATAAAAAGATTTCCTCAGCCTCTTGGTTGGTTAAATTATGTACTACATTTGCTATTCTCTGACCCCCATCCACCTTTTGTATTACGTCAATGGCTATTGCGTAAATATGCACGATTACTAAGAAATGCTTTGACGAAACCAGCAACAACCACAAATACAAATAAACATTAAAATTCGTGTTATGTTATGGGGTCAGGCATTGGGTTATGGGGTTTGTAAAAAAATCAAATTTATTTTTATCTGAATATCCTGATACCAAATATCGTAAAATTAGCACACAACCAAACCCCATAACCCAATGCCTGACCCCGAATTCAAGATCAATTGGATCGACTTCTTCCCCATTTATACTTAAACAAACAATTAAAAATGCCGTAACAAATCTAAGAACGTGCACTTTCCTCTCCATTCTTTTTAAAATTTAACAACCTCTCAAAGAGAGATTTTTTGATTATAAATCTGATCCTCAGTTTTTAAGTCAAACTTTGTCTTGGAGCTTGATTTCGCTTTTCAGCTCGGAAAGAAATCTTGAGATAAAGATCGGAAATTTTTCATGAGACTCAATGATCTGATCAGTTGCAAAATTGGCAGAGTTTAACAATCGATTTTGTGCCAATGGGTCTAATGGATCAAACAACTCCAAACCGTTTGCTCCTGCTTCATAACAACTTTTAACTACAACAAGAGCTCCTCCATTCTCATCTTTAATATTCATTTCTAACTCTTCTACAAAATATTTAAGAAATTCAACTCTCTTATTTGCAAAAAGTCGCCCACCTTGCGTTTGCAATAAATGGGGGAGCTTAAACAATTTAACATAGAAATGATCTAATCCGAAAATCTTGTCATCTAGAGGCCGTTTTTCTGCTCTCATGTCATTTGAATCATAGGGCTTTCGACCAAGCCTTCCTGAAACATAAAATGTCCTCATTGCACCCAAAGCCCCTAAAGCCTCCATTCGATCTGCATCTTGAATAATTTTTGCCTCAATTGTTTGAGGACTAAGTCCAGCTGAAAAACTATGCGCTCTGATTGCGTGGCAAACAGACTCAATTTTCTCTTCGGGAAAATTCATTTTAGCAAGAATCTCTTTTGCTTCAGCTGCAGCATAACTAGACGACATTTTATTATCAGGGTGATCTTTGGGCAGAGAAACAATATCGTGAAAATATGCTGCTGCAAGAATGATAAGTAAGTCACTTGGTGACGATTCTAAATCAGCAATCGATTTTGCTGCCTGGTATACCCGGCGAAAATGGCCTAAATCGTGCGATGCGTCATTATGCTTACGACTATGCTCTGCAACATACTCTAAAAAAATTGATTCCCAATATAAGCAATCTATTTGCAAATTATTACCTATGAATCTTAACTCTCCATCTATCTTTGAGAGTCAAGAGTTAGCCAATCTATTCAAAGTTTCATTAAGCTTGCAAGATTTTTAGATTAATCTTGTAAGAGCTCTGCTACTAATTTACTTGTTAGTTTTCCGTCAACATCACTATTTAACTTCATCACAGCTTTCATAACAAGCCCAAGATCTTTCTTTGTCTTAGCTCCTGTTTCTTGCATCGCTTGAGAAATAAGTTTTTTTGTCTCTTCAAGAGATGGCGGCTTTGGCAAAAACTCTTGAATGATCTCTAATTCAGCTTTTAATTTATCAGAAATATCTTTTCTGTTGGCAGCTATTGCTTCCTGAAGCGCCTCTTGAAGACTTCCGAAATAGGTTTTAAAAATTTTCAAAATTTCTGCATCCAACAGATTTCCTCTGGCATCAACTGCTAACACCTTTGATTTCAGCATGCGTAGCACCTCAAGCCTTAATTGATCGCGATTTTTCATCGCCTCTTTTATCCCATTATTAATTTGCTCAAAAAGTGACATAGAAACCTTTGTTTAAGAAAAACACTTCTTAAAAAACTATACCACACGATGTTTTAAAAATTGAAAAAAATGATCAACTCTATCAATTTTCTCTCCTATCTTTATATATTTGTTTTTCATAAAATACCAAATCATCATGCTTCGCATTTTATACTTGATTTTATTTATGAACACTTTAGTTTGCAAGGAGAGCATCTTTCTTGATCATGCAATCATTGGAATCTTTGCAATCAATACAAAAACATCTGAAATCATTTTTGACCAAAATAGCGATCTAAGTTTGATCCCCTCATCTTGCATGAAACTCATTACTACTGCCGCAGCTCTAGAAATTCTTGGAAGCAATTACTCTTTTGAGACTCACCTTTTGTTTGATGGCATTATCGACGAGAATCAGACTCTTTTAGGAAATATCTACATTCAAGGTGGCGGTGACCCTCTTCTTGGATCAGATCGAATAGGTGGTATAGAGCCCCAAATAAATCTTTGGATAGACGCGATTAAAAACTTAGGGATAAAAAAGATCAGGGGCAAAATTATTGGAGACTCATCTAGGTGGGAAAAAGCGATGGCTATCCCTACTTGGCAATGGGAGGATCTCGGCAATTACTACGGCTCTGGCGCATCTGCATTAACTTTTCATGAAAATTCATACGATGTTACCTTTAAACCTGGATCTGCCGTTTTAGAAAAAGCAACAATTTTAAAAACTACCCCAAACATAGAAAACATCACTCTCTATAATGAAGTCACAACCGGCCCAATCGGCTCTTTCGACCAAGCTTGTGTCTACGGCTCTGAATTCTCATCAGTCCAATATGCAAGAGGAACAATCCCCCTAGGATTTAATGAATTTACAATCAAAGCAGCAATTCCTGACCCTAAAGCTCTCATTGAAGAGTTAGTAAAAAAGGGGCTTCAAAAAGAAAATATAGAAGTTTTTTCAGAAACTATTCCTTCAAATAATCTCAAAACTAAATTTCATACAACCAAATCCCCATCTCTTGAAAAAATTATCTATTGGACAAATCAAGATAGCGTCAATTTATATGCAGAACACTTACTAAAAAAAATAGGTGAATCCCTCTATCAAGAGGGTTCAACCGAAAGTGGCATAAAAGGTGTAACTAACTTTTTAACCTCTCAAAAAATTGACCTTTCAGGCTTTTATATGGCAGACGGATCGGGACTTTCTAGAAAAAATCTGATCACCCCAAAACAAATGGTCTCTTTTCTTGCAAAACTCCAAGATTCGCCCCTCTTTCCTCTCCTTTATGAATCCCTTCCTCTTCTGAACGGAAATATTCGGGCAAAATCGGGATCAATGTCTTTTTCAAAAGGGTATGCTGGCTACGTAGGCGATGTCGCCTTTGCTATCTTTATTAATAACGCAACAGATTCTAGTTTAAAGATGAAAGCGTTAGACACCTTTTTTGAAACCTTATCAAATAATTCATAAGTAATTCATAATCAACAAATTAGTATAGATTACATCATAAATTAATTTTAAAGATTTATTAATTATGCTATAATTAATACGTAAGGATTAAATTACGGTTATAATTATGGATCGTTCAGATTTTTTTTACTCTATAGAACGTTTTGACACAAGAGAGGGTTTTTCCGACACAGACCTTGTTCTTTTATGCTCTAAAATTCCAGTTGTTGATGAACTTATTCAAAGACTTTCTCGTAAAGGGTTCAAGTATGCGGGAGACACCAAAACTGATTCAAAAGCGTACACAGACGTTGATAGAAAAAGAATTTATATTGCCAAGGATAAAACAGCAGAAGAGGCTTGCCTTAGCCTTGCATATGAATTAAAGAACGCAGAAAACAAACCCCGTATTGAAGCTGTTTTTGCCGAATTCCTATCTGATGCAGAACCTACAATTGAAAGAGCTATGCAATATGCTAGATCTATTCTACTAATAGAAGCAGATGCTGTATTAAATAGAACTCAAGTTGCTATAGAGACCGGTTTAGAGTCTTCATTAAAAAACAAAAAATACATAGACATTGTCAAAGCAACAAGAGATGACAAAGAGCTTGCTCTGCAAGAAATTTTCAAAGAAATGGTCGAAACAGGAACTGTCCATAACGGAAAGAAAAAAGCAATCGACCACTATGTTTCACAATATTTTGAGTCGCAGAGAGCTGTCTAGTTCTTTTTACCTAAAAACCGGCAGCGATCCCGAGTATCCCCATCAAGATAAGGTAGATCGCTATGACGTAATTCAATAGCGCTGGAAATATCAAAATCAAGACTCCAGCGATGATTGAAGAAATAGGCATTAATAAGGGATGCATCATAATTTTATCCTTTTTTTAAACTAAGTGGTCCAGAGCCTGTGTAGCTCATCATTAAAAGAGCGCCCATCAAAGAGAGATTTTTCCAAAAACAGAGGGCGTGCATTCTCATTATAGAAGAGTTTTCTTCATTCCAAAAAGCGTGCAAATGGATAGTGATTGGAATTAAAAAAACAATCAATAGCCAGGCGCCAATTTTAGCTCTATACCCTAAAAGTATACTCAACCCGCCCACAAGAGCTAAAACTCCCCAAATTGGCAAAATAATGTGCGCTAAAGGAACCCCCCTCTCCGCAAGACTCTTCGCCATTTGGGGGCAAAAAGACTGAATTGCTTTAAAAATAAAGACTAAAGAAAAAAAGACTCTTCCTAATAAAAATAGATATTTCATACCTCTCACCTTTTCAAATTATTTATCATATATCTAAAAATCCAATAAACTGTATACACTTTATTCACACACTTAAAAGAGGTCATGTATGAAAGGTTCAGGAAAATCAGGAAAAGGCAGCGGCAAACCGCAAAAACAAAAAACACTTAACCGTGAAGTTAGAAAACCTGCAAAAGCGACAAAAATTATCAAACCGACAGTTCGTGGCAGATAACTTTTTTTAAAAATTATTGTATAATTTCAATTGTCATCCTAGAATAAAAAATAGTTATAAATTTTTTTAGGAGACTTATGAAAAACCGACTATTTTTTACTTTTCTCTTTTGCTTAGGGAGTATTCTAGCTGATGAAGCGCCCCCACAAACTTCCAGCAAGACACCTCCTCCCCCCTGTCCTTTTCAATCTTGCACCCCTTTTATACCCAAGTCAAGAGAGGTCATGGTAGAGCTTTTTGGAGAGTGTCTATTTCTTCAACCAAATGGCAGCTCCCTCTACTATGCAGTAGAAGCGTTCCCCCTAGATACATCATTAGATATTCCAGCAGTCTCACCTCACTGGCAAGTTTTTGAAGTTACTCCAAACTACAGCCCAGCTTTTAATGTCGGAGCAAGAGTTCATTTTTCAGACATGGATACAAGCATTTCAGCAAATTGGGAAAGACTTTTTTCCAGCAAAAAAACCTCTCATACGACACAAGGTGTAGATGAACAAATGATTGGACCTATATTTGACATAGGTCCTGGAGCACATAATTTCCCCGAAGCTAAAACTACAGCAAGATTTCACTTTGATCAAGCCAACTTAAACTTTGGTCAAAGATTTTCAGCTTTTAGTAGATTTTATCCAAATTTTTCTGCGGGTGGAACTTTTTAAAGAATTAAACAAAAATTTAACTCTACCTATTCAGACGCCTCATCATCTGTTTCTCGTACAATTCAATCATACTCTACATTTTTAGGAGCAGGTCCAAAACTTGGATTTGATTTTGATTACCGAATGGGGTGGGATTTTTTCTTTAATGTAAGCTCTAGTATGGGTCTAATAATTGGCGAGTCTCAAAACGGAACAACTTACCTCTCCTGGGCACCAGATCTTTCTGTTCAACCAAATAATCAGTACACACTAGTTCCAAATAGAACACAGCTTGTACCAGCACTAGAAGAGCGCATTGGATTTTCATATGGAGGTGTTTTTAAGTGTTGCAAGGTAACATTTGGTTTCGGATACCAGGCACAAGTTTACATCGATGCGATTCAATCAATTGATATGACAGCTCCCCAAGTACCTCCATCGCTTTTACCTGGCGCAGTTCCAGACGATGGTGTCTATGCTGTCGGTTTTGAGAGAACGATAAGCAATTTCATCTTAACAGGACCCTACATCTCGCTCGGACTTGTTTTCTAATTTTACATAAAGGCTCTTGCAAGAAAAAGGTAAGAGCCTTTATTGAACCTTCCAAACTGTAAGCAAACCATGATGATCTGAAAGAGCCTTTGTTGGACTGTTTATCGAAAATAAAACAACTCTTTCTTGACTTAAGATTTTTTGATGGGGTGATTTTTTAGGAATGACACAGTAATCAATTAACTCAAATGACGGCTTGATTAGGGCTCTTTCTTCAAGAGGCGTGTGGACAAGATCGTTAAAATAATTAGTTGCAGTAGCAGTTTTTTCTGTTACATTTGATTTTTTTCTTAAATAAGGAACAATAAATTCTGAAGAGAGTAGACTCTCTTTAAATTCTTCTGAAAAAGCGTTTATATTTAAGTCTCCTATAACAAATCCTTTTTCATCGCCTACTAATTCAGAACAGTTTTGAAATTGAGTGTTACGAATTTTAATAGATTCTTGATCAGAACCGTGCTGTAAATGAGTCGCTACCATTTTCCAATAAGAATTTCCCGCTTTGAACCTAGCATGCAAAGCTCCCCTTTTTATTCCGCCCTTAACTGGCTTCATTTCAGAAAATAGGGAAAAATCTAACTCTTCTAAATGAACCTTACTTGCAATAAAAAGTCCGCTATTAAAACCAATTTCATCCGGACTTAATGTTCCTGTCTGATTTCCAGCTTCATAGACAAAGTAAACATAGTCGTTTTTTAACCTCTCTTTTAAAACTTTTAACGCCTCCTCATCCCACACTTCTTGCAAACAAACAATATCTGCTTTTGTCTTTAAAATTTTTTTTGCAATTTCATCGATCCGAAGAACCGCAGGTGAAGCTCCCCCAAAAAAATAGGAGAACGGATCTCTAAAACAGATGAGATTTGCTGTTAAGACAGAAAGCCTGTTTCCTATAGAAATTGGAGAATTTCTTTCGTTTTTTTCATAAATATAATTTCTCCTCTCATATTTTCTAAGTGTCTCTAAACTCTGACTATTTGGATTATAGATACTAAGCAATACTTTTTCTGTAAGATCTCTTTGAAAAGGGGTAAGCAAAGAGGCGTTAAAGCCATTTTGAATAAAAGTATCAATAATTTTTTTATTTTGAATCTGCTTTCGAAAATCTGAGTAGAGGTCTACTAAAAGAGTTCCTTCATACCCTTTTAAGACAATATTTGAAGAGAGTGAAAAAGTTTGATGACAAAGAAGCTGTAAATGAAAAAAATCATTACAAACTTTGACCCATACCTCATACGCATCTTGATATCTTTTCTCTTCACTTGCTTTTATAAAAAAATTTAGTTCATTCGAAACTTTTTGAATGAATTCGCTATTTTTTTCTTTAAGGTTTTCATAAGTTGGAAGTAAATCAGTTAAAATATAGGGCAATTCGTCTGCATAGGAGTTAATCGAAAAGATAGCTAAACAAATAATTTTTTTTAAATTCATGAAAGAATGTTAGTGTATACATATTTTATTTGCTACTTAGAATGTTTTTTCTACTGTCTATTTCTTTATAAAATCTTTTAAAAGTTTGCTGAAAAATTAGGTTTTTATATAATAGATGACGAAATCTTAATAGGAGAACTTATGCAACCAGTAGATACCCAAGTATCGTTCACAATAAATACAAATTTAGTAAAAGCTGCAACTGTTACAGGACTTGCAGTTGGAACATGCGCCCTTGTTATTGCTTCTGCAACAGCTGTTAGCACAGTTGCTATGGTTATATTTGGCGCTCTTGCTATCACAGCTGCAGCTATATCAATTGCATCTATGACTGCTGCCTTTTCTGATCAATCATCTACAATTGAGGGGTATTTTGGCGAACTTAAAAGCCATCTAAAAGTTGCTCTTCCTGCCTTTTGGCAATTTGTTGCTCAAACATTTGTACAAGCGTTAGTCCAAGGTGCAGCTAATGGTATAAGCGATAGAGTTACATCATCAATTTCTGGTCGTCCTGTTCAAAGATTTGCTTTTAGTTAATGCGAATTTATCAGAATAAATGCCTATAGGTCAAAACTATAGGCTTATTTATTGACACGATATTCCCTTTTTATCACTATCTCCCTTTTTTTTAACCAAAAGGGAGTCTTTTTTTTTAATGAAAACATGTCTATTAAATTTTTTTATTTTTATGCTCTTTTCTTGCTTTGCAGGGGAAGAAAATTTAGATCTTATCATCTCTTCAGAAGAAATTGCCGCGAAAATTAAAACCGTGGGAAAACAAATCTCTTCAGATTATGCAAACAAAAATCTCTCCCTCATTGTTGTGATGAAAGGGGGGATTTGCATAACTGCAGACTTAATGCGCGCAATTGAGATTCCATTTAAATTTGAGTTTTTAAAAGCAAGTAGTTATGGCAATAATGGAATGAGCGCTGGAAAACTTACAATCAATGGCATTGAATCGCTTGATATTGAAGGACGCGATGTGCTTTTAGTCGATGATATTTTTGAAACAGGCAATACTTTACAACGAATTATCAAAGAACTTAGCGCTAAAAACCCCTCAAGCATTAAAACTCTAACTTTGCTTGTTAAAGAAATACCAAGAAAAACAAGCTACCTTCCAGATTACATTCTTTTTCATATCCCAGATCTATTTGTAATTGGCTACGGTCTTGATTATAAGGAATTTTATCGTGGGCTTCCTGCAATCTACGCCTTCCCTGAAAACAAGGCTCCTTTTTAGATTTTGTAATAAATTGATCTCGGCATCCATTTCAAAAGCAAGGCACATAACTGCCACTTTTTTGTGATATATGCGTGCATACGTTTTTTAGAAATAGCGTTATAAATTTGATGGGCTGCTTTCTCTGATGAGGCAGCCCAAAAAACCTTTCTCCCTTTTATCATATCTGTATTCACAAAACCAGGCTGAATATCAGTGATAGTAATATCTTTATGGTCTCGATAGGCCCTAGCTCGTAGTCCCTCTAAAAAATTCGAAACAAACGCTTTTGAGGCACCATAAGAGGGATTGTTTGCTCTGCCCCGCAAAGCAGCTATCGAGGAAATCCCTACGAGATGTCCTTTTCCTTGTTTATAAAAATAGGTCATTGCAATATGAGCCATCGCTACAAACCCCAAGACATTTGTTTCTATAACAACTCTCTCTTCTTCCCAATCAAATCGTTTGTTGTTAAATAAAACACCTGCATTTAAGACAACAAGATCAACTCCGCCCATTTCATCAATCAGCTCTTCTAAAAGTCTTCTTGCTTGATCGACTTTCATCACATCAATCACTTTTATAAATAAGCCGTTTATCTCTTTTGATAAACAAGCTAACCTCTCTTCTCGTCTGGCAGTCACCCCAACCAAATACCCGTTTTCAGCTAAAATTTTTGCTAAATCTCTCCCGATTCCAGAAGATCCACCGATAATAATTGCTTTCTTCATATTTTTTTCAGTATAGAAAAAAATTCCTAAAATAGCATAGAAAGAAAAAAAAGGGGTTATCCATGGATCTTTCTATATTTTTGGCAAAATTAATCGGTATTTATTTGCTCTTAGTTGCTTTTACACTACTTTTTCGAAAAAAAGAAGTCGAAGGATCAACTAAAGATTTTGCCTCCTCAAAAGGTTTAATTACTCTTTCAGGATCCCTCTCTCTTTTTCTTGGTTTAGCAATTGTTATTTCTCACCCAATTTTTATACCCGGCTGGCAAGGAGTGATCTCATTTGTCGGCGCTCTTTTGATTGTCAAAGGGCTTTTCCGAATTATATTTCCTTCAAGGGTGCAAAAAAATCTCACCTCATCTTTTCATAAATGGTACTGGCTAGTCTTCCTCATCACTTTATTTCTTGGCCTTTTCCTGACAGCTGCTGGTTTCATGGCCTAAATTTTAATTACTTGTCTTCTATCATTAGACGCAAAATTAAATTTGTGATAAAATTGAATCCAAATTTTTTTTGAGTGTTTTATGCGAAAGCAAATTAAAGCAATTATTTTTGACTGCGATGGAACCCTAGTAGATAGTGAAAAATCTCATTTAACAGCCTGGCAAGAAGTTGCTAAAAACTATACGAGCACTCTTAGTCATGAAGACTATTTAGATTTTGTCGGAGGATCAGATGCTAGGCTTGCAAAAATTCTTGCAAAAAGAATTGGCCATGACTATCCAGAAGAGCTTTTAGTTATGAAACGAAATTTTTTCTTAGAACACTTGAAAAAGGGCATGCCACCTATTGAAGGCACCGTATCATTTGTAAAAACTCTTTTTAATGAAAGAGAGAGGCACGGTCTAAAAATGGCTGTTGCCTCTGCAGCACTCAAGCATGAAGTCTTAGAAAACATAAAATGCTTAGGATTTGAAAATTTATTTGACATTGTTCTTTCAGGCCATGAAGATTTAAGTGAGTATTCAGATCCCGAAGGCGTCAACAAACCAAAGCCTTATATTTATCAACATGCTGCTAAGATCTTAGGTGTTTTACCTTCAGAGTGCGTTGTGATAGAAGATAGCCATACAGGAGTCACAGCTGGTGTAAATGCTGGCTGTATCACTATTGCAATTCCGAGTGAATACTCAAAAACTCACGATTTATCCAAAGCCTCTTTAAGACTTGACTCCCTATCAGGTTTTACAATTGATAGCTTTTTAGAGATGGTACATGAGCTATGACAAAAATAATAGCCACCTCCGATTTTCACGGAAAACTTCCCAAAATCCCCCCCGCTGATCTTCTTTTAATTGCAGGAGATATATGCCCTTCAAAAACACCTCAAGAGCAAGCAATTTGGCTAGATACAACCTTTAGAGCTTGGTTAAATGATCTTTCTGTAAAAGAAGTTGTGATTGTTGCAGGAAATCACGATCATATTTTTGAAAAAGATAAAGACCTTGTTCCCAAAAATCTAAAACTCCACTACCTCCAAGACTCTTCCATCACACTTTTTGGAATTACTATCTTCGGAACTCCTTGGCAACTCCCATTTTGGGGCTCATTTAATCTTTCAGACGGAAGACTTACAGAAATTTACAAAAAAATTCCAGAACATGTAGATATTATTATAAGCCATGGCCCCCCTTTTGGAATCTGCGATACAATTTCAAACGGGAAAAGCATCATTCACACAGGGTCTATATCTCTTAAAAAAAGGGTATTAGAAGTAAAACCTAAATTTTGCATATTCGGCCACATTCACAACGCCTACGGTATTGCAAAAGAGGAAGAGATTACGTTTGCAAACGTCTCTCTTATCAACGATGATCTAGAAATTGCTCACGAGTTACTTGCTTTCACCCTCTAATTTATTTGGATTTTATTAAGAAAACTAGATATAGTTAATAGAAAAGTCGAGTATCAAATGTCTATAACATTTTTACCTTCAACTAGAATTGACCATCTTATAGGAATTGCTAGGCCAGGATATTTAGCAGAAAATAGCAAAAAATCAGAAACAGCTATTAGAGAAGAGATCGAAACTACTTTAAATACACTCTTTGATATGGGTGTACGGAAAATTATCTCCTTGAGCGATAGGGAAGCTCATATCGATAAAGACCCTATTATAGAAGAGCTTTGGAGGGCTAAATTAGGTGTTTCTAAAAAAGTAAAAATTTTTACTCATATTCACAATGAAGACACATTTGGAAACCCCTATTTTAGAATCGGACAAGGGCCGACTCTTAGAAAAATAGAACAATTTATAAAAGAGACAAAACCGATTGGAGATAATCTAATTGCTGTATATTGCTGTGGGGGAAAAGGGCGAACTTGTACATATTTGACAAGTTACATTATTTCAACCTATCAAAAAGATGGGGAAGCTGCTTTCGAATATTTAATCGAAGCCTCAGGCAATCGTTCTTCAAAACTCATTCGTGACGAAATGAGTCTAAATGGAGGCTTTATTGCCCTTGAAGAACTTTATGAAAAAATTCCTAAACCTTAAAACTACCTTCTTTTTGCGAAACGGACTTTATAGAAATCTGCTAAAGCTTTAAATCCTCCGTTAGACTCTATTTCGTCCTTGATTTTTGTCTTAAGCCTCTGTCCTGTTAGTGTGAAAAATAAATTAAACGCATCATCTGGAGAGAGTCTCTCTTTTTCTATAAGATGACTAATTAAATAACAGCAAGTTCTTCCATGCCCTTCACCACAATAAACAGCAACACGCCCCTTTTCTTCCCTCAATATTTTTAAAAATCTTTTTATCTTTTCTTGCGTCGGACCTTGACTTATACAAAATCCAGGATCACAATTGTCTTTGTTTAAAATATGATAAAATTTGTGAGAGGGGCCTAATCGTTTCCACCTCTCTTCAATTACAGAATCATGAGTATCATGATACTCTTGATTACTTAAGGAAATGATTGTTGTGACGCCTTTTCGATAGATATAGCCTAGCGTATCATCTATTTCCCGACTCTCTATTTCCCAACCTCTTTTTGCATTATGGGCCAGATATCCGGGCCTTGCCATCCCAATAAGAGAGTCAACTGTTCTAACCTCTGGAACAAATCTATCTACATCAATATCTTCCTCTTTTTTCTCCTCTGCTGCACCCGATCCATAATAAGAAGCTGCGCAAATTAAACTCTCCATAAAAACCTCTTAATTAAATTAATTAATAATTATTATAATATATAATAATTTAAAAATCTACTTTTAATGATTTTTATGTAAGTTATTAACATTTAGCTAATTAGGTGGATTTTCCCAACCGCCACCTAGTGCTTTATAGAGAAAAATTGTGTCTAGAAGGGTTTTTACATCAGATCCTAAAAGATCTTGCTCTGCTTGGTTATAGACTCTCTCTGCATCAATTAATTCAAGAGCACTCACAAGGCCGCTTGTAAACCTTGCTTTTGTTAAAAAAAGAAGGTCTTGATACCGATTTTTAGCCTCTTTTTTTTCGCTAATGATTTTTAAGTCTTGTGTGTAAACTGTGACAGCGCTCTCTGTCTCTTGAAGAGCATTAAGAATAGTCTGCTGATAGGATTTTGCGGCTATTTCAGTTTTAGCTTTTTTAGCCTTTAAATTTCCAACTAATTTCCCCCCTTGAAAAATAGGTAAGTTAAAATCACCCCCACCTGACCAGGTTTTGCTTCCCATAGAAAAAAGATTGCTAAGCGATAGAGATTGAAACCCAATATCCCCCATAAATACTATCGATGGGAAAAACGAAGCGACAGCAACTCCTATTTCAGCTGTAGCTTCTGCAAGTTTTCTTTCTACTTTCCTGACATCTGGCCGTCTCTTAAGTAAATCTGACCGAAGACCTACTGCTATTGTTTCAGGTACTTTAGGAAGATCTTTATAAATTAACAGCTCTTCTAATAAAGTTTCAGGAACGCTTCCTGTCAAAATTGAGAGCGTATAGATATTTTTTCTAATTTGCGCTTCTATCTCAGGTAATTTTGCTCTTTCTTTTGCAAGCGTTGCCCGAATATTTTCATCATCTAAATAACTCACATACCCAGCGTCATACTGCTTATGAATAAGAAGATATTCTTCCTCAATTAAGGCTATGTAATCAGAAATCAATTTTCCTTCTCTTTGATACCCTCTAAGCTCTATGTAGTTATTGGCGATCTCTGCCATAATTGAAAGCAAGACATCATTTCTCTCTTCAATTGCTTGACCTATGTAGGCACTCGCAGCTTCTACAGCTCTTCTTGTTTTTCCCCACACATCAATTTCCCATTTTGCATCTAAAACTGCATTAAACAAGCTTTGTAGCTGCGGCGCTTGTAAATTAAACGGCAATGTACTTGGATTTGAATCGACACCTAAAATGTCGCTACCTGCAAAAACTGGACCGTTTTTACTAAAATAGGTTCTTGTTGCATTGATGTCTGCCCCAATTTTTGGAAAAAACGCTGAAGCTACAATCATTCTCATAGCTCTAGCTTGATAGATATTTGAAGTAGCTGCCAAGAGGTCATTATTGTATTCTGCAGCTAATTTTATGTACTTTATTAAAAGCTCATCTCCAAATGCCTCCCACCAAGCAGTTTTAATGGCATCACTATCGACTGGAGAAGAGGCCCAGGCATTAGAGATTGTATTTTCTGGAGTTTTATAATTAGGCCCAACAGAACAACTACAAAGAACAACCAAAAGAAAAATCGTACTCTTTTTCACTGCAATCTCCTTCGAAAAAATAACGCAGCCCCGAGCGTATTAAAAAATCCTATAATGAGTAATAACGAAATATTTTCAAAGACTATCTTAAAAGGCATTCCTTTCAAAAAAATTCCTTTTGATATGATCAACATATATTTCAAAGGAATAAGATAGGTAACAGGTTGTAGCCAAGTAGGCATATTTTCAATAGGCGTTGCATAACCTGAGAGTAATACAGACGGCATCATAAAAACAAATGTACCAAGCATTGCCTGCTGCTGCGTTGAAGAAATAGATGAGATAAATAGACCGATTCCACTAATTGAAGTCACAAAAATCAAAAGACTTGCAAAATAGAGGGTGAATGATCCTGTAAAAGGAACTTGTAAAAACCATACGCCAATAGCAAGCATCAAAAGTCCTTCAATCAGCCCAATAATAATTCCAGGTAAAATTTTCCCTATAAGAATTTCAGACGGGACTAAAGGAGAGACCAAAAGTTGATCAAATGTGCCAAGCTCTCTTTCTCTTGCAACAGACTGTGTTGTAACAACAAGACAGGTAAGCATTGCCAAAATTGCAACAAGACAGGGAATGTTATACCAGACATAAAGCGTATTTGGATTAAACCAAACCCTTGGAACAAGTTCAACATTTTGCACTTTTCCAATTACTTTTGCGACATAGTCATTGTTAAAATGATTGATAATTTGCTCTGTATAGCCTGCAACAATTTGGGCTGTATTTGCTTTTCTCCCATCAAAAATTAGCTGAACAGAAGCAGGTTTTCCCGCATCCAAGTTTCTTGAAAATTGCTCATCAATTGATAAAACCATCAATCCTTTTTGATGATCCATAAATGGACCGATCTCTTCAACCCCTTGTAGAAACTGAATATTATAATTAAAAATAGGGCTACCATAAAACCTTTGAATCAACTCAAACCCCTTCTCTCCACTATCTCTATTTAAAATACCCATAGAGACATTTTTTACATCGAGTGTTGCAGCAAAAGTAAAAATACAAAGCTGAATAATTGGAGGTAACAAAATCGATATACGTACCTTAGGATCGAGTAAAACAGCTAAAAGCTCTTTCCAAATTAGTGATTTAACTCGAATCAATCTAACCTCTTTACTGTATGAAACGCTGTAATTATAAAACAAATAACTGCTAATCCAATAATTGGAATCATATCATAAAAAATTAAACCAAAGACATTACCGACTAAAAAAATGCTTTGCAAACTTTGCACAAAGTATTTTGCAGGAATTATATAAGTAATCAATTTGATGAGAAATGGCATACTATCTATTTCAAATAAAAATCCTGATAAAATGTAGGCTGGTAAAAAACCGACTATCAATGTGATTTGATAGGCTAAAATTTGATTTTTCGTTAAAGTCGAAATCATTAATCCAAGACCCAAAGAACTAATTAAAAAAATTGCAGAGACAAGCATCAATAAAAGAAACGACCCCCTTAAAGGCAGTCCATAAAAACTAGTAGAGATAAACACACACATGACCATTGAAATCATTCCAAGAAAAAAATAGGGAATTATTTTTGCAATAACAAGCTCTCTAATCCCAACAGTTGTCGATATCAAAGCCTCCATTGTCCCCCTTTCCCACTCTCTTGCAACTACAAGAGCTGTAAGTAGAGAGCCAATTAATGTCATAATGATGGCAAGTGAGCCTGAAAGCAAGTAGTACCTACTTTTCAACTCTTCATTATACCATATTCTAGGCTCAGTTGTTATGAGAGGAAGCTCTTTAGAACCCCCTTTAGAAATCGCCTCTTGGAGAAGCCAATTTCGAAAAACACCTTGCGCGTAATTTAAAACAAAATTTGCTGTATTTGTTTCACTACCATCTGCAACAACCTGAATATCAGCAATTTTATCATATCGATTTCGATACTGTGTAAAATAAGAGGGGACATAAAAAAAACCGCGAATTGCACCTCTTGTGATTTGATCCGAAAGCTCTCTTCGATCTCTTACAATTTCAACATCAAAATAGGTTGAATCTGTCAAAGATTTAGAAAAACTGATTGCATCAGGAGATGTATCTTCTAACACAAGCCCTACTCGCAAATGGTCGAGATCAAGAGAGACTCCCGAACCGTATAAAAAAATAAGGAGAAGGGGCAAAAAAATTGTAATTAAGATGCTACTTGGATCTCTAATGATTTGAAAAAACTCTTTTATAAATAACGCTTTCACCCTTCGAATGCGCCCTTTTTTATTTTCTTCGATCATGCGCCTCAATCATCTCTATAAAAGCATCTTCAAGAGTTGGATTTTCTAATTCATTTGATTTTGCCTCACTTTTCAATGAATTAGGTGTATTCATATTAATTATTGATCCCTGATAAATCAGAGCTATTCGGTCGCAATATTCGGCCTCTTCCATAAAATGGGTTGTTACCATAATTGTAACACCCTTTGAAACAAGACCGTTGATGTGATTCCAAAACTCTCTTCTCGTTACTGGATCAACGCCAGAGGTAGGTTCATCAAGAAACAAAACTTCTGGATGGTGCATATTAGCAGCAGCTAAGCTAAGCCTTTGCTTAAATCCTAAAGGAAGTGTTTCTGTAGGAGTTGCAAGGAGGTGTTTTAAGCTAAATACTTCAATCATCTCATCAATTGCCTCTCTTTTTTTTGCATTTTTAAGATTATAAATTCCTGCAAAAAATTGAAGGTTTTGCATCACACTCAAATTTCCATAAAGAGAAAATTTTTGAGCCATATAACCAATTCTAGCTCTTGCTTTTGATGGCGCTTTTTGTAAATCCATTCCGTTAATAAAAGCTTTTCCTGATGTTGGATTTAAAAGGCCACAGAGCATTTTAAATGTTGTTGTTTTACCAGATCCATTAGGCCCTAGAAGGCCGAAAATCTCCCCCCTTTTTACTTCAATATCAATTTCATGAGCAGCTGTAAAAGAGCCAAATTTTTTTGTTAAACTCTTTGCTAAAATCGGGTACTCTACATCTGTTTGAACAAAAGGGGCTCTATCTGCAAGTTTTGAATCACCCCCAGGCCCACCCCCCAAAATATCAACAAACGCATCTTCAAATCTTGGAGGAATTTTTTTTAATTCGACATTTTCTATTAATTCTTTGTTCTCTTTTAAAACAATGCGCAAATCCCGACCTCGAATCACACCGTCCATAACACTCTTGTTTTTTAAAAGCTCAAATAAAAGCTCTCTTTTATCACCTTTAATATCTGTAATTTCAAAAGATCTTCCCTCCATTTTTTTTGTAAGATCTTTAGGACTGCCTTCATATAAAAGTTTTCCATCATTTAGTAAAATGACTGCATCAGCTTTTTCTGCCTCATCTAAATAAGCTGTGCTCCAAATCACACTAATTCCGTCATCAATGAGCTCATGAACCATTTTCCAAAGTTCGCGTCTCGAAATCGGGTCTACACCCACGCTTGGTTCATCTAATAAAAGTAAATTTGGTTTTTTCACTAAAGCGCATGCAAGACCAAGTTTTTGCTTCATTCCTCCCGAAAGATTTTTTGCTAAAAAATTTGTAAACTTTTCAAGTCCCGTAAATTGAAGAAGCTTTTCATAAATTGGTTTTTTTTCCTCTTTTTTCACATTCCTAAGTTCTGCATAAAGTTCTAAATTTTGCATGACTGTAAGGTCTTCATAAAGCCCGAATCGCTGTGGCATGTAACTTGTGATGTGGTGAATTGCTTCTGCATCTTTTATTGTGTCAAATCCAAGGACTGAAATTTCTCCAGCAGTTGGTCTTAAAAGAGCCGCAATTAAACGAATCAATGTCGTTTTACCAGCTCCATCAGGACCAACTAGCCCTACAATTTTTCCTTTTGGAATCGATATAGTAAGAGCCTCCAAAGCAAGAGGCAAAACTTTGGAAAACTGTTTTGAAAGATTTTTTATCTCTACAACAAACTCACTCAAACTTTTAACTTCACTGTTACAGGCATTCCTTGGACAAGCTCTCGATCTGGATTATCAACATAAATTCTTAAACGATAGACAAGATCTGTTCTAAGCTCTGTAGTTTGAACAGTTTTAGGAGTAAACTCAGCAACGGGAGAAATAAAACCGATTTTTCCTGAATAAGTTCTCCCCCTTTTAATGTCTGTAAAAACTTCTGCATCCATCCCATAATTTACTCTTCCTAAATCAGGCTCACTGACAAACGCTCTGATCCAAACAGGCGATGTTACAGATAGTGTATATACTGGATTTGCAGGATTTACAACAGTCCCAGGCTCTCTGATACGTGTTAAGATAACTCCATCAGTTGGCGCATACGCTTTTGTATACTCCAAGTTATCTCTTGCAACAATAATTGCTGCCTCGGCCTGAACTAAATTTGCAATAAGCTGATCTCTATTAGCTCTTGCATTATCAAGATCTTCTCTAGAAACTGCCCCAATCTCAATTAATTCTAGACGTCTTAATAAAAGCACTTCGGCATTTTCTAAATTTACCCTTATCGCTTCTTTAGCTGCTAGAGCCTCTTCAAGTTGACTATCATACGGAGACTCATCAAGAGTGCACATCAAAGAGCCCTCGCTCACTCGGTCGCCCTCTTCATAAATTAAAGTTGCAACCTTTCCACTAACTCTAAATCCAATATCTACTTGCCTCACATCAACATTTCCAAAGAGCGTGATCACATTTGGATCTTTTTTTTCAGCAAAAACGGTATAGAAAAGAATCGAAAGAGCAGTCACTAAAGAGAGCGCAAGAAACAATATAATAATATTTTTTTTCATAGGGATTATATACCCTCTTAGAAAAAAAATTACAACCGAATTAGAGCAAATTTAATCCTTAAAAAATCGATGTGTCTTGAAAAGAGTGCATTGTTTTTTTGACAGAAAACAAACAACCTTTTAAATTATGACAATACCAAAACCAACCAAATTATTAGAAAAAAACAATGTCACTGCTAACAAAGTGGCATACTCACTGAACTGATTACAAGGATGTAACTTTAATGAAACATGTTTTCCGCTATACAATAGGCCCTCTTTTTTTGATGGTATCGACCCCATTGTTTGCGTTTCTATTTTGGTTTACTGCGACAAACCTAGATGGCTCTCTCAATAATCTCATCCACTTTTTTGCAACTAAAGGTTTAGCAGATGGTTTTTATTTGATTCTCTCTCCTATCTTTTTTGGCTCAAAATTTGCCTGGAGTGTGATTGCAATCTTTTCTCTAATTGAGATCCTTTTAATGAAAATTGTCCCCGGAAAAATCTATTTCGGTCCGACAACTGCTATGGGGAATAGACCAGTCTACAAACAAAACGGATTGGCCTGTTTTTTGATCACGCTAGCCCTCTTCTTTGGTTGTTCAATCTATATTCCTTCATTTAATCCTGCCCTTTTTTATACGCATATGGGCGAGTTTATTGGAGCGATGAACCTTTTTAGCCTAGCTTTTTGCACTTTTTTATACTTGAAGGGCCGCTATTTTCCCTCTTCATCCGACCATGGCATTTCTAAAAATCTGGTATTTGATTTTTATTGGGGCACAGAGCTTTACCCCCGAATTTTCGGAATCGATTTAAAACAATGGACGAATTGCCGCTTTGGCATGATGAGTTGGCCCTTGATTATTTTGTCGTTTCTCTATTACCAAAATGAGAGATCTGGTCTCCACTTAAGTCTCATCGTAAGTGTGGCATTGCAACTCCTATACGTGACAAAGTTTTTTATTTGGGAAAAAGGGTACATGCGATCGATCGATATCATGCATGATCGCGCCGGTTATTACATATGCTGGGGCTGCTTGGTCTGGGTACCTGTTGTCTACACCTCACCTGCACTTTTTATTGTGCATCTACCTGAAACACTTAATTTTATCACCGCCTTTCTTATTTTTGTAATAGGAGCTGCTGCAATTTTAGGAAATTTTTGGTGTGATTACCAAAGAATGATTTATAGAGAGGAGTATCAAAAAACGAAAAAACTTTCAAGCGTGGGCTACATCGAAGCTATATCCAAGCAAGGAGAGGATCGTGGGAATAAATACCCCTTGATCACGACAGGTCTTTGGGGAATTTCTAGAAACTTCCGTTATGTTTTGGAACTTCTAGGGACGTTTTTCTGGACACTTCCGGCCAGCTTTTTTTTACCACTACCTTGGTTCTATTTTCTCTTTTTAACTATTCTTTTAGTCGATCGTGCAAATCGAAACGATTCTCGCTGCCACCACCGCTACAAAGAAGACTGGATCTTATACTGCCAAAATGTCCCTTATAAGATCATCCCATGGATTTATTAGAAAAAATATCAAATGAAATTGAAATCACTATGGCACTGTTAAAAAAATGCTTTGAAATGGGAATTTTAGGATTTTTTGGCTTGTTTATTTTGATTTTTGAAAAACATACTTAGAAAAGTAGGTTGAAAAAATCAAAATAAACAGGACAAAAAAGACAAAATTTAACTTTCAAATGAATTTGTTAACAGTGCCATATAGAAAAAACCATGGGAAAAAGGTGCCTAAAACGTAGAAATTTTTAACTCTTTTCCGCAATTATCTGAATTCTTGGAAGCTTATAAAAAAAAGCCCCCTCAAATGTCTGCATACTTGGATTTTTCTTAAAAAGAGCATCTAAATAATCGTTAAAAAATGCGTCCGCAATATCGAAAGGGATGCCCCAATTAGCGCTTGTTGTGCCCACATACCAATCAATAAGGCTTTTTCTCGTAGGAAAAATATAAGGCGTTTCTATTTTCTCTAAATATAAAATTCGAAAGCCTGTTTCGGCAAGCTTTTCTCTTGCGCTTTCGATTGTTCTCATAGACAAATCAGTAGAGTAATTAGGAAGGTTCCAAGGGGCTAAAAGTCCATATTTAGCAAAACAAGCATTTGCAGCTTCCATATTACTTTCAGATGGGCGAAGAGGTATTGTCAGAAGAAGCTTTCCACCTTTTTTTAAATGCGCTGAAAAATGGTCTAAAATTGCTACCGGATCTTTGACAAAATGAAGAACACAAAAGGCCGTAATAACATCATATATATCCGAAATTTCGGAAAATGTCTCAGTAGAGGATTGACTAAATGTTAAATTCGGATAGAGCTTATTAGGAAATTTCTCCTTTGCAATCTCAATCATAAAAGGAGAAATATCAACACCTGTTACGTCTCCAAAAGGGACACTTTCTGCTAACTCTTTTGTAATCTTTCCATCGCCACAACCAAAATCTAAAATTTTTGCGTTGGGATCAAAAGAGATCTCCTCTAAAAGCTCTTTTGCAAACGTATATTGCAGGTCTGAATTTTCTTGATATGTTTTTGCAAGCTCTAAAGAATTCCAACCCCTTTCCTCAGAATACAAGCTAAATAAAGTGAAAATGCATACAAAAAGAAATCTCATAGGTCAAATATCATCAGTTTTTTTATGTTAAATATCCATTCTTTTTTTGACAGAAAACAACGAACCTTTTACATTGTGACAAGATTATAGGAGCTAACAAATTGTTATGAAAAAAACTACTACTCTTTGTATCGGAAGTTTTTTCATAGGCGCACTTGTTGCAACCCTAATCCAATCGTACCAAAACTTCTCCCCTCTAAAAAAAATCTCCCTAGAAGAAACTGTTCTTGCTGAAATGCTCTACGACAACTTTCAAAGATATGCAGAGGGTTGCAATATTGATAACGTTTCAAAACTACTGAAACAAATTGATTCTACAAGCTATAAAAAAGTAGAAAAAGAAAAATATGACAATACTTTACTAACTCTGATTGCACGAAAAAAAGCGCGCATCGAAAAAGCAACCCTACAAAAAGCTGAAGAATTTCTTAAAACTCTTTCTGAAAATGCCTCAATCTACCCAATTATTGATAAAAAAATTTACATAGAGATTATTGCAGAAGGCCTAGGTGATGCAGTATCTTCTGAAGACACTCTCCTCATCCATCTAAAACAATCTGATGAAACAGGCAAAATTATTAAAGAGACTTCTTCAAAAGAACCTATCACACTTTCTCTGCCAAAAATGGATAAAGGGTTTAAAATAGGCATGAACGGCGCTAAAATTGGTGAAAAGAGAAAAATCTATGTGCATCCCTCTTATGGGCTGACTAACTCCAGGGCAAACTTTTCTCAAAACCACGTTCTAATCTATGAAGTAGAACTTTTAAGTAAGATCAAATGATGAAATTAAATAGATTAATTCGTTAATAGAATTTTGACTTTCTCTATGAGCTGTTAATAACTCTGGTGTCCAAACTGATGAATTATCCAAAAATGGTCTCCATAGTTTATCAATTTTATCTAAATGGTTTTCAATTGCATTTAAATCTCTCTCTTTAATTCCCTCTTCTCCATTTATCAACTCTTTTAGATGAGAAATTTTCGAAATCAACGAGTCGATATCATTTTCCTCAGAAGGAATAGCCCCTATTTCCCAATTTGCACCTTTATTAACAAAACTCTCGCTTCCATTTGATTTTTGGTATGTAATTTCCCACCAGGTACCTTTACTAATAGAAGTTTCACCAGAAGATTTTTTTTCACTCTTTTTCGCTCTAAAGGAGACTAAAAGACGATCAGTAATCCCCCTAATTTCAAGTAACTTCGGTAAGTATTTACTCACTTTTGCATCTGAATTATTCATGATAATTTTTTAAATTAATATATTATATTCACATATATTAATTTAATTATTTAAAAACTCTAACCATTTAGAGTTTTGAGTTTAAATAAATTCCTCCGTGAAGAATTCTCAAAGCTACATTTCTTACATCAATATAGTTAAGCTCTTCTTCTAATATAGATTGTTCATAAACTTTAAAAAAATCAAAAAGGCCTTCTATTATAGCTCCCCTTTCTTTTTTACAGTGAAATACGCTTTGTTGATCTAAAACAAGAGCTACATGGCTAATAAGCCGTTTTTCTCCTATTTTTTTTACAAATATCATATCACCTAATTGCACCCCTCTCTCATCAACTATATGAAATTTCCATTTATCTCTTACAAGAGATCTAGGCAGATCGCCTATATAAGTAATCGGAATTTTGATACCAAATGCTTCTAAAAAAATATAATAAATCGAAGTTACACAATCAGCTTTTTTTGGCAAAAGCTCCAAAGGAGCCCCTCGTTGATAAACTGTCTCTTTAAAATCTTGTAAAACAGGATAGATTTTAACAAAAGAATCCTCCTCTGGAAAAAATGGTCTTAACACACCTATTTTCAATTTATTACCCCTCTAAATCAGGCTATTTTATATCTGATTTTTCCTTTTTGTTTTAGTTTAAAAACTTGAAACATTTGTATTAATTAACTATAGAGGAGGAAACAAAGGAATTTTTTTATGAACAAACTTTTTTTATTAACCGGATTTATCCCCTACCTTTCATTTTTATCCGCAGATGCAGGATCTTCTCCACCTCCAGTACCAAGTTGTTCCATATCTATACTACCTAAAGCAGACAATCTTCCCTATATTACAGCAGACTTCATCTACTGGGCTTTCAGCCAATCAGGCAATGAGTATGCAGCGACAGGAAGACCGTTGTATGTGCCTGGTACACATAATGGTTTTGCCTCATTGAACTCTCAAGGAAAAATCTACGCCCCTGATGTCGAAGCAAAACCTGGTTTCAAAGTTGCAATTGGTGCTAATTTAAAAAACGATTCGTGGGATCTTTATCTAGACTACACATTCTTATATGGAAATGAGAGTAGCTCTGTCTCTGTTTCTGACAATAATACCATTTGGCCCTTACTAAATAACACTTTTATTGCTAACCAAGAAAACAGCATTTTTCAAAGCTTTCTTGCAGAAGATGTTTACATCCCGTCATCTGAAGGCCACCTCGAATTTCAGTATAACAACATGCATCTAGAATTATCAAAAATGATCCCTCTTTTCTGCCAAATGCTTATAAATCCTCATTTTGGTCTTCAGGGCGCCTGGATTAGACAACACTTTCATGCAACTTACAAATATGCAACGACCTCATCTTACACTGCAGTTGGGGGACAACAACTACACTTTGGTCAACAATTTTGGGGCGTAGGTCCCGTATTTGGTATAGATGGGACATGGCAATGCTTTAAACATCTTGGTTTTTTTGGAACAACAAGTTTTGCAGCTCTTTGGGGAAATTTTGATGCCGTTTCCAAAACTTTTGAAACAAACTATCTACCAGATAGTCCCTATAAAGAGCTTAATACTATCGACATGAAATTTAATCCAACAACATTAAGCCCTGTAATGGAAATAAGCCTAGGACTCTCCTCTGACTGGATGCTCTACGACAAATACCGAATTGTCTATACACTATCTTGGGATACACAAGTTTGGTTTTCTCATGGACAGCATCAAACTTTCCTCCCAAACTCAGACCTTTTTGTTCAAGGTCTAACAACAGGATTTAGATTTGATTTCTAAAAGAAATTTTCATTTTATCTCCCGTTAGAATTATGAGAAAAACTAACGCAAGAGACATTAAAAAATAGGCAGGGAATAATAGCCCTGCCTTATATTTTTCAAACATACGAACATAAATTATCGGTGTCATACTCCCAAATAGAGCCATGCCAACACTAAAATTAAAAGAGATGCCTAAATAGCGATCTTTTGCGGGAAACAGCGTTTGCATAAATGCATGACCGCTACCTGCAATCCCTCCTGCAAAAAGACCTAAAACACCTTCACTCAAAATAATTAACCTGTAGTTTAAAGAATTAATCGCAAGGAATAAAGGGATCATCAAAAAAAAGACAGAAAGTGCTACTAATCGATAAAATTTCCAAGACTCCATCTTATCAAAAAGAGCTCCTAAGAAAAGACTCCCCCCCATAAAACCTATCATACCCACTAAGTTGAATTGCAACACATCAACAAGAGGGAGTTTTAAATATTTAGAAAGATATACTGTAAGAAAACTTAACAGTGTATAACTTAAAGCGCCATTAAAACTTCCTAATGCAAATGTCACTAAACAAGATTTTGGATTCATCATAAAAGTGGTAAATATAGAAGTTTTACCTTGGATTCGATTAATTACAAGTTTTTCAAATTCTGGTGTTTCAGTTAATTTTTTCCTCATAAAATAACCAAAAAAGCTAACTACGCCTCCGATAATAAAAGGAATCCGCCATGCCCACTCTGGCATCATACTTGTTTGTGATAAGGAACCTAAGAAAGAGGCAAAAAAGGCTCCAAGAGCGCAAGAGGCTCCTATGCAGCCTCCAATAAATCCAGGAGATCTTCTTCCTAAGTGCTCTATAGAAAAAATCGCAGCTCCATTATATTCACCACCTGTGCAAAGACCTTGTAATAATCTACAAAGAAAAATCACAACCGACGCTGTAATTCCAATTGATTCATACCCGGGCAAAAGTCCAATAATAGCTGTAGGAATTCCCATTAGTAAAATAGAGGAAGAGAGGGCTAATTTTCTCCCATACTTATCTCCTAAATAACCAAAAACAAGCCCACCAAAAGGTCTTGTTAAAAAACCAGAACCAAACGCTGCAAGGCTTGCCAAAATTCTTGAAATTTCATTTGACCCTGGAAAATAGTAATTTGCTATCACACAGGTAAAAAAACCGTAAAGCGTAAAATCATAAAATTCAAGAGCATTACCCAAAATACTTGCTATGAGAATTTTCTTAGATTTCATGATCATCCCAATTTTTTGTTTATTTGAGCACAACAAAGACTACACAAAATCTTAACAAAATTCAATTGATTAATATGCTTAAATTTTATACTATCTCTATATTACTTATACATAATGTGATTGGAGATAAAAAATATGGAAAGAACTTTCATCCAAACCCCGTCCTTTCATGCGCCAGCAGTTCTTCTATGGGATGCAAGAAATAGAGAAACTTTTGGAAAACCTCAAATAAATCCTCTGATTTTAGATCTTCCTATCTGTTTTACATATGTTCCTCCCCTATCTCCCAAATCTGAACCTGTTGTTAAACTCTACTCCCCTCTCGTACCGCCAAGCTTAAACGTGAGATCTGAAATATTTCATGTAGACGAAAATAACCCAGATAACTTAAGAGATAAGTTATATGGCACAGCGTCTACCATCACTGTTTCTCGTGTTTTTTTCGATAGTATCACTTCACTCTTCCTGTAATTTTGAATTTTTTGTTGCCGAGACAGAGGGAAATAAAATAACCGAGATTGTAACAACTGTTGCTCATTCTCGCATGTTTTCTCTTTGGGGAAAAGAATCTCATTTAAGAAAACTTGGCGATGAAGTTGATAAAAAAGTAGACTTTTTGAACTTCTGGGCTTTTATTCTCTCCTCTCCTCGACTAACAAGCGATATGAAAATCATTCAAGGGAGCTCTTTAAAATACAATTCATTTATTAGTGGCGGTAGAAAAGCAATTCTTGCAAGCTATAAAAAAGATAAAGAGTGCTTCCTTAATGGGGCTATTGGATTTGCTACCTTTCTTAAAGTTGACCCAGAAAAAACAAAAGCCCTCTTAAAAGAGGGCCTTGATAATTTTGAAAACAACAAACTCGCACTTAAGCCGTTTTTCAACTATCTGATCTCGGAAAAAACTTCTTAGCCCTCTACTTAATTACAATTTGGATAGAATCGATTTTATCACCCTGCTTAATCTTTTTAACAACATCCATACCAGAAACTGTTTTTCCAAAAACCGTGTACTCGCCATTTAAATAATCAACTCTTTCAAGCGTAATATAAAACTGAGATCCACTTGATCTTTTTTGAGGATTCATTTGATCGCCAAGCCTTGCCCAAGCTAGAGCCCCCTCCTCATGTGGTAAACCTATTTCGGCAACTACTGTGTAGCCCGGACCACCTCTTCCTGTACCTTCCGGATCTCCCCCTTGAACTACAAAATTAGGAACAACTCTATGAAATGTGAGCCCGTTATAAAAACCACCCTCTGCAAGCTGAATAAAGTTTGTAACAGACATAGGGGCCTTTTCATAGTTTAAATTGCAGACAATATCCCCTTTTGATGTTTTAATAACTGCTTCATAGGTTTTTCCTTTTTGAAAAGCCATCGGTTCTTTAGGCTCTGAAAACTTTGTCATACTCTCTCCTGCATTTATAAATAATGATAACGCGCAAAGCGCAATTGTAAATAATTTCAAGTTTACCCCCAAATAGTTACAAAAACTTCAAAAACAGGTAATTTTTATACTATAAGTCAATCAATTTAAACTAAGCTCTACCTATCTCTCAAGCGAGCAAACTTTTGATATTGAAGCATGGCCTTTGAAAATTTAAATATCTGACTTAAGCGACAAAAATTATCTATGGCTTTTTTCACAAAGTTCCATATTTGAATTTTTTATTATAGCGTGAGTCAACTTTATAGAAAATATGAATTTCCAGCACCCGAGAAAAATATATAGTCATTCAAATCGAACTTTTTATATAATTACCTCTCCTGCTGCTTGGGATAACCAAACTTCATTATGCTGGTTTAACAACACTCAAATTAGGGGACTACAACGCTAAAGAAGGGAGATTCTCTCTTTAGGAAGTGGACCCACTTTAACTTAAAGGTTAAATGCAAGAAGTCATAGGCCCCTTGTAGCAGGTCTTTTTGAAAACCTATCCCTTTTTTATTTTAATTTTTTAGCCTGTTTTATAAGCAAGCAAGATTCTTTAAGATCTGACAAAATTTTGGCTCATTTTTTCCAGAAGCTTCTCGATGGAGCGAGTGATCAAACTTGATAATGCTGCCTCAAGTAGAACTTAAGGCATTTAGATAATTAGATAGGTTTTGGTTGCTGATCCCCTAAATGTCTCTTTTTACTTCTTTTAAGAATCGCTGGAGGAAGGGGTGGCGGAGATTTTTTACTCGCATTTTGAAATGCATCAAGCTTTTCTTGTTTCTCTTTTGGATCGAAAGTGCCTTCCATGATTTTATCTAAATCTTCTCTTTCAAGAGTTTCAAATTCAATTAACATGTCAGCAATCATTTTCATTTTATCATGATACTGAGTTAAAATTTCATAAGCTCTCTTATAAGCCGAATCTAAGAAAAATTTAATTTCACTATCTATTAAGCGTGCAGTCTCTTCTGAGTAAGCTTTTTCATGGAATCCCGAAATTAAATTTCCATCTCCCCCATCAGAAAAACTAATCATCCCAACCTTTTCAGACATACCCCACTCACAAACCATAGATCTCGCAATCTGAGTAGCTTGCTTGATATCCATCTGAGCACCACTAGAAGGATCTTGATTTACAATTTCCTCGGCAACTCTTCCCCCCATCAAAACAGCTAATTGGTCTATAAGCTCTCTTTTTGTGTAATTAACCCTTTGCTTTTTAGTTTCAAAGTGAGTAGCCCCAAGACTTCTTCCTCTTGGAATTACTGTAACTTTGGCTACCGGATCAGAAGTCTTTAAAACAAGAGCTATGACCGTATGGCCGCCTTCATGCCAGGCTGTTGTAACCATATCTTCCTCTTCCATTTCAAGACTTCTTCTCTCTTTTCCAAAAATCACTTTTTCTTGCGCATATCTTAAATCTTCTTGCGTAACCGCTTCTCTTCTTTTTCTTGCCGCGAAAAGAGCTGCCTCATTGACAATATTTGCAATATCGGCACCAGCAAGACCTGCTGTTCTTGTCGCAAGCTCTTTTAAATCAACATCATTTGATATTTTCACATTCTTGACATGAACTTTAATAATGGCAAGTCGTCCTCTATAGTCAGGCAGGTTTACATAAACACTTCTATCAAAACGTCCAGGCCTTAAAAGTGCTTTGTCTAAGACATCGGGTCTATTTGTTGCAGCAATGATAATCACACCTTCTGCTGATTCCATTCCATCAACCTCAACAAGAAGCTGATTTAGTGTTTGCTCCCTTTCATCATGACCGCCACCTAATCCAGAGCCTCTATGACGCCCTACTGCATCGATCTCATCTATAAAAATAATACATGGTGAACTCTTTCTTGCTTGATCAAAAAGATCTCTTACACGCGAGGCGCCAACACCAACAAACATTTCTACAAAGTCAGAACCTGATATCGAAAAAAACGGCACCCCTGCTTCTCCTGAAACAGCTTTTGCGATCAAAGTTTTCCCAGTTCCTGGAGGACCTATTAACAAAACACCTTTCGGAATTTTTGCACCAAGTTTTGTAAATTTTGCAGGCTCTTTTAAAAAGTCAACTATCTCTTCTAATTCTTCTTTGGCCTCATCAATCCCTGCAACGTCATCGAATGTAATTTTTTGGCTACTTTTATTTAAAAGTTTTGCTGGCGACTTGCCGAAATTCATCGCAGAAGAGCCAACCCCCTTCATATTTCTTGAAAAAATAAAATAAAGAAGCAGCGCAACTAAGATAATAGGCAAAAATGTAAAAAGATAATTAAAGTAGTTTGGAGCAGGCTCTTCACTTTTAAATGTTTTTTCTAAAACAGCAGATCTTGGTTGATCTGGCGCTTTAAAAGTAAGTCCTTTATTTTCCTCAAAAGCTTTCCACTCTCTATCAGCCCCAGAAAACCATCTATGGTACTCATCTGCATTTATCTTCTCTAATGCTTTTGTTGAAACTTCTTGGTTATGAAAAAACCAGATGCTCGAAAAAACTTTTGTGCGTGCTTTATCTAGTTGAGCAACATTTTTCCCTAAATCAGAGCTAATTTTTTCATACAGTGTTAAATACTCTAAGTAATTTCTTGTAGATCTAAGATCGTACAATCTTGTATTGTGTTCCTCTTTAACAAGATCACTTACAATTAGTTGAATATCATTGTAAGCTTTTGCAAAAATAAGATAGCGTGCCTCGCCCGTAAGAGAAGAGTCTGACATCGCTTTTTCTACAGAAATTTCAATTTCTCTAAGATTTCTTTTAATAGTTTCATTCCCAACACCAATTTTAGAAGATCGAATCTCTTCTAAAAAGCTTTGCATCCCTTTTCCTAAGTTAGAAAGGTTTGCACCGTTTTTATCTTTTGATGCTGCATCATAATAGGTTTTAACTTGCGTAAGTGTCATGACATTCGGGAAAGAGGGGACCTCTTTTATCACAACAGAGTTAAATCGATCTAAGCTATCAAATGACTTAGAAACAACAACAAACCCTCCGTCAGGAATTTTAAGACCAGTGATTGCAAGAAAATATACAGCTGAATCAAACACTTGATTTTGAAGAACTTTCAACTCATCAAGTAGATTTGCCTGCTGACTTAGCAATTCATGATTTTGATCCAAGAGACTCAAATAGCGATATCTCTCTTTTGCTGAATTTGTTAAACTCTCTCTAAAGACACCAGAAAATGTAACCAGATTGTCATTTAAAGAGATTTTTCTACTCTCTTTCGGATCAATTAGATCTAAATTCACAAGATGCTCAACCTGATGGCTAAAAGAGACACCAGCCCCTTTTACATCAGAGAGATTTTGAAAGAGCAAAATCGCAATCAAGCCGACTACGAAAAAGATAAAAATTCCGGGAAAACTTTTTTTGTTATCTGGCTTCATATTGTTGTCTTTTTTCATAATTAATATCTTATATATTTAATAATTTGTTTTTACACGCAATTAATATATTAATTACACTTAATTGAGTTGAAAAACAACTAAAATATATCAACCACACATCACAAGCTTCCATGGTAGTTCATTCGTATTTTAAGGTCAAAAGATGATTTGCATAGAGAGGGTTATCTGAAAGGCAACTTTTACCGCTTAAACAATCCCCTACAATTTCACCCTGACTCCAAATAACTGGGACCCAAGAGCGTAAAAAAACAGGAACTTTATGAATTCGATACCACTCTTTTAGCTCCATCCCATTCGGCAATTTTTTATTTAAAATAGGTGGCGCTAAGTAGCAACCCTCTTCAGGAAAATAAATCGCTGAACTTCCTTGAAAAACACCTTTCCAATCATCTAATGGCCGATATAAGGGGAGCTTGGAAACTGAAAAACTTGGTGATTTTGGGAGCTTACAAACAAAAAGATGGTCTCTTTCAACAACTAAATTCCAATCTCCTTTGCTAACCTTTTTTTGATCCTTTGCACTTTTTGCTAAAAAAATAAGCTTTTCAATTTCTCCCCTTGAAAGGTCAATTTTTTCTTTTTGAAAAATCTCTCTCAAAAGTACTTCAGCTTCAACTTGTTCAGTCAAAAGAGAGGTTGCCAAATAATACCCTATCGGTCCTTTGTGGACATACAAACTTTTCGCTTCTGCCTGCCTTTCAATATAATGCATACAGCTGTCAATCCGGCTGGCTAAAAGCAAAATATTTTCCCTAATACCTTTTCCAAAAACCTCTTCAAGATAAGGAACCATTTCAATGCGCATTCGACTTCTTAAAAACTTTGGATCCCTGTTGGTTGCATCCTCAAAAAACTCTCTTTTTTCAGACTTTAGGTACTCATAGATTTCTGATTTATACACAAAAATCAAGGGCCTAAAGACTCTCATACCGTTAAAAATCGACTCTACTTTCATACCAGAAATATAGGAAAGAAAACTGCCTTCAAAAACCCGTTTTAAAATTGTTTCAACTTGATCATCAGCATGATGACCTAAAAAAAGACCATCAAAGTCATTTTCCTTATAGATCTTTTCAAAAAATGAAAGCCTTTTTTGCCGAGCTTTATCCTCTGCATTTTTCATATCACTTTGATTAGGCTCTATTCGATAGAGATTAAATCCGATATTATGTGTTTCACAAAGAGTTTTTAATTCTACCTCTTCTGAAAAACTCTCTTTTCGCCACCCATGATTAACATGACATACTTGAAAATTCCATTTCCCTTCCAAAAGAAGATAAAAAAGAGCTATTGAATCAGCCCCTCCCGACAAAGCAAGTAAGTATTTCCCATTTTTTGAAAGAGTTTTTTCTAAATATTGTTTTGTTTTTTGAAGCATCTTCTTTATCATGTTTTCTATATCAATTTAAAAGACAGATTTTTTCGGCTATGACCATTATATGGCACTACATTACAAAAACCTATCTAAAAATTTTCGCACTCTGCCTGACAACCCTATTTGGCCTGTGTTTTCTAATTAAACACAAAAAGCTCACCTTACTTATTGTCCAAGGGGCAACTTACAAGCAAGCATTTATGCTAAGTCTTTGTATGTTAAGCATTACTCTCCCTCACGCTATTGGGTTATGCAGTTTCTTGTCATCCATTTTAACTGCTTATAAATTAAACACATCAGGAGAGGTTACCTCTCTTCGCTCAAGTGGTCTAGGTCTTTTTAAAATTTTCACCCCAATATATTTTGCAGGAGCTTTTCTTCTCTTAATAAATATTTTTCTTGTCTCGGAATTTATCCCCTACGCAAAGCTCCTTTTAAACAAAATTAGTATTGAATCCCAATCTGTTAATCCGCTTCTATTACTTCGAAAAAACGAATTTCCATTTTTAAAAAATGTCTATACTGAAATGAATCTAGCAAGCACTGGGACAGAAGCTGAAAATGTTTTAATCACTTATTTTCATGAAGATACAAAAAGAATCGCCCTTTTTAAGGCTCGCCACTTAAAATACTTTCATAAAAATCTTGAAGGAGAGAACATAACCCTTATTTCTCACCTACCTACTGGTTTAGAAGAATTTGATAATCTAATTATTGACAACCAGTCAAAAATGTTAGCGCCCGAATCATTTTTTACATCTCTTACTCAAAAACCAGAAAAAGCTTTAGATTACGACCTCTACTCTACAAACTCACTTTTAAAAACTACTCGATCATCTGCGAGAGCTGAACTATTTCAAAGAATTTCTAAAATTATATTCCCTTTTACATTTACCCTTTTCGGGATCAGTCAAGGCCTAGTAGATAGAAAAAAAGTAACAAAGGGCAAATTTGCATTTTTATTCTTTTCTCTATTTGGTTATTTCGCCTGCTTTTTTGCACTGAAAAATAGGCATATTTCCTTCTCTATGGCTCTTTTATACACACTTGCCCCTCATCTTTTCATTTTAATAGCATCTTTTTTTCACCAAAAAAAAATTGTCGAGGGTAAAATTTAATGAACCTCATCTATTTTAAATTCATTTTTAAAAGACTACTTCTTCTTTTTAGTTGTATTTTTCTCTTTCTAACTTCATCTTACTTTTGCTTAGAACTCTTGACATTTTCGTCTTTTCCTCCAGTAAAAAGACTTTTTTTTAATTTTTTAAGTCTTATTCTCTTTAAAGCAGATTTTTTTATAAACCTAAGCTTTCTTTTAGCAACTACCTATACACTTCAAACACTAAAACAACAGGGGGAGTTAATTGCTCTTCAAACTGCTGGCATCTCTAAATTTCGCCTCTCGGCTCCATTTTATACTTTAGCAGCTATTCTACTCCTATTCTCATATTGGAATACTGAAGCTGGAATAGCAAAAGCAGTTTCTTGGAAAATACAATCGACTCGGAAGAATAAGCGTTTTAAAAAAGAACCTATTGTTGTAAAAACGCTCGAGAATGGCCAAAAAATCATCTATCAAATTGAGAACTCCGCTGTTTTTGACCTTTATTGGATAATCTCTGAAAAAGAGATCATACACTGTAAATCAGTTTCAGAAACAAATCATCTATTAACAGGACATTTTGCAGACAAAATGGAAATGAATCCGCTCGGAAGATTTGAAAAAGCAAATTCATTTCAATCTCTTCCTCTTCCCTTTGTTTTAGATGATCTCAAAGAGAGATTTGTTCCTCCAGAAAAATGCTCCTTATCAACAATTTATTCAATTTTAACAACAGAGTCTTTAACCCTTTCTACAGATTACGCAAAATATCTCTCCTCTTTTGTCTACAAACTTATTCACCCCTGGTTCCCTTTTATATTTGCAACTGGTCTTTTAGCATTTATTATTCCATCCCAAAGAAAGACAACCTATCTCTCATTTGTGATAGGAATTTTTTCTTTTCTTCTCTTTTATTCTATTATCAAAACTTTTATGATTTTATCTGAAAACTATCTAGTCTCTCCATGGCTTTCTGTTTTCCTAATTCCGATAGCGATCCAAGGAGGATTTACATACAGATTATGCAAAAAATAAAATTCATAGTTCCTTTAACTTTTTTACTTCTTCCTCTTGCCTTTTTTTTAAGAAGTACAGAGTTTTTTCATAAAATTGATGTTTCAGCCGCCTACTTTTTTAACGACCTTATTCGGTTTCACCCTTCAACGCACAACTTTTGGGCCTATTTAAATTCAAAAATGGGAAACTGGCTTTATGATGTTGTGATGGCATTTTTCATTATTCCTTACATCATTCGTGGCGGAAAAAAAGAATGGCTTGAAAGACTTATTACATCCTTATTAATTATTGGATTTAGTCTGTTTTGTTATCTTGTATTTAATTACAGAGTAACAAGGGGGCTACACTATAAATCGCTAAGTCCATCTGGAGTATTGCCTGATTTTTTCCACCTAGCCCCTCTCATCAGTTGGACAAAAGTAAAAGAATTCTCATCTATCTCATATCCGTCCGATCATGGTTCTACTATCTTCATGTTTATTTTCTCAACGTTTTACCTAATGGGCAAAAGAGCAGGTCTTTTTGCTACCCTAGTCTCAATTCCATTTGCGCTTCCAAGACTTCTTGTAGGTGCACACTGGACAAGCGATCTATTCTTAGGAAGCTTACCTCTTGCTTTATTCAATTTGTCTTGGTTTTTTTATACACCTATTTATAATGCACTTCTTCAAAACATTTTAAGAGTTCTACATGGAATTAACAATTTTAGAAAAAAACTACAAAAAACTCTGCAATCACGCTAAACAAGCAGCCGTTCTTGCCTCTGCACTAAGACTTATAGAATGGGACCAAGAGACAAACATGCCCTCTTTAGGCACTGAATTAAAAACAGAGCAAAACAAACTTCTACACGAACTTATTCACAAACAAATGACTAGTAAGAAGTATATAAAGCTACTTTCAGGGTTTATTTCTATAGAGACAGGAGAAGTTCTCACGCCTGATTTAAAACCGGAAGAAATTGCCTGCGTCAAGCAAATGCGCAAAGATTATTTGCATGCGAAAAAATTAAACGCCTCTTTTCTTAAAAAATTTACTGAAGCCACAACCCTTTCTTTAGATGCTTGGAAAGAGGCAAAAAAAACAGCTTCATTTAAAGCATTTGCTCCTCACTTGGAAAAAATAGTTGCTCTCACGAAAAAAAAATCTGACCTATTAGGCTATCAAAATCACCCCTATGATGCGCTTCTCGATATTTATGAACCTGAGACTTCAGTTTTATTACTAGACACAGTTTTTTCATCTTTAAAAGAAAAGATTCTCCCCCTTTTAGAAAAAATTCAACACACTCAAGACAAATCTTTTGAAACCATTTTTGAAGGAAAAACTTTTCCCATAGAACAGCAGAAAAAACTATGCACTGACGTTCTTTTAAAAATGGGTCTTAGTCCAAATAATCACCATTTAGCAGAAACAGCACACCCTTTTTGCTCAGCTCTCTCTTCAGATGATATTCGTTTAACAACACATTTCAATGAAAATAATTTTCTTCAAGCTTTTCTTGCGACGATTCATGAGGGAGGGCATGGCCTCTATGAGGCTAACCTTCCGAAAAAATATTTTGGTACACCTCTTGCAGAGGCTGCTTCATTTGGAATCCATGAAAGTCAATCAAGAATTTGGGAGACTTGCATTGGCCACTCAAAACCATTTTGGGCATCTTATTACCCAAAGATAAAAGAGCTATTTCCAAAAGCTTTAGAGCACGTCTGTCTTGAAAAACTTTACGGTCATGTCAATTTCGTAAAACCTACATTAATTCGTATTTTTTCAGATGAAGTCACCTACAATCTTCACATTATTTTGCGGTATGAAATAGAAAAAGGTCTTTTAGACGGATCGTTAAAGGTTAAAGATCTTCCTGAAATTTGGCGTGAAAAAATGCAAAACCTTCTTGGAATCTCCCCTAAAAATGATTCTGAAGGATGCTTGCAAGATATCCACTGGTCACTTGGATTAATTGGTTATTTTCCCTCATATTCTCTTGGAAATCTCTACGCCGGAGCACTTTTTTCATCCCTAATAAATACACACCCTGATTTGAACAAAGAAATTGCAGACAGCAACTTTCTATCCATAAAAGAATTTTTAAATCAAAAAATTCATCAATTTGGAAGGCAGTATCCCCCAAAACTTTTAATTGAAAAGGCTATCAATAAAACCTTTTCTCCAGATCCATACATTAATTATCTTACAAATAAATATATCAAATAAACCAAAAGGAATCTTATGAAATATTTATATATACTACTTTGTACCTTTATCCCATTTATAAATTTGCAAGCAAAACCACTCACCCCCCCAACTTACTATGAATCATACTGGTCTGGGACAGATGATGAACTTTTTTTGGTCATTAAATTAGATGAAACTCTAATGCTCCCAGACACTTATTTTCCCTCATCTACAAATAATGAACTCTCTTGCAAAATTATTTGTCCAAGAAAAAAAGATGCTCCTCTAATAAAAGGATCTTCCGATTTAAAAGAGTTGCAATTGACAGTCTCTCTAAAAAATTGTGATGACCCTAAAAAAGTTTCTTACACAATAAAAACTACAAAACTTTTTCAGGAACAATTAGAAGCAGGTGGAATACGAACTACTTCTTCTACCGAAACAAGCACAGGCTTTGTGACCAACCCAAGCATCGATCTTACAGAAGAAGCCTTTTTCTCTACAGCTAAGGCAGACCCTCAAAAAGGCTACATCGTCTTTAAAAACTCGTACCCATTCTCTCAACTATAAAACCATCCCATCTATAACGGTCATCCAATTCTCATACACCTATTGGATGACCTTATCCAATGTCCGAATGTCCCGACTGATAAACCCATCCCCTCTTTCACATAGAACCATTTGCGTGACCTTAAAATAGCTTTTATGAATCTACACAAGCAATCCTTCGATCGCTAAAAAAAATGAAAATAAAACCTCTATCTTTGCCGATATCCGGATGTCATGCCTGACACGATATCCTATCTTTTGTAATGTCTGAGTGTCATGCCTCACAAGATATCGTGCGGCTTCACTTAAAACAAGATTGTTGAGTTTCATCACTTGCTACATCATTGAGCCTCTTGTAAAATTGAGGCAAACTTTTTTCAGATCTTAGTGAACCCTGTTATAAATAGATAATAATTTTTGTGGCCTGAATCAAAAATTAAAAACATAAAAAAAGCCCACCGGAATATAGGTAGGCTCAAAAAATAAACAGTATTGATAACAAGTAAAATTATCTTTTGCAGAATTGGAAGCGTTTACGCGCACCAGGCTGACCGTATTTCTTACGCTCTCTCTTCCTTGGGTCACGAGTTAAGAATCCTTTCTCTTTAAGAAGAGGACGTCTATCTTCATCTGCTTTTACTAAAGCTCTTGAAAGCGCATGACGAACAGCTACTGCTTGCCCTTCTAATCCGCCACCTTTTACATTGATAACTAAATCAACATCATTTACGTTACAAACTTCTAAAGGAGCTTTAATTAATTGTCTTTGTAGATCTAAAGGAAAGTAGATTTCTGCATCTCTACCATTGATTGTAATTTTTCCAGACCCTTTTCTCATAAAAATACGAGCAATTGCTGTCTTTCTTCTTCCTGTTCCTAGAGAAATATTTGCATTTTTTTTCATTATTTACCCCTTAGTTCCCCGCTTCAATTGGCTGTTGCGCAACCATGTTATGCTTATCATCTGCAAAAACGCGAAGTTTGCGGAGCATTTGTCTTCCGAGCGGCGTTTTTGTTGGCATCATACCTTTTACAGCAAGTTCAATAATTCTTTCTGGATGTCTCTCTTGCATCGTTCTGTAAGGAATTTCTTTAAGACCACCTGGATATCCTGTGTATCTAAAATAGACCTTCTGAGCCTCTTTCGCTCCAGAAATTTTTACTTCTTTTGCGTTAATTACGATCACTCCATCGCCACAATCCATATTTGGAGTATATAGAGGCTTATGTTTCCCTCTGAGAACTTTTACAATCTCAGAAGCAAGCCTTCCTAAAGTCTTTCCTTTTGCGTCGAAAAGATACCACTGCATCTCCCCACGATTAGTTTTAAAAAATTTCGTTGGCTGCTTACCTTGCGCTGACATTTTTCACCTTTCAACATTTAAAAATTGAGATAGAGAATACTATGAATGGCCATATTTGCCAAGGATAAAATTCGGTATTGAAAAAAGGGGCCAATTCATCTAGAATGTTTCTCCTATGTACCAAGAACCAAAATCTTTTTTTATTCGCACCTACGGGTGCCAGATGAATGAACTCGACACAGAAATCATGGTCGGGCAACTCTTAAAAAGAGGGCTTACAAGAGTCCATGAAGAGGAATTAGCCGATCTTCTTATTTATAACACCTGCTCAATTAGAGATCTTGCGGAAAGAAAAGTGATGGGAAAACTAGGTCTTTTAGGTCGTTCCAAAAAGAAAAAGACCCTAATTGGTGTCACAGGCTGCATGGCAGTTGCGAAAAAAGAGGCAATTTTCAAAAAAATTCCCCACGTAGATTTTGTCCTAGGCACTAATAATATATCTGATTTAAATGAAGTTTTAAACGATGTCATTCATACAGGAAAACAAGCTCTTCGGACAGACAGCGCTTTCGAAGAAAATCTTGACTACTTAGCAGCAGAGCGCGAAGACTCGGTTAAAGCTCATGTCTCTATTATTAGAGGTTGCGACAAATTTTGCACCTACTGTGTAGTTCCCTATACAAGAGGAAAAGAGGTATCAAGACCTCATGACGACATCATAACAGAAGTTAAAATGCTTGCAGATAAAGGGTATAAAGAGATTACTCTTTTAGGACAAAACGTTAATAGCTACGGAAAAGATAAAAAAGAGTCTAATATCTTATTTCATGATTTACTCTATAAACTCGACCAAATCGATGGGATTAAAAGAATTAGATTCCTTACAAGCCACCCTGTGGACATTACAAAAGAATTAATGTTTGCAATACGCGATCTCCCCTCCGTGTGCGAATTTGTTCACTTTCCTATCCAAGCAGGCTCTAACCGGATCTTAAAAAAGATGCACCGGATCTATACAAAGGAAGAATACTTTGAAAAAGTAGCCCTCCTCAAGGAAATCGTCCCGAATGCTTCCCTCGGCACAGATATCATCGTAGGATTTCCTACAGAAACAGACGAAGAATTCGAAGAGACATACGAAGTTTTCAAAAAAATTCCCTACTCAGTTGCCTTCCTCTACTCGTTTAGCTCCCGCCAAGGAACACCTGCTATGCGATGGAAAGACGACGTTCCCGAATCTGTAAAAGAAGAAAGACTCCAAAGGCTTTTAGAACTACACAACAGACAAGCCGCTGAAGAAAGAGCTAGCATGCTCGGCAATCCTGTTGAAGTTTTAATTGAAAAAAGAACCAAAACAGGTCAGCTCAAAGGGCGAACGAGATGCTGGAAAAAAGTGATCACCGAAGGTCCCGACTCTCTTATCGGAACCCTCACGATGGTAACTCCCCACAGCTTCAACCACCAAACCTTAATTGGAAGTGTTTAGCGCTATATTACAAGGACTTCCATTAACTGTAACAGAAGTTGGAACGAAATTAGCCCCAGATGGTCCCTCAACTGTGACCCCCATTTGCGCATTAACTCCAGTTTTTATACTGTTCCATGAAGCTGTAACGTCTGCGGTAATCACACCATTAGCAACACTAAATGCTGCGCCATAACCTGTACTTCCTAAACTTGTGTAATTCCCACTAATCAGAGCAGTCCATGGCGGATTAATTTGAGATCCTGTCGTCTGAAAAGCAAGGGCCAATCCAGCTGATGTCTTAGAATATGACGTCACCGTCACTGTTGCTGTAACCTGTTCTACTACAACCGATGTATAAACGATTGTTACGTCGACTTCATTATTTGCAGAAACAGTGACGACAACAGGCTTTGCGGTAAACTGATAATCTCCCACTAAAATTGTAGGCGGTTCAATTGTATATGTCCCTGGTACCACCAAATTTTTTATTAGCGTATTAAATGGTTGATTTGTAAAAGAAAACTGAGCCCCTGCAACGCTGATCTCTGGCAGTGACTGCAAAGGAAGATTTGCAATCGATTGAATTTGAATGCCAAGAGTCCCTTTTTGTAAAGGCGCTCCTGTGTAATTAACAACTACATTTGTTGTATCGCCTTTTGTAACATTTACTACACTTGGAGTAACAGTGGCTTGATAGAGAGTTGTTCCTTGAATAACGCTCGGAGCAGTAGCTGGGTAATTGCTTCCTACAGGAAATTCCTGTGTTACTGGCGATCCGTAAGCTGTAATAGGAAACGAAACTCCCCCAATAACAACAGGACCTGGCAGAGTTGTTAACCCAGAAACTGCAGGAACTGTAACTGTAACATTTCCTATATTTGGATTCGTAATCGTATTATAAAAATCCGAAATTATCTCTGCTGTAGGAGGATTTGTGGTTGTATTCGTCAAATTTTGCGGCTTATCTGTCCAAAAAAATGGATTTCCTAAAGAAGGATTTCCTACTTGTTTTAATACTTGCTGATAAACCCATGCGGCAGCCTCCCCTCTTGTGAATTGAGAAGGAATAGAATACTGCTCTCCTGCACTTGCGCTAGGCTGCTCATAAGCAATTGCATCATAAAAACCTACATGAAGCATACTGGGACTTACATAAGAAAGCCATTGCTTAATACCCCATGTCACATTATCGGCATCCAAATAATATTGATTGGTACTATAAAGCATCAAATTAACGCCTGTAAAACAACTATTTAGATTCGAAAATAAAGGATTTAATCCTAATGGAGGGTTATCAATTGGCCCAGAACTTAATGCACCAGCAACTGTCAGAGTCGAACTAGTTACGAATCCTTTAAGAGTTTGAAAAAACGTAATGACATCTGAAACATCATTTGCTGTCAAAATAGTTAATCCAGATCCTTCTATATCAAAATCAACACCATCTATTTCATAAGATTTCAAAAAGTTAGCAAGATCTGTTGCAACGGTTTTTGGATCGGAAGGAAACGTCATTTGCACACTAGTTGCCTCTTCCCCTCCAAAAGCAACCATTACTTTCAAATTATTCTTGTGCGCTCCTGCAATAAAATATTGAAGAGCATCTTGACCTGTTGTTCCTACAAGATACTTTCCATAAACTGAAGGCTTTCCTGAAGCATCATGCTCAATTACATTCCCTGAATAAATAATCGGAGTAATTGTATCAAGAGAATCTCCTGCCTTTCCACTGCCTAAAATCAACAAATCATTTATTTGAGCAAATGATAAAATGATTGTATCAACTTGAATATTAACTAACTGTGAAAACCAAGAGTTTAAGAAATCATCTAACTTTGCCTGATTAATATTTATTGGCTCAGGATACCAATTCATACAGGTATTATTTATATAAGTAGCAAAAAATTGGCCTGTATCTACATAATAACTTATTTTCATAAAATTATTTTACCTTTATTATTTTCATCTAATTATAAGGGACGCAATAATTAATTAAATAGATTTAGATACGCTGTTAAAAAACTCAAGCTCATCCAAAATAGTGATGCCTAATTTTTTGGCTTTTTCTAATTTTGAACCGGCCTCTTCTCCTACTATAAGGTAATCAGTTCCAGGACCTACTGAATTAGAGACTTTGCCTCCCCGCTCTTTAATCAATTCGGCAGCTTCTGACCTACCAAATTGTTTTAAAGTACCTGTCAGGACAAAGGTTTTTCCAGAAAATGGATGATCGATTTTATTTCGCCCTTTGGGTTTAACGCCTAATTTGATAAGACGATGAATCTCCTCAACACTCTCTTTTTGCGAAAGAAACTGCATGACAGATTCTGAGACGATTTTTCCAATTCCTTCGATAGCCAGAAGTTTTTCTTCTGTAAGAGCTAAAAAACCATCCAAATCTAAAACAGTATCTGCGATCGCTTCGGCTGCAATTTCGCCAATGTGTTTAATGCCAAGTGCAAAAATAAATCTAGCAAGAGTTGTCTCTTTTGACTTCTCAATACTTTCTAAAACGTTTTTCACTGACTTTTCTTTAAAACCCTCTATCTGCCCTAGCTTTTCTGGAGTTAACTCGTAAATATCGCTAATTGTTTTCACAAATCCTTTATTGACAAGTTTCTCAATCACTTTCTCACCGAGGTGATCAATATCCATTGCATCTTTTGCGGCAAAAAAGGTGATTTTTTTTAAATTTTTTGCACCGCACAAAGGGTTTACGCAACGAACAGCAACCTCCCCCTCGATATGAATAGTTTTTTCATGGCAGCTTGGGCAATTAAGAGGCATAGACCATTTGACTGAATCAATCAATCTTTTAGTAAAATCGACCAAGACAACTTTCGGGATGACATCGCCCCCTTTTTCAATAATAACTGTGTCGCCAATTCGGATGTCTTTTCTATCAATTTCATCTTGATTGTGTAGAGTAGCTCTTGAAATTGTACTTCCTGCTAACTTAACAGGCTTTAATTCAGCAACTGGGGTAAGCACACCTGTTCTTCCTACTTGCACTGTGATATTTTCTATCTTTGTAATGGCTTGCTCTGGTGCAAATTTATAAGCAACTGCCCATTTAGGACTTTTTCCAGTAAACCCAATTTCATCTCGTTTTGCCAATTCATCAAACTTAACAACAATTCCATCGATCTCAAAAAGAAATGAGCCTCTTTTCTCTTCGACCTGTTTTGCAAAAGATAAAATTTCAGAGACATTTTTACATAAACTGCTTTGCCCTTCAGAAAACACAGGAAGTCCAAACTGTTTTAAGTATGTTGCAATTTCTGACTGGCAGCTCAATTCGCTATCTACTACATCATAAATAATAACAGCTAAGCTTCTCTGCCTTGTTTGATTCGGATCTAAGAGTTTTAAAGAACCAGCTGCTGCATTTCTAGGATTTGCATAGACATCTTCCCCTGCCTCCTCTTTTTCTTTATTCAACTGGTAAAATACAGCAAGAGGCATAAACACTTCACCTCGAAGTTCTAACACATCGGGAATTTGCTCCCCTTTTAGCTCATGAGGAAGGGTTTTTATTGTTCGTACATTTTCTGTAACATCGTCGCCTTTTTTTCCATCACCTCTAGTAACAGCCCTAACAAATTTTCCCTTTTCATACCGAAGCGATAAAGCAATTCCATCAATTTTTAGTTCTGCCATAAAAGCAAAACCAGTTTCTCCTAAAATTTTCTCCATTCGTTTAACAAAATCTGAAAGCTCTTCCTCAGAATAGGTATTCATTAAAGAGAGCATCGGACGAACATGCTCTACCTGTTTGAATCCAGACTGAATATCACTAGAAACAGCTTGTGTCGGAGAGGTTGTTAGAATCCACTCTGGATGCTCTTTTTCTATACCCTCAATTGACTTAATTAATCGATCATATTCATAATCAGAAATAAGAGGCTTGGCTTCCACGTAATAAAGCGCATCGTGTTTTTTTGCCTCTTCCACAAGCCTAGCATACTCTTCCCTCGTCTTCACCTTCAAACCACACCTCAAAAAACATTGTGGCAAGGGCTGGCATCTTTATACAAAAACCGCTTCTATCATGGGTGACATAAATCTCACGATTCACTCTCCCCGATCCTCCATAGCGTTCATCATCACTATTTAAAACTTCTTTGACCGATGAAACGTTAGGAAGACGAATGATATACTCATCAAATGCAGATTTTGTGTAGTTATGAACACAAACAAGCTTCGATGAAATCCCCTGCCTAATATAACTAATAACAGAGTGATTATAATCTTTGTAATCAATCCAAGCAAACCCTTTGTGATCGAAATCTATTTGCCAAAGCGATGGATTTTGCAAATAAAAATGATTCATTTCTCGAACAAATCGTTTCCACTTCCTTCGATTTGGGTCACTTAATAAATCCCAATCAAGACTTCCCTTGCAATTCCACTCTCTCCATTCGGCAAGTTCATACCCCATAAAAAAAAGATTTTTTCCTGGATGGGCAAGGGCTGCGCTATAGTAAAGCCTCATTTGGGAAAACTTATCCCACTCATCAAGCGGCATTTTTTCAAATAATGCCCCCTTCCCATGCACCACCTCATCGTGTGAAATAGGAAGTAAATACCTTTCACTAAACCCGTAACAAAAACTTCTTGTTAAATCGTCCATATGGTGCTTTCTATAAATCGGATCTTTTTTCATAAACGTTAATGTGTCATTCATCCAGCCAATACTCCACTTCATATCAAATCCAAGACCGTTCCATTCAAGTGGTCTTGTAACCCCTTCAAATAGAGAAGCATCTTCTGCAATCATTAGAACACCAGGGAATTTTTGATGAACAATTGAATTTAAATGCTTCATAAACTCAATCGCATCTAAATTCTCCTTTCCTCCGACTGCATTTGGTATCCAATACCCCCCTCTTCTCCCATAGTCAAGATAGAGCATAGACTGAACAGCATCAACTCTCAAACCATCAACATGGGTCTTTTCAAACCAAAACAGTGCGCTTGCAATTAAAAAATTAGAAACTTCTTTTCGTCCATAATTAAAAATTCTCGTATGCCACTCAGGGTGTCTTCCCATAACAGGATGATCTTTTTCATAAAGATGACTTCCATCAAAATAAGAGAGAGCAAACTCATCGTCTGGAAAGTGACCTGGCGACCAGTCCAAAATAACGCCCAAGTGGTGCATATGTAGATGATTGACAAAATATTGAAAATCTTCAAACGATCCATACCTACTTGTGGGAGCAAAATACCCAGTGGTTTGATACCCCCATGATTCATCTAAAGGGTGCTCCATAATCGGCATAAGCTCAACATGAGTATATCCCATCTCTTTCATGTAAGGAACTAACTCAGATGCCAATTCCTTATAATTTAAAAACTGACCCCCTTTTTTCATCCATGAGCCCAAATGGACTTCATAAATGTTCATTGGGCCGTCAAGCTGATTTACCCTTGTTCGTTTCTGCATCCATTCATGATCTCTAAACGTAAAATGATTCGTATCAGTAACAATAGCTGCCGTGTTTGGACGAAGCTCAAATTGATTCGCATACGGATCTGTTTTAAAAAAAACATGACCATACGCTGTTCGAATTGCAAACTTATAAAGCATTCCCTCTCTTTTACCAGGAATAAAAATTTCCCAAAGACCGCTCTCTCCAATTTTTCGCATAGGATGTACGTGTTGCTTCCAATGATTACAATCAGCCATTAAAGAGACTCTCGAAGCATTTGGCGCCCACACAGCAAATTTAACGCCCACAACACCCTGATGCTCTATAGGATGCGCCCCCAAAACATCGTAGATCTGGTAATGAATCCCTCTGTGAAATAGATGAGCATCCACAAAAGAGAGGGTTGGAATGAATGAATAGGGGTCGTAATCTAATGAACCATCTAAATGAAAAATTCTGTAATCTAGGTTTGTTGTACTTTTTGGTACATGATAAACAAAAAGACCTTCAGGATCGGCAAGAGTTGCCTTCACAATTTCTCCTAAATACTCAAAAAACAACTCACTTTTTTTAGGAGCCCAAATTCGGATAACTTTTTCCCCAAACAAGCTTTCATGTAAGCCTAAAAATTGATGAGGATTTTGATGACTACCAGTTATTAGTAAATGAACTTCATCTCGATTTAATTCTAATTCCATAGACTCTCAAATAAATATACATTTATTTGATCCTATACAATTACTTTTGAAATTTGTCTAGGTAGTAAATTTGCCCAGGTGAAAGGATAATGTCATCAGATGAAGAGACCATTTTTCCTTTTTCATGAGGTCTATTTTTTAAGCGAAATGAGTCAATATCTTTCGGCCACTTAATTTCTAAAACACCAGATCCTGTTGCAACGACACGAACTTTTCTAACTCTTCTCTTTGTCCATTCAATATCAATAATCGCTTTAGAAGTCTTAAGACCTACTAATTTCCCATATATAAATTCTTTCGGAAGATTTGGAAAAATAAAAACAGCTCCCTTCTCCTCTTTTAGAAAAAACGACCGAATGTGTTCGTAACACTTATAAAGAATTGCAGAAAATTTTATATGTTCTGGAAGATCTTTTTCAGTTGTGCCTATTCTTTTCTCAACAGATCTTTTAGGAACAAGCATGAAATCAAAATGGGCCTTTATAAAAGATTGTATCGAATCAATTGAAAATGAAGAATCACTTAAATCTGAATCAACTTTTTGTCCTAAAAAAAACAAAATAGGCAAAATCTCTTTTAATTCACCCCTTCGAATCACCATCTCCCAATCAAGTTTTTTAGTGACCCCAAGAGATAATCTTTCTAATTGATAATCTTCAAATGCTCTCTCTGTCTCTATTTCCAAAAACTGGTGTCTTTCTAATACACCTTTTTTTCCAGCAAAAGAGTATGGAATTGAGTGACCTCTTTTTAAGGTAGTAACTATTTTTTTCCCTTCGTGAAAAATCTCAAAATGGAAATACCCCTCTTTTGCCCTTCCAAAAACTCTTACAACATCTTTTTCTAAATCTAGCTGAAGGGTAAACTCTTTAATAGGTGCACTTAGGTCAAGCTCTAAAGATATAGATTTTTCTTCAAAGAAAAACCTAATCTCTCTCGGATAAGCTTCAATACCCCAATTGCTTTTTGGAATCATACACCTTTGACCAAAGGTGTGCGAAAAAGGCTTAAATCTATCATCTATTTTTATCACACACATATCATACACATTTTCCCTCTTTTAAAAAAAGAGGCTAACGACTAGAATGGTCTCATGACAATATTTGCCGCAGCATTTTCACTTTTTCTTGTTTACAATGTGCTAGGAAATTTAGCTTTTTATATCGCATTGCTAAAAAATTTTTCTAAAAGACGTCAAAAAATTATCCTTGTGCGTGAAATGATCATTGCACTCGGCTTTTTAATACTTTTTGGCTTTTTTGGCGAAAATGTGATGAACTTTCTAGGAATCGGACACGGTATTATTGGCATTGCAGGCGGCGTCCTACTCTTCATTGTTGCTCTGACTATGGTCTTCCCTAAACATAACCCTCAAACATCAGACACACCCATCTTAGAACCTATGATTGTACCCATCGCAATTCCAGGGATGGCAGGACCAGGAAGTCTTTCTGCTGTAATGCTTTACGGAACACAATTCGAAGCTTCTTGGAAAATTGTCCTTGTGATTTTTCTCGCTTGGATCCCCTCTCTTCTGATACTTCTCGGGGCCTCTTATATTAAGGGACTTATTGGGGAAAAAGGACTAATAGCATTTGAACGTTTTGGAGGCCTCCTCATGTGCCTTATCTCAATTCAGATGATTGCCACAGGGATTATACAACAAGTCAAACTCAATTTTGACTGTACCCCAAAGCCCTCTCAAGAAATCATAACTCATTAATTATCAATATTTAAAATCTATAATTCAGCTTATTTTAAGCTCCCTATTTTAAAAATCTAATTATATATTTAATTGATTTTTTGAAAAAAAAGATGTTATAATAATTGAAGGATATCATTAATTATAGGTTTATTGCATGGATAACGTTTTAAAAACTATTTCAAATATGTCTGCAGAAATTTCTGTTCAGATTGCTGAAGAAGAGGCTAAAACTTCCGTCAAAAAAAGAATGGAACAGGCAAAAGCTGGCTTAAGAAGAGCCTCGAGCGTTGTTCTTGAACACATAGCTACTGCTACAGAACCTTTAAAGCACTCTCAACACGTAGCTCTTCAACGAATTGCTACAAAAATTGAAGATTTGAAAACAGAAAACGAAGACGAACTATCTAAAACTGAGGCAAATGCTGCAAAGCAAACTCTAAAAGGAAAACTTTTAAAACATGCTAGAAAAGTGAGCACTGGGGTTGCTGTTGCATCAACTGCTGCAAGAGCTTTTTTAACACCTGAAGCTGCAGAAATTGCTGAAATCATCCCTCCCTCGGTTAGAACATTTGAAGCTGCAGTCGGTGCAACTAGATACTTAAAAAATGCCGGAGACGTTTTGAGCGATGTAAGTGCGACAGCGACTAGCATCTCCTCAAGCGCATCTAGCGCTCTTGATAGACTAACGAGAATCTCCCTAGACTCCTCTTTAACACCTCTTTTATTTTCACCAAGCTCTCAGGCATCTAGCCAAAGCTATAGATCTGATGGTGACACAAGCGCTCCACCTATGTCTATGGCTGATTTTTTATCCCCTCGACCATTCGCCTCACCTGTCGGAGAAGAGGGAATGGGATCAGCCTATCTAAAATCTAATGCAACAGATGAAACAAAAAAAGAGGTTCTAAGCACTTTAAAAGAGGAGTTGGCATCTAAGGTGGATGGCCTCTTAGGAGGTCTAAAAGAGAGATTTTTAGACGGCGAAACTGAAGAGGCTCTAAAAACTCTTACCGAACATCATATATCGAAAGCAGTTGATGAAGCCTCGTCAGCTTTAACAACAGCTGCCCACAAAATTTCAGCCTTTGCCCGAAAATCTATCAAGCAATAGACTTCTTTCGACACTCTCCTTGGCTTGTTATTGATCTTTTTTCGAGTCAAAGCAAAGTTTCGATAAAAGTCTAGTAGGAAAAGTCGTGGTAAAAAGAGACAACTTTATGCTCAAGTGATGCAGGAATTTCTATCTCTAGCAAAATATCGTTCTCTTCATACCCTGAAAAAATTACTCTTCCCTCTCTCATTAATTCACTAGCTAATGCGTAATAACTTTGTGGAATTTTGAGTTTAACAACTTTTCTAAGTTTTGCAATCTCAGACAGCATAAGGTCAATAAGCTCATCAAATCCAGTCTTATTTTTTGCAGAGATTCGAACAGTTTTAGGATACTTTAGCCTAAGCTTAATCATTGCTTCATCTGATTCTGCTTTATCAATTTTATTAAAAAGTGTAATTACAGGCTTGTCTTTTACCCCAATTTCTTTTAAAACGTTCATTGTTGTCTCAGCATGATCTATGGCAAGAGGATGCGAAACATCAATCACGTGCAGCAAAATATCTGTGAATGCAGCCTCTTCTAGAGTGCTTCTAAATGCGTTGACAAGAGTATGTGGTAGTTTACGAATAAAACCTACTGTATCGACAAGCACTATTGTCTGTTTGTTTGGTAAAATAAATTTCCTAGCTGTAGGATCAAGTGTGGCAAACAGTTTATCTTCAATAAGAACATCAGCTCCTGTTAATGCATTTAAAAGAGTTGATTTTCCCGCATTTGTATATCCTACGATTGCAAATGTAGGCGTGTTTGTTCGAATTCTAGATTTTCGAACAATCTCCCTCTGCTCTTTGATAACTTTAATCTCTCTTTCTAGATGAACTAGCCGATCTTTTAAAAGTCGTTTATCAACTTCAATCTGCTTTTCTCCCTCACCTCGAAGAGCTCCTCCTCCGCCACCCCCTGTCTTTTGTCTAGATAAGTGTGTCCACATCCGTTTAAGCCTTGGAAGCTGATATTTTACCTTCGCAAGCTCAATTTGCAACATTGCCTCTTTTGTCTGAGCTCTTTTTGCAAAAACCTCTAAAATAAGTTCGGTTCGATCTAAAACAGGTCTTTTGATAATTTCTTCTAAGTTTTTTTGTTGGTTAGGGGTAATTTCATCATCGAAAATAACTGCATCAATTTCTTCTAAGACAAGCGCTTTTCCAATTTCATCTGCTTTTCCCTTTCCAATATAAGTTGCCGCATTAAATTCTTTTATCGGGCTGGCAATAATTTTTTTCGTTTCAAATCCATACGTCTTTGCAAGTGACTCAAGCTCTTCCAAACACTCTAAACAATTAGTCTGATCCTTCCCCGAAGGAAATACCCCCACTAAAGCAACCGTTTTTACCTCTGTTAAATCGTATCTTTCTTGCTGATTTTGTTCTAATTCAGACATCTATGATAAGCCCATCGTAAGATAGCAAAACTCCCTCTGGAAGTGATTTGCTAAGAGATTCATGATCAACTTCATGAGAAAGATGCGTCAAATAACACCTCTTTACACTAGTTATTTTTTTCTTAAATTCTAACGCCTCTTTAATCGTAAAATGCATCTTAGAATGCGCCTCATTAATTGCTCCTAAAACAAGTGTCTCTACACCTTCTAGATCTTCAAACAAAGAAAGATCGTAATCTTTAATATCTGTCACGTAAGCGAAATTTCCAAACCTAAATCCATTTACAAAAACACCTTCTTGGCTATAGGTAAAATATCTACCGTTTAATCCATTTAAAGATATCTCCCCCCGTTTATCAGTTACAATATTTGGTGCAAATCGATCCAAAAGGTAAGAAAAACGGTATTTTAGAACTTCATAGGTAGAATCGGATAAAAAAAGAGGCAATTTATTTTTATAGATAAAAAAATAGGGTCGCAAATCATTCAAGCCCCCAATATGATCTTCATGGGGATGTGTCAAAAAAAGCCCATCCAAATGAGAAATTTGATACTTCAAAGAGAGATATCTAATATCAGGAGAGGCATCTAGTAAAAAATTTTTCCCATTAGCTTGCAAAAGGCCCGATGTTCTAAGTCTCTTATTTTTGAGATTCGAGCTCATGCAAACATCGCACTTGCATGCAATAACGGGTACTCCCGAAGATGCTCCTGTTCCCAAAAATAAAAATCTCATCTCTTTATCCTATCAAATCAGCTAAATGGCGTCCATAATATGCATGATAGAGAAGCCCCCTTGATCCAAGACCTGTAAAAATAAACGCTTTTTGGCTACACTTTTGGACTATCGGTAAATATCCCTCTTTCACACAAACCCTAACTCCAGCCCACACGCTGTCAATAAAAAACTCCCCCTCTCTTGCAAAGAACGCTAAAAGCTTTTCTTTGAGTTCTTTTTTAGCAATTTCCATATCTGGCTTATCTGAAAGAAAATGGTGCTCATACGTTGATCCTAATTGCACTCTTTTTTCTCCGATTGGCGATAAATGCCCCTTGGCTTTCATTAGAGTTTTATCTAAAAACTTATCTGTAGTTCCAATCAATACTTGACCCTTTACAAAATTAACAGGCAAATCAAACTCTTTCATGCCAAATCCCATGGCAAAAACAATCTGATCAAACTCTTCTAAGTCAGCTGCTGATGAAATTTTCTTTTGTATGAATTCAACACCTTTTAGTGAGGCAAAAAGAGCATGTACATATTCATTAATAAAAACTGTCATTCCAGAAGAGATTAATACACCCTCTTCAACTTTTTTTAGATCTGGATACCACTCAAAAGGGGTCCAATCTACTCTTAAAATACCACTTCTATCCGCTAACCTCTTGTTTACAGTTTTTTCAGCATCATCTAAAAGCTTTTTTGTAAGAAAAAGTGCCTCATCTGAAAATTTAGAAGGCTTTCCACTTCTTCCCACATAGGGATGACAAAGACCGACAGGAATGCCGGAAGCTCCACCACCTACCCCATTTTCATCAAAAATTGTAACTGAAAATCCTTTTTTAAGTAAAAAGTAGGCTGCCCCAAGACCTGCAAGGCCTGCTCCTACAACTGCGACACGCACTCATCCTCCGAAGCCCGCTCTTTTCGTCCTCTTCTTGCTAACATTCCAAAACTCTCTGTCGCAAAATTAAAGAAAAAGACAACAAAAGGGGTCAAAAGAAGGGCAAATGGAATCATGATAAAAAACCACTGCAAAGAGACTGCAAGAACTGCTTTCCCTGCAACATAACCAAGCCCTGTTAAAAATGCCGAAAGAGTTAAAAACCCAATACAAGCAAGAAGGGGAGAAATACCGACAAGCATTAATAAAATATTTGCAAAAGGGCTCACTTTCAATCTATCAAAAATTTCCTCAGCAACGGTAAAATGGACCTGCTTTTTTAGGGCAATATGAGGAGTTGCATAAAACAGAATTAAAACGCTTAAAAACCCTAACAATAAAGAGGCAAGAACAAGCAAAAATGGTCCAAATGAGAGCAAAACACCAATTGCTTCCCCCACCATGGGAAGTGATTTTAAAAGATAAAAAATACCCATCAACGTCCAGAGAAATAAATAGCCAAGAGCCATAGGAAGAGAGAGGTAGGCAGCGCCCATAAACGTCTCAAAGGAATCAATAAAAAGCTTTCTAAACTGAATGGTATTCCCTTTGATCTCGTGATAATAAATCCTATTTAATAAAACTCCTATTGCAAGCATGACCCCAGTACATAAAAAAACAGGCAAAAATGAAAGGCTCATTTTAACCCAGGGGCCTGCTGAAAAAGAGAGAGTTTTACAAAAGACGACTAAAACACCGCAGGCAAGAAGCGCAGAAAAGACTAAAAAAAACTTTTGTTTGGAAAAAGCAAACCGCCAAGCTCTGTTAAAAATCTCTTCTATTTCATGAAAATTCATACACCCTATTTTGGAGAATCATTTAGTAAATTGCAAGGAAACTAAACCTCCCATTTGGGGTCAGGCTGCTTTATAAAGATATTTTGGTCTTATGATAGGAGTGCCTTTGCCGCCTCTTGCTTCACATCTTTCGTAGACGATTTGCCGCGCAATTCCAATAACTCTTGCGAGACCAAAAAGAACTGTAAAATATTCAGGATAAGGGAATCCACAAGCTGCCAAAATAGCTCCTGACATCAAATCGACATTTGCATACGGATCTTTAATTTTTGGATTTTCCATTAAAACTTTAGGCGCTCTTTCTCTTAAAAGAAGAGCAATTCTTACAAGAGGGTGATCTTTAAAATACTTTTCTCCCGCTTCTGCTAAAAGAGTAGCTCTTGTGTCTTCTTTTCTTAAAACTGCATGCCCAAATCCATAGAGCAATTTGCCTGCCTGCAATCTTTTTCGGATCAAATCTTCCATCTGATCGCCTGTTACAAGATCGCCCACTTCTTGATAGATTTCTTTAATGAAAGCAAGACAGACTTGATTTGCTTTCCCGTGCAAAGGCCCTTCTAAAGCGCACATGCTAGCAGAAAGAGAGCTATACATATCTTCATGACTTGATGCAACGGCTTTTCCCACAAATGTCGATAAATTCCCCCCACCATGGTCGTAATGCAACACATTAAATAGACGCATCACTTCGATAAAAACTTCTTTATTTTTGAGATTTGGCACATTCAGCATATGACAAAAATTTTCGATATATCCGAGTTTCGGATTCGACTCTTTTGTTTCTCCCCAACCTGCATGATAATTAATCAAAATCGCAACAACTTCAGGAATTTTTGCAATCACTCCCATACAGTCTGCAGCGTAGTTCCCAGTTGATTCAAAAGTTGCCATAAATGTAAGCGCATGCTGCAAAAGCTTCATGGGGTGACTTTCTTTCGGTAATTTACAAATATATTCTTTTACTTTGGGATGCAATTTAGCCTGTTTTTGTAAGCCCTCAGAAAACCCTTTAAATCCAGGAGAATCTCCATCAAAACTCCCTTCCATGATGCAATAAATAACCTCTTCTGGTCTCAAATGAGCAAACTCTCGAACCGATTTTCCTCTGTAATGAAGCCCTTTATCTGGATCAACACGCGACGTAGTGCAATAACCGACAGGAACTCCTCTAAGCCCGCTCTCTAAGTTGTCATCTGTGACTTCAAAAAGAACTTCACTCATAAATAGATCCTCACTGCATCTCTTTCTTCTATTAACTCTTTTTCTGTAGCTTTCATCTTTTCTTCAAGAAACTCATCTACCTTAAGATCAGCTACAATTTTTTGATCAAAAAGAGCTTGGGAATAAAAAAGGTCTTTTTCTGGCATGTAGACACCTGCTGAAAAAAAGTCATCCTTCGGAGTTTTTAAAACCCAGTCCTGTATCGATTGAATCGCTGAATTTGCTGCCGATGCTGCAGAAGAAAGCCCTCTAGCTTCAATGATTTGAGCGCCTCTATTTTTCACAGTATCGATAAAATCTTTCTCAAGCCATTCTTTATCTTTTATCACATCGATTGCTTTTCTACCTGAAATCGTTGCATTACAATAATCTGGAACCATTGTTGTCGAATGATTCCCGTAAATTGCAACCCTTTTCACCTCTTTTGTAAGAACGTTGGCCTTCTTTGCCAAAACTGCAATCGCCCGATTCTGATCAAGCCTCATCATCGATCGAATATTTTCTTTAGGAAGATCTTTTGCATTCTTTGAAAGGACTAACGCATTTGTATTTGCAGGGTTGCCAACCACCAAAATTTTTACCCCTTTTCGATTCAAAGCTTTTCCTTGGCTTACAAAAATTTTGGCATTATCTTGGAGTAAGTCTTTTCTTTCCATGCCTTTACCGCGAGGCTTTGCCCCCACTAAAATCGCAACATCAACACCATCAAATACTTTATTCGGATCGCTTCCAGACACAACCCCATGCAATAAGGGAAAAGCGCAGTCATCTAACTCCATTTCAACGCCTTTTAATGAATTCAAGGCCCCTTCAACTTCTAATAAATGGAGAATAATTGGAACATCATATCCAAGCATTTGACCAGAGGCTATTCTATAGACCAAACTATAACCTATCTGACCCGCAGCTCCCGTAACAGCAACCCTAACAGGCTCTTTCATACCCCTTTCCTTTTAATAGGGTGTCAAAAAATTAAATTTCGGTCGATTTTCATCCCAAATTCAAGGGGTAATATCGACATTTCTATATTACCCCTTGAATTTGGGATGAAAATCGGCCAAAATAATCGAAAAACTCGGACAAAAGTTAATTCTTAGACACCCTCTAAGACTGACTATGGTAAAAATAAAGATTATTATGCAAAAGAAAAAATTCTTATTAAAGATTACGTGCCAGGATAGAAAAGGGATTGTGGCTGAAGTCTCTTCTTTGATTTTTGATCAAGACGGCTTTATTCTTGTCTTTGACCAGTTTAGTGACCCCGATACAAACGGCTTTTTTATGCGAGCTGTCTTTGAAACAGAAAAAGACGAAGCCTCCTTACGAGCTAATTTCCAAAAACTTCCTATGAATTGGGAGCTTTTTGATCTAGAGAAAAAACCAAACCTTCTCATCCTCTGTTCTAAAGAAAGACACTGTCTCAATAGTCTCTTAAATAAAGAAAAAACCGGCCTTCTTCCTGCTAACATCTCTCTTATCGCCTCTAATCACAAAATTCTTGAGGAAATGGCTGGCTGGTATAATCTCCCTTTCTACCACCTGCCTATTACCCCGGAAACAAAATACTCTCAAGAGAAAGAAATTAAAAGACTTATAGAAGAATATAAAATTGATTACATCGTTTTAGCAAGATATATGCAAATTTTATCTCCCGAGTTTTGCAGAGATTTTGCAGGAAAAATTATTAATATCCACCACTCCTTCCTCCCCTCTTTTAAAGGGGCAAACCCTTATTTACAAGCTTATGAAAGAGGAGTAAAAGTCATCGGAGCTACAGCCCACTTTGTAACTCCCCTTCTCGATGAGGGGCCAATCATTCACCAAGAGACGATTTCGGTCGATCACTCTTATACAGCTCAAGAGCTTGCTCGAAATGGAGCCGATGTAGAAGCTATTGTTCTTTCAAAAGCAGTTAAGTATGTTGTTGAGGGTAAGGTATTTATAGACAAGAATAAAACCGTTGTCTTTAAATAGATAGTTTTTATTATGAGGCTATGAAAGCCTCCAAAACCCCAAGAGAGTCTCAAGTAGACGACTATGTATATAAGATCTTTCCAAACGATCTTAACTCGCAAGGGACTGCATTTGGAGGCACAATTACAGCCCTTTTAGATAGAATTGCCTTAGTTGTCGCTGAAAGACACAGCAACAAAGTTTGCGTCACAGTCTCTATCGATGCCGTCCACTTCTTGAGCGCAGCAAAAAAAGGGGATAATTTAATCATCAAAGCTAAAATCAACCGAGCGTGGACCTCCTCTATGGAAATAGGGTTACGAGTTAGTGCTGAAAACGCCTTTTCTGGAGAAATTAAGCACATTCTCTCGGCATACTTTACCTTCGTAGCTCTAGACGAGAGCGGAAAACCAACAAAAGTGCCTCTCCTAACCCCAGAAACGACTGATGAGATGAGGCGGTACGAAGAAGCTGACCACCGAAGATCAAGAAGAATAAAAGCATCTAAAGAGCAAGAAGAATTTAGAAAGTCTTTTCGAGCCTGTTGAGAAAGTCGCTTTACTCGTAAAATTCAAAAATGGCAATTTTTTCCAGTGATTGGACTTTTTAAACAGGCCCTTTTCATAAAAAATAGCTACAAAAGAGGCAATTTTGTAAAATCTAGCCTGCCTTTATGAACGAAATCATTTTTTTTATACATATTTTCCTTTTATTTGGCTCGATTGCCGTTGCAAAACGATTTGGCAAAGAGGCTTTATCTATCATCATTTCTCTGCAAATTGTTCTTTCAAACCTTTTTGTTACAAAACAAATTACTCTATTTGGCCTCGATGTCACAAGCACTGACGCCTACATGATTGGATCGCTTGTCGGCATGAATGTGTTGCAAGAATTTTTTGGAAAAGAATCTGCAAAAAAAATTTTATCATTTAACACAATTGTTTTAATTTTTTTCTCAGCAGCCGCTTTCATTCAAATTATTTATAAACCCTCGATCTATGACCAATTTCACTCCTCTTTTTCCACAATTTTATCCGTGAGCCCAAGAGTCTTTATCGCCTCAATTATCTCTTTTTATATCTCTCAACAAATTGACATTGAACTGTTCGCTATTTTTCGAAAAAAATGCTCTCTTGCTATTGCTATGACGTTTTCTCTTTTGATTTCCCAAGCAGCAGACACAGTTTTATTCGGATATCTAGCTCTTTACGGAATTGTCCACTCCCTATTTTCGGTTATTATCATGAGCTATGTAATCAAATTGATTACCCTCTTTAGCATGGCACCGTTAACTTCATTCTTCAGGAAAGCAAAATGAAATTTGAACTCATTCATCAATCAAAAAAGTCAAAGGCAAGAGTTGGAAAAATCCACACGCCCCATGGAATCATAAATACTCCGAATTTCGTTGCAGTTGGAACAAACGGTACATTGAAAGGAATTGACAACGTAACAGTTACTCAAATCGGACTCGAGCTCATGTTTTGCAATACCTATCACCTCCTCTTGCAACCAGGTCGCGAAGTGGTAAGAGAAGCTGGAGGACTACACAAATTCATTCATAGAACTCTTCCAATCATCACAGACTCTGGAGGCTTCCAGGTATTTAGCCTAGCTTACGGCTCTGTTGCAAATGAGCTAAAGAGCAAAGGAACAAAAAAAATAGACGGCCAGGTATTAGATATCTCAGAGGATGGGGTTTTATTTAGATCGTATAGAGATGGAAGTAAGATTTTACTCACTCCCGAAAGCTCGATTGAAGCACAAAAAGATTTTGGTGCAGATATCATTATCCCCTTTGATGAACTTCCCCCCTACCATATCGAAAAACACCTTCTAAAAGAGTCTCTTGCAAGAACACATAGATGGGAAATTAGATCTCTTAACACCCATCTAAAAAACCCTAATGGGCAGGCTATTTACGCTGTTATCCATGGCGGCGTCGATGATGAACTTCGTAAAGAAAGCGCTCTTACGCTCCGAGAGCACCCTTTTGATGGCTTTGCTATAGGGGGAAGTGTCGGAAAGACAAAAGAAGAAATGATCACCATGATCTCCTCTCTAAAACCCTATATCCCAGAAGAAAAACCAAATCACCTTCTAGGAATTGCCGATCTATCCTCTCTTGAAGCGTGCGTTCCCCTCGGAATTGATACCTTTGACGCATCCTACCCTACTAAAGCAGCCCGCCACGGAGCTCTTTTAACAAAAAATGGGGCGATCAAAATCACAAAAAGCATCTATGCGAAAAAATACGAGCCTATTGAAAAAGATTGCACTTGCCCCACCTGCCAAAATTACACCCTTGCCTATTTGAGTCATCTTTTTAAGGCTAAAGAGCTTACAGCTTTAACACTTGCCTCCATTCACAATCTCCACTTCATGTGTAAATTGATGCACTCGTTTCGAGAAAAAATTTTAAACGATGAAATTTAATGCGTTAAATCATAATA
>Ga0194129_10000750_pt1 | contig 59077 bp, 71 predicted proteins | sample TA2KigCa35mmetaG_FD_150862 | JGI IMG/M metagenome (GOLD analysis project Ga0194129, IMG submission 150862) | Freshwater microbial communities from Lake Tanganyika, Tanzania - TA2015038 Kigoma Deep Cast 35m | ecosystem: Environmental > Aquatic > Freshwater > Lake | place: Tanzania: Lake... | reverse complement strand
CATTATGCGACTTAACGGTGACATTGTTGAGATGTCATTGGCAGATGAAGCACCGATATTTCCTACACTTGCATTTAGAGAGTTAAGTTCTGCAAAAACAGTTTTGTTGTATTACAGAATCGGTCAAGACTTTCGGTCTAAATTAATGGAAGCGTTTTAATGAAGTCTGAGAAATACACATGTCCTGAATGTCATAACAAAGAAGGTGTAGATATTCTTTATGGATATCCCACAGATGACACATTACAGTCATGGTTCAAGAAAGAAGTAGAGTTGGGTGGATGTATTGTGGGCAAGGAAAAACCGACACATAAGTGTTTTAAGTGTGGTCATCAATGGTAAAAAAGAAAGACACTAAAATAGACTTATCTCAAACTGACTTCTGGGAAGATGCAAAGTCATATATTGATATTCGTAACTGTTCTTTTGGGTTTAAGTGTAATCAGAAATGGGAAGACTTACTCAAACGCAAAGAAAAGAACATCAAATACTGTCATGAATGTGAAAAAGAAGTCTTTTTGATTGAAACAAATGCAGAACTGATGCATGCAATTAAGTTTAATCATTGTGTTGCAATTAAAGTAAGACATGATGAGATACCTCAGACACGAAAACCACATATAGATGTGGGAATGTTAACTGCACCTAACTATGATGAACCTGCATATTTGAGGAAGAAATGAGAAATATTAGTAAATAATTTTAAGGGGAATATTATGGAATTTTTAGGTGGAATTTTTGTTGGATGCCTTCTTTATGAAATGTTTTCAAACAAAATTAGTATGGATAGTTATAACAAATTAGACCAAAATTTAAGATACCTTAAGTCTGATATAAAAAACTTGTCTGAAAATCTTAAAAAAATTATCATCAACTTACCCTTAAAAGAATCAAAATCTTTAGAAGAAATAATATTTGAAATGAATCGCCTTTCAAAATGATAAGCATCAATAAAATAATATATCTAATATCTTTTTTACATCTTTTCACTTCTATCTGTATTGCACAACAGAAATTTAATCCTATGACAGGCAAGTATGAAACAACGACACCTGATGCTGTTTTGAAGTATAACTATATGAAAGATGAGTATAAGTATGTCAAACCTGATGCACAGATACGATTAAATCCATATTCAGGTGAATTTGATATGGCACCTAAAGAATATAAACAGAAATATGATTATATGAATGATAGATATGACACTGTGCATCCTGATGCAAAGATGCAGGTAAATCCTTACACAGGTGAATTTCAGTATGTAAATCCAGGTGCAAAACCTGAAATGAACTGGTCAACTGGCGATTTTGAGTACCCGCAACAATGAAATTACTTGTAATTTTTATCTCATTATTACTCTCAACCATTTCATTTGCAAAAGTCACATTAGAGAAATTAGATGAATATGATAAGTTTCATCGTCAATATGCACTTCTATACCTATCAGAATCTATTAAGAAAGAAGATGTCCAGTCATTTCAGGATGCAATAGATACAATCAACAAAGAAGGTCTTCATTTGAAATATGATTCTGTAATTATGAGAGATAGTAGTGGTGGAAATGCACAATCTGCAATAAAAATCAGTCGCATCATTAGAAAAAATAAACTGTCAACCCTAGTCCCTAGAAATAGATACTGTAATAGTGCCTGTCTGTATGTTTTTATTGGGGGTATTTGCAGAATGGGATTAGGAGAAATGGGGATTCACAGAGCATTTATTCCACGTGACTTTCAAAGAAGAATAACGCTTGATGAAGCAAGATATACGACTGATAGATTATACAATGACGATATTAAATTCTTTGAAGAGATGAATGCTCGTTCCTCGTTAGTCTCCATTGCTAATCAAGTCCCAAATTGGACAGTTAAATATCTATCGCATGATGAAAAATTACAATATGGTTTCTATTCAACAATAGAAGAATATGAAATGGAACGCATACAAGAAGTGGCGATGAATACTAGTAAATCTAAAAGAGAGTTAATGACAAGTTTAGAAGATAGGTACTATGAACTCAACTATAGAAAACCAATAAACAAATTAAAACAGTTCTTTATGGATAAACTAGGGTTTGAATTTAAGAAAGAAGATCCAATTTATCCTAGATGTTCTGAACAACTCTTTTTAACTGATGGTAATTAAATGATAAATGTTTTGAACAATGGTTTGACATTAACTAATGCTAGAGATAGTATGTATAGAGATTGTTTAGCAAAAATTGTCCCAAATCCTAAATAACAACAATTATGAATAAAATATTTTTTATTATTAGAAACAATTTAGGTCTATTACTTTTTCTGTTTCCCCTAACTGTTTGTTCAGCAGAGTGTTACAAAACACCTTTACAACTCAAAGCAAAATATGAAAATTGTACTGAATTAGAACCATGGATTAGTCCTATAACTGGCAAACTTGTGCGAACTTTTGTTTGCACAACTTCAGGAGATGATATCTATGCTGACTTTATAGAGAAAGATGGAAAATTGTGTAGAAGTTATAATCAGGCATATAAATAAATCTAGTACCTTCTAAAATTAATATTCAGATTAGGAGTAATCAAGAAAGGTACTAGGTTCTTAACTCAACCCTTCCTCACCTCCACCACTAAATCACCTTTTCTTAATAGACTTTTCATTTGATTCACAAACTTAGTCAACTCACTATTGGAAATGGTCGGTTTAGTGTTTGGAGACAACTTTAAGGTCAGGATAATGTTCTTATTGTTCATAAGTTACACCATGAACCTATTCTTGTTATATTCGGATACATGCCTAAGCAATAGCATACGAGCAAAGGTAGAAGGTTTAAGGTGATGGGAATTAGCAATCTGGATAAGGTATTGTTCAAACTTTTCATCAATACGGATATGGATATTCTTGGTTAATTGGTGGTTCATTGGTAGTCCTTTCGTTAGCAAGCAGATAAAGCAGGTGGTTTAGGTAGTAACTAGATTAGGTTACTTTGTGATGTATTTAGTATGGACGAGCATAGACCTTACTAATCAAAGTAATAAAAAAACATCATACAGACACAGACTTAAACAGTTTTCACATGCAATTTCTGTGTTGCGTCTTCAAAGAAGACACGAATTACACTCAAATAAGACTTTTTCACTTCCTCTATAGAAAGTATTGTCTTCATAACGAGTGCAGTAATGAGTATGGTTACGAATCAATGATTTATTCAAAGGTTGTATCCATAACTCGTCAGTTACTTCAGACTTATATGCACGAGAGGCATACTGTCTAAAGTATTTCTTTAAGTTGTCATTGAATGTCCAATAATCAACTGAAGAGGGTCTTTCAATGAAGGCATGTATATGAAAAGACTTTTGAATGTCTTTTCCACCTCCAAAGAAAGGAATAAACTTGATATGTCTGTTTCTGAACTTTCTTCTGATAGAACTGATTGTCCAATCAATAGATTTGATGAATTTAGGCAAAGTTAACTGATTAACGATGTTTCTTGAGATGCCGTTTACATCTTTGAATGTTCCGTGAATGTTAAAGACGCAAATAACCCACTCGTGATGAGATGAGTTAAGTGTGTTTTCAATCCAATCTTCAACTGTATAGATACTCATAATATCTATTTAGTCACTTTGTGATGCAAAAATAGACTATTAAAGTAAATCATACAGCGAGCGAGGTTTGTCTTTTTTATTGTTGCGTTTAAGTAATTTAATCATTTTCTCAATATCATTTAACTTTCCAATTGTCAGTGGCGATAAAAAGTTATCTTTACAAAGAGATAGATATTCAAGATAGATTTGACTTGTAATTTGAATTTCATTATCAGAATAAAATATTACTTCTTTAGAAATGAGAGATGTTTTCATATTAAACAATCTCACTTTTTAGTGACTCTAGATATTTAATTGCTGATTTTCTAACTAGTTTTGTAAATTCGTCTAAATCAGAACTTGATATTACATTTTCAAGAAAATAATCTGTGTAATAAATGTTTTTGCTTTCTAAAAAGTAAGAATGCTCAAGAGCATCTTGAACAACACTTTTTATATCTAATTTATTCAATCTTTCAGAATATTTTCTTAATTTTTCATCATTCTCAATAAGTTGATTCTGAACATAGTTATATTTTTCACTATCTAATATACTTTCAGATAACTGATGTTCTAAATCTGCAATTCTATATTTGATATCTTCAATTTTTTGATAAATGTTTAACATAATAAAACCCTCATAAAATGAGCGCATAAAAAGTATTTCGTGAATCTACTGCACTCTTCTCAATTCACATATACCATTATATTAAGAATTGACTTTTTCCGCCTTATACATCTAAAATGTGCAATTAGATTGTTTAAAATATATGACATTTAAACCACGGCATTTTGCACATAAGATTGTCTTTGGACGAACAAAGTCAATGAAATCACAAGAGTTATACAAAAACTCTGTCTATTACTATTGGTATGAATTTCTAAAACGAAGTGATAACTACAAGAAATGTTGTAAATCTAAAGGCAAGGATAAATTAAGTGAGTTATTTAAAGATTTTGGAGATGTCTTTAATAATGATTTTAAAACTTGGTGGAAAGAGAACGATAGAGGTGTGAATCTTTTTGCAGAAGAACTTTATGAGAAACCCACCTTTAAAGAATTAGTTAAATCAAACGATATGTTACAGAGTGACGAAATTATTAATATTCAAGTGCCACTCACTTTACCTAAAAGATTTCTTACTCAGCAATTTCACAAATTACTTAAATCTAGGCACACTGGTACTAAAGGTAAACGATTTAATGAAATCTCTACTGCTAGATATCCAATTACTTCAAGATATTCAATTCAGTCTTTGAAAATAATGCTACGAATCTATGATTACAAATTAAATAATCCAAAAGCACCTTTATGGAAAATTGGTAAAGATTGTAAGGTGATGATTCAAGAATTTGATGTTAAGACAAAAAAGGACTCTGTAGGAGCAGACTTAAACAAGGTCTCTAATGCCGTCCATCGTTATTTAAAAAAAGCAAAATGTATTATTCAGAATGTTGAACGAGGTAAGTTCCCTATTATGACTAATTCTAAAAAATAGACTTTTATACAATTATTCAATGGTTCAGAAAGTCTAATTTATTGGGTAACGATTTAATAAGGGTTTTGGACTAGATTTTGAGGGTATTTCAAGAGTTCAGAAACTTGATACATATTGAAACTTAATTACTTAAAAATTGAGTATTTGCCACACATTCCACCGACTTCAGAATCTACATACCATGTATCGTTTACCATAGTCACATCATTTACACACTGCCAATTTTTTTTATCAACTATTTTGCAACCTTCTAATACCCTAGTATTTTTAAGTTTAGTATCACTATATTGACTTTCAATAATAGTATTATTAGCGGTATTTATTTTGAAATCTATTATCTCCCCTTCTTCAATCTCGCATGTTCCCGAACAACTCGGTGCATCACCCTCTTTATAACAGAAAGCAAGACTATATCTTGCAAAAGAGTTAGTGTTAATTAGGAATAAGAGTAAAAATATAAAAGGAGTTTTTCTCATTTAATTGCCGAACCCGTCAACAATCCATGCAAGGATAAATGTGACTGAAAGAGTAAAAAATACATCTGATGAATTAAAAGGATAGGCAATCCACAGTCCCAAGGCACATATTGCAATTGCAATTCTTCGCATTCCATTCATTATTTAACCTTAAATAAATCAATAATCTCTGCAAATGAGTTTGGAGTTTGTCCTAATCTATCCCATTCCTCTTGTTTGATGTATAGACAGTTCCAATTTTTACCTTCTGCCTTTGTTGCATCTTCACACCATACTTTTAATCGTGCAATCTTTCGTGGGTCATCTAAATCTTCTGCCCCTTTTGTTTCCACTACATAAAAGTCACCATTTTTCAATTTAACTGTAAAGTCAGGGAAGTAAGAACCAATACTTCCATCATGTTTTTGATAGGTCATTTGAAAGTTTAATTTTTGAAAATTCTTTACAAATGATTTCACATCAACAGTCGCATCTAGAAATCCTGCAAATTGAAGTTCAAAGTGTGAATCACCTACAATCTTATTAAAGAGTGATTTTTGTGGGTTATTAAATGTTTCAAGAGTTCTTGCGACTGCGAATGTTTTAACATTACTAATCTTGATGTGATTGATAACTTCAGTTGTACCCTTATCAACAACTGTAAGTTTATTAATAGAATCTTTGAAAACTTTCTTTATCGTTTCACGAACATTAGACTTACTTAAATTACATGCAATATTCGGGTCTTCTAAATTAACTGTTTGCCCGAATAATAAATCTTTAATGAAATGTTTTACTTTTCCATAAAGAACATCTTTGCCACCATAAAGTCTTAATTCCTGCATGATTGAATTTGTAAAAAACGAGATAATTGAAGTCCCATTAATAATTAATTCGCTACTTAACTTCACCTCTTTCATCACTTCATCGTGAATGATGTCTCTAAAAACGATATTCTTCTGTTCTTCGGCAGTGAATTCAAGAATAGGACAAACTTTGAATTCAAAACTATCAGGGTCTAATAAATCTAAATTCTTATAATCTCTTTGAATCCTATTCGTTAAGACAGGAATCTCAATATCAAGGTCTTTTTCATCTTTACTTTTATCAATCTCAATAATTGTCGGTCCAGATGCTTCTGAACCTCTTCCCATTGACCTTTCTTCAAGCACGACACCTTCTCGTTTGATACTCTTAACGAACTCAATAAATCCTTCAGAACCAACTACATTAAGTTCCTCGTTAATATCTTGACCAAAATACATTTTTCTTAAACCACGACCTAATGCTTGTTCAGGAAGTATATTTGCCTTTGCACTAAAAGGACGCAGACCAACAACAGTTGTTACATTTTTTACATCCCATCCTTCTTTCAACATTAACACAGAGATGATTGCCTTTACATTATTGTCATTACTATCAACTCTATTTGCCATATCACGAAGTGCCATTAATTCACTTTGACTTTTACTTGATGTATTTTCTTCAATTTCACCTTCTTTATTTGTATGAATGACAAAAGTTGAGTTTTTTAAGATAGGAAATGAATTCTCAAGATAATCCCTGACTTCATCGCAGTTTTTTGTGTCATCAACCATGATAAAAAGTAATGCCTTTTTACCTTCATACTTTTTATGTTTTTCATAGTCTTGTTGCCAAACTGTGACACCCAAATCAATATAATCTCTCCATCTTTCAGAGAATTTAGATGAATCATGTTCTGACAATTTACCTAAACTTGCCTCATCAGGAAGTATTGGTTTTTTGACAACATCTTGTTGAATCGCTTCAACTAGAGGGTAATCAGAAATTGTTTGTATAAATATTTCACCATTCTGATTTTTAGGAGTTGCAGTTACATCAATCTGAATAGGCATATTTCTCACATTTGAATGAATGTTTTCAATTGTTTTGAACCATGCCATATTTGAATCGTGAATATGATGTGCCTCATCATTTAATACAATGAGATTATCTAAATCTTTGACTATGTCTTTAACTGTAATCTTATTATCACTTGTTTTTGCAACAGGTTTTTCACCAAGAAAATAGTCAATACTAGAATTCTTATCTGTTGTTTTAGTTCTATTAGAAAATCTTTGAATATTTGTTAAGAAGATATTGCCGCTTCTTGAAATTGAACCAATATTGTCTTGAATATGAACTTTAGGGTTAAAGTCACTACTCCACATTCTTCCTTCATAGTTATTTGGTGGAAGTGCAGGGTCATTTCTAAAAACTCTTAAACCTTCAATATCTGTTTTTAATCTATCTAATACTATGGTGTTAGGTGCAAGTAATAAAAAATTCTGCGAAAGTTCTGAATCTTCAATATAAAGTTTATGAAAATATGCCCAGACAATAAGTAAAGATAGAACTTTAGTTTTGCCTGTGCCTGTCGCTTGTTTTGCAACTAAACGAACCCACTGTTCATCAAACATTGATTCAACTAATACACCTGATGAATCATAACGAAGTAATTCTGATGGATGTCTAATCTTTTCAACTTCATATAAGTAAATAATTGATTCAACTGATTCTCGTTGTGCGAAGTAGTATTGAAATCCACTTTCGTGACCATTCACAAACCAATATTTTAATAATGCACGAGTGACATCTGAAACATTAGTGTAACCATCTTCTCTCCATTTATAGACTGCCTCTCTAATTTTAGGGACAAGAGGTGGCATGAGACTTTGAGGGTCTGCAACATCTTCACCAGGGAACCATCGCACACTAGGGTGCAAAATAGAATAGGGTGACTTTGGAAAGGTTTTATCAAGACCCATTAGATTTTTACTTCCATCACTTTAATTGTGTCATTACCGAAAATATCAACGACTTTAACTGCGACTTTAGTTTTTCCATTAAGAAATTGTTTTTCAGAACTAATTAACTCTAATTTTTTATCATCTCTAGTTCTAAATGATTGCCACTCATTTTCAAAAACAAAGTTTCCAGTCCAAACTTCTTCAATAGAACCATCTTCTTTTTTGAATTTGATGACTTCAGGTTTAGATTCATAATCAAAATCAACTGACCAGTAGTCAATCCAGTCATGCCAATTCTTTGTCAGTATATTTTCTGTAATATTGCCGTCTTTGTCTTTTCGCTTTTCTACTAAATCACCACTTTCAACAACAATTTTAGATTTACCTGCTTGCAATTCTTCATTAATATTAAGATTACCTTCATTGTAGAAAACTGCAAAGTCAGTCAATTCAATAGATAACATATTCTTTTTAACAATAGATTTGAACTCAATATATGCGATGTCGTAAAAAATGACCTCGCCTTTTTGAACTGCTCGTTTATCAAAGACATCAACAGGAATTTGTTTATAAGATAATCGTATTCCTTTATCTTTTGCTTCTTCTTGCAAAGTCCTATCCCAACCCATTTCAAATTCAAATGCGAGAATATCTACTGAAGTAATATTATTTTTAATACACTCATTTAATACTTCTTCAACATGATTTCTTGATAATGCTTGATTGACAGGACCAATAGATACAAATTCAAACCCTTTTTTTCCGTGAAGTGTATTAAATCCCTGAACTTCAGTTGCTTTATATGCTTCAAGAATTAATGATTTGAAATCATTTTCTTTCTGAATTCGTTCTTGCTGTTTTAATTCATCTCTTTCGTTTTTACCATCATAGATAAAATGTTGTCTTTGATACTTACCTAAATTGAGAATTTCAAATGCACGATAGTCTTTACCATCTTTTTTAAGTTCTCTTTGCACATTGATAAGTCTTTTGCGAGTGGTGTGAATTCCAAATTTACCTAAATCAGAACAAATCCATTTTCTTCCTAATTTTTCTGCAACTGCTGCAGTTGTTCCAGAACCAACAAAAAAATCACAAACAATATCATTTTCATTTGTAATCATATTCAATAAATTTTCAAGAATTTTTTCCGGTTTTTGAGTTGGATAAATTTGATTCTGAATTGTCCGTGGAATTCTCCATACATTATCAATTCTTTTTTCTTCATATGTTACCCATGTCTTTTGACCATTTTCATCCAATAAATCAATTGTTTTTCCACCAACTCTTTTGCGAAGTGCTCTTTTTGTGGGGTTATCTTTTTTTTCAAAAATTTCATTAGATTTGTAGTTGTTTTTATTCTTTGAAAAATGAATTAAGACATCATAATTTCTCTGTAATACTTTAGATTTAGATGGAAATTTATCTGGATAGTACCAAATAATTTCATTTATAAAATTATCAACACCAAATACTTCATTCAGCATTGATTTAATATGATGATTAAATCTAAAATCGCAATGTATTACGAGAGAACCATCATCTGATAATAAGTCAAACATTAATTTTATTCGTTCATACAACATTGCCATGAACGAATCCTGTCCTTTCCCCCATGTATCTCTATATGCTATGTGTTCAAGGACATTTGGTTTTTTTTCGTATGTTGATTCACCAATTTCAACATCCATTGAAAAATCTGCACCAACATCAAAAGGAGGATCAATATAGATTAATTTAATGCCTCCATTTTTTTCTATTTCATCTCGCATAGGACCATTCTTTAATGAAGAAAGAATGTATTTGTTATCACCCCATATGAGTTTGTTTGTCCAACCTGCTGTTTGTCTACCCGATGTGAAATCAAAAGAATCTTGTGCTAGTTTTTTTGTTTCCGTACGAGGTTCGTCAACATGTTCAATGATTTGAAATGGAAGAACTACATTAGTGATTTCATCTGATTTACCATTCCAAGTAAGTTCTACTTGTTTTGATTCATCAAATAAAAGGAATCGGTATTTCTCTGGAAGAGGTTTGCCTTCTTCTATAAATCTGACGGCATCTCGTTTTTCGTTGTCGGTTAATTTCATCTTTTTTAATCTTTTTTTTCTGATTAAACTAGATGAATTATTACACTTTCTAGTCATTTTTAGGTGACTTTGAAACTTAAATCACAGAATAAACCGTACCAATTCCTATCTTTAATTCTCTTGCAATTTGTTTAATTCCTATACCTCGTTCTCTTAATAACTTGATTGCATTCTTCATACCGTCATTCATTTTTGTAGGTCTTCCCATCTTTACACCTTGAGAAATTGCCCTTTGTTGACCTGCAATGACTCTTTCTCTTATTAGATTTCTTTCAAACTCTGCTAATGCACCAAAGATACTAAACATCATTCTTCCTGCACTTGTTGATGTATCCATACCTTGTTGCATAAAGAACAAATCAACTTTAAGTGATTGCAGTTCATTGAGTATTTCTATTAAGTTTTGAAGTGAACGACCTAACCTATCAATTGACCAACACATGACCATATCAAATCGTCTTTGTGTTGCAGACTTCATTAGTGCGTCTAGGGAAGGTCTATCTTGTCTTGATGTTGTGCCTGATATACCTTCATCTATAAACTCGTCTACAATGATGCATTGCATGCGTTCTGCGATACTTCTTAACTCGTTTAATTGGTTCTCACAGGTCTGTTTATCAGTAGAAACACGTGCATAAATTGCGACTCTTTTGTTCAATTTGGAACAACCTTTCTTTTTGATAAATGGAGGGGTTGGATCCTATCAAAATTGGAAGGAATGGCAACCACTATCCTGTTCTTAATAAGAACATTAGAGTTTTGATGCAATATCTTCAGGGTTTATATGTGTATATCTTTGAAGCATCTTTAATGACCTGTGTCCACTGATAATTGCCAGTTCGAATACGTTAGTGATTTTTCTAGAAATACGTGTAATTGCCATATGTCTCAAATCATGAAAATGCACATTCTCAAGTTTTGATCTTCTAACTGCTTCCAGAAACATTAGAGAAACAGTCCCTACTTTGAGTGGGAAAACTCTATTGTCTTTAGTTCTTTGCAATGATTTAAGAATTTCAATTGCTTTAGTTGAGAGAGGAACATATCTTGAGTAACCATTCTTAGTCTGTGGTAAGAAAATAAGACACTTCTCAAAATCTACATTTGCCCATTCAAATGACATTAATTCACCTCTTCGCATCGCAGTTTCTAATGCAAATTCTGTAAGTGATCTGTATATGGGATTGATCTTGTTTAATTCGATTAATAAACGATATATTTCTTCGTTCGTTAAGATTCTGTTTCTTCCTTCTGTTGTCGGTGGTTTTTTGATAAGAGTGACAGGATTCTCAATATTTAAACCCAACTCTCTTTTTGAATAGTTAATGATGCTTGAAATACAAGACAATTCTCTGATTACAGTATTTGACTTAATTTCTTTCAATCTTTCATCTCTATAGTTAGAAATAAGTTGAGGAGTAAATCTAGACATATTGACTGATGCAATAGGGTGTCTGAGTAGTCTTTTTAGTCGATATGAGTCTTCAGAACGACCCCTTAAAGTTGGAGTGACTTTTTCAAGATAAATTGAGATTAAGTCTGAAAAAAGATAGTGATGTGCATTTGGTATATTGAGATAAGTCCCACGGTCTAGTTCTATTTCAACCGACCTTGCCCATTTCTCTGCATCTAACTTTGAAGTAAATGATTTGACGAAAGGTTTATGACCCTTTCTTGTGACAATTGCTTGCCACTTATTTGAACGAAATCTGAATGACGCCATCTCAACTCCCTTTGACAGGAATTGGACAAAACGTCTATTTTGACTTTTTCACTTTAGATTTCTGTTTTACATCTTTGTCACGGATGTATGTGCCAGAGCGACCCCCAGACTTTTCCACTAAGTGGATATTTGAGATGACCATCGTACGGTCTACTGCTTTCACCATGTCATAAATAGTGAGGAGGGCAATGCTGACGGCTGAGAGAGCTTCCATCTCAAGACCAGTTTGTGCTAAACATTCACATGATGATTGACATGTAATGACATTATTTTTTTTATCAATACTAAAGTTAATATCGATTTTAGATAAATTAATTGTGTGACAAAGCGGAATGAGCTCCCAAGTTTTTTTTGCCGCCTGAATGCCGGCAATTCTTGCGGTATTAAGAACATCACCTTTTTTAATTAAATTATCTTGAATTAATTTTAAAGTTTGTTTGTTTAATTGTATTGATCCCTCTGCAATTGCTTTTCTCTGTGTAACAGCTTTATCGGAAATATCTACAAGTTGTGCATCACCTTTTTGATTAATGTGAGTAAGTTTTTTCATAAAATTTAATTAGCTTATATTCGCAAACTTCGGTATTAAGTGATTATTAATCTAGGTATCATACCAATGATGAAATTTAAAATTACATTATTAACGAGTTTTTTTTGTTGTCTATCTGTTTTTGCCAACGAATTACCCGATTTAGGTGATTCTTCGCAACTCATTATTTCTGCCAAAGAAGAGCAAGCTATTGCTAAAGCTATTTTAAGAGAAGTCGCAGTTAGTCCTGAAATTGTTCAGGATATTGAAGTAATTGATTATCTTAAAAATTTGGGAAATAGATTAGTGGCATATAGCCCCAATAAAACACAACAGTTTAATTTTTTTGTAGTGAATGAATCTTCTATTAATGCTTTTGCGATGCTTGGGGGTGTAATTGGCGTTCACACAGGTTTAATCTTAGCCGCAAATAGTGAATCAGAGGTTGCTAGCGTATTGGGCCATGAAATTGCCCACGTAACACAAAGGCATTTGCCAAGAATGATTGCACAGCAGAAAAACGACTCGATTAAAAGTATACTAGGCATTGCTTTAGCACTTCTTGTGGCAAGAGCAAATCCACAATTATCAGCTGGAACTATGACTGCAGCCTCAGCGATGGGCGTTCAAAAACAATTAGACTACACAAGAGATCATGAAAAAGAAGCAGATCGTGTGGGGTTCCAAATTTTAACGGACGCAGGTTTTGATGGTCGCGCAATGGTTTCGTTCTTCGCGACGCTTCAAAAGGGGTCACGTTTTTCAGAAGGTGCTGCGCCCAGCTTCTTAAGAACACACCCAATTACAACTGAACGTATAAGTGATATGTCAAACAGAGTTAAAGAGACTCGTTATAGACAAATACAGGATAATCCAGATTTTGTATACATCAAATCAAAATTGAGAGCCGCAAATGGTACACCACAATCTGCAGTTGATGAGTTTGAAGGAAGCATTAAAGATAAGCGCTTTATGAACGAAGCTGCTGAACGATATGGTCTAGCAACAGCATACATGAGAAAAAATGATTTTATTAAAGCCAGACAAGAGGTTGAGTGGTTAAAAATAAATGCTAAAAGGGATGTGCTTATTGAAACACTCACATGTAAATTAGAGGTCGCAACTAATCATCCAGCCCAAGCATTAAACCTATATTTAAAAGCTTTAAATTTATACCCTAATCATCGAGCCTTAATTTACGGATTAGCAGAGCTTTATTTAATGATAAATGAGCCAGAAAAAACTATAAAATTAATTAATGATAAGTTAAATATTTATCCAGATGATAGTTATTTCTTTGAATTGCTCTCTAAGGCCTATTCAAAAGAAGGCAAAGAATTACTTCAATACCAAGCGCAATCCGAAGCTTATTACCGTAAATTTAATTTGCCCAGAGCAATAGAGCAAATGGAATTTGCTGCAAAATCTAAAGATGGCAACTTTTATCAAAAATCAATTGTAGAGTCTCGTTTGAAACAATTGATTTTTGAAAATAGTCTGGAAGACATCAAAGATAAAAAATAAGACATTATTTTTTATCAATTTAATTTTGTTACATTATATGATAAATAATATAAATCATATATATAATAACAATTAATTATACATATCAACGTGATTTACCTATAATCTCCTTTTTTTAACCAACCAAAGAAGGAGAAAACGATGTCTGCATTAGTTAATACTGAAGTAAAACCGTTTAAAGCAACAGCATTTCACAATGGCAAGTTTGTTGACGTGACAGAAGCAAATCTAAAAGGAAAATGGTCAGTTCTTATTTTTATGCCAGCCGCATTTACATTTAACTGTCCAACAGAAGTTGAAGATGCAGCTGATCATTATGCAGAATTTCAAAAAGTAGGCGCAGAAGTATACATTGTGACAACTGATACACATTTTTCACATAAAGTTTGGCATGAGACTTCACCTGCTGTTGGTAAGGCAAAATTTCCATTAATTGGAGATCCTACGCATCAACTAACACGTGCATTTGAAGTACATATCGAAGAAGAAGGCTTGGCATTGCGTGGTACTTTCATCATTAATCCAAAAGGTGAAATTAAAACAATGGAAGTGCATGACAATGCAATTGCGCGTGACGTTAAAGAAACATTGCGTAAATTAAAAGCTGCACAATATGTAGCTAACAATCCAGGTCAAGTATGTCCAGCAAAATGGCAAGAAGGAGCTAAAACAATTGCTCCATCATTAGACCTTGTAGGTAAGATCTAAATAGAAAAATAAATCCCAGGCCGTATATTGGCCTGGGCATTTCTTATTTAGACAAATATTTCAGGAAATATAATGGCTCTAGACTCAGCAATCAAAAATCAACTTCAAGAATATATGACCAGGCTTGTTGATCCAATCAAGCTTGTGGCTTATGTCGACGAAAATCCAGCATCTAAAGAAATGATAGAGATGTTAGAAGAAGTTGGGTCTTTGTCGGAAAAAATTAATTTAAGTAAAGAAATAGATACCTCTAAAAGAATTCCCTCGTTTGAAGTAAATAGAGAAAAAGAAGTTACAGGTATCACTTTCGCAGGTATTCCATCAGGGCATGAATTTACATCTTTTGTTTTAGCGCTTCTTCAAGCTAGTGGCTACCCTCTAAAAATAGAAGCTGAAAAAATAGAACAAATTAAAAATATTGAAGGCAAGTTTCATTTTGAAACCTATATTTCATTAAGTTGCCATAATTGTCCTGATGTTGTTCAAGCATTAAATGCAATGTCTATCATTAATCCAAATATTTCTCATGTGATGATTGATGGCGCATTATTCCAAAAAGAAGTTGAAGATAAACAGATTATGGCTGTGCCAACTATTTTCCTTAATGGAAAAACTTTCGGCCAGGGAAGAATGGAGCTTGAGGAGATTGTAAATAAGATTGATTCAAGCGCAAGCTTAAAAGAAGCTGAAAAATTATCTCAAAAAGAAGCTTATGATGTATTAATTATTGGGGGAGGCCCAGCAGGCGCATCGGCTGCAATTTACAGCGCACGAAAAGGTATTCGTACGGGTATTGTTTCTGAGCGTTTCGGTGGACAAGTGATGGACACCTTAGGCATAGAAAATTTTATTTCTGTAAAAGCGACTGAAGGCCCAAAATTAGTTGCAGCCCTTGAAGAGCATGTAAAAGAATATGAAGTTGATACTATGAATTTGCAAAGTGCAAAAAGTATTCAAAAAAATGTTTTGGATTCATTATTTGAAATAGAACTTGAAAATGGCGGGAGACTTAAAAGTAAATCAGTGATTGTTGCAACCGGAGCAAGATGGAAAGAATTAAACGTTCCTGGCGAAAAAGAATTTAAAGGTAAGGGTGTGGCATATTGTCCTCACTGTGATGGTCCTTTGTTCAAAGGAAAACATGTTGCAGTGATTGGAGGTGGAAACTCAGGTGTTGAGGCAGCAATTGATCTTGCGAATATTGTTGGACATGTCACTCTTTTCGAGTTTGCATCGGAACTCAAAGCTGATGATATCCTAAAGAAAAGACTTTATAGTTTATCGAATGTAGATGTCATATTAAATGCGCAAACTACCGAAGTGATCGGTAAAGATAAGGTGAGCGGCATGGTTTATATAGATCGAATATCAAATGAGAAGAAAACTATCGAGCTTGAGGGTATTTTTATTCAGATTGGATTATTACCAAATACAGACTTTGTTAAAAACACTGTAGAACTTTCAAAGTTTGGTGAAATTGTTATTGATACTCACAACCAGTCTTCATTACCAGGTTTGTTTGCTGCAGGCGATGTAACAACCGTACCTTATAAGCAGATTATCATTGCGATGGGAGAGGGGACCAAAGCTTCTCTTGGTGCCTTTGATTACCTTATTCGTCAATAAGCTAAATTTTATTAGCTTCTATAATTTTTTTAAGTAATGGCAATGTGATCGGTCTTTTATAAGTTAAAGACCATTGATCCAAAGCCTCTAATATAGAAAATAAATTTGGCATATCTCGTTTTAGATATTTTAGGCAATAATCAATAATATCCATACCCAGTTTCATACCTCTTTCATCCGCATGATTTAACAGGGCCAGTTTTTTTTCTTCATCGGATAGACCTATCACTTCGTAAGTAACGCCCCAGGCCAGTCTTGTTGCTAAATCTTCTCTTAATTTCATTTGGAGGGGAGAGTGGAGTCCTGTCACCAACATATTTTGTTTGGAATCTTTGCATCGATTGTAAGTATTAAACAATTCGATTTGACCTGCCTCACCAAGCAAATGAACATCATCATGAATGACAAATCCATGATCTGATGCAATGTAAGCCAAATGAGATTTTCCTGAACCTTCATTACCCCATAAATATAAAAATTGAATGGGTAATTGATGAGAGATGATTTGCTTTAAGGTATGAACTACTTCGATATTTTGACCAACTACAAAATTTTCAAAAGATTGTCTTGGCTTTGGAGATAGAGCTAATAGCATTTGTTTCATATCAATGGGAAGTTTATTTAGATAAAGATAGCCTTAATTATGCACATCTTTAAAATATATTTCGGTTAAAATTTCAATTATAACGACTAACCCAGATGTTTAATGAAAGAGAGTTAATCTTTTGAGTAAAGATGACACAAAAAAAGATACCCAATCGATCACTTATCGAGATGCAGGGGTGGATATTGAGGCGGGCGATCGACTAGTTGAAAGAATTAAGCCTTTTGCAAAAAAAACTATGCGAGCCGAGGTTTTAGGAGGTATAGGCGGTTTTGGTTCATTATTTGAAGTTCCTAAAAAATACAAAGAACCTGTTCTGGTTTCAGGCACTGACGGAGTAGGTACAAAACTTAAATTAGCATTTGAATTAAATAAACACGATACTGTTGGAATTGATTTGGTTGCTATGAGTGTTAACGATATATTAGTGCAAGGTGCTGAACCTTTATTCTTTCTTGACTATTTTGCATGTGGAAAGCTTGATGTAGAAACAACATCCCAGGTTATTAAAGGTATTGCGGAAGGTTGTGCACAGTCTGGTTGTGCTCTTGTAGGGGGGGAAACAGCAGAAATGCCTGGTATGTACCCTGAAGGTGAATACGATTTAGCTGGATTCGCAGTAGGCGTGGTAGAAAAAAGTGAAATTATTAATGGTAAAAAAATTCAATCCGGTGATGTAGTCATTGGCCTTGCATCTAGCGGAGCGCATTCAAACGGATATTCTTTAATTAGAAAAATCATCAGTAATGAAAAGGCTAATTTCTCAGGTTCTTTTGATGGAAGGACATTAAGAGATGTTGTAATGGAGCCTACCAAGCTCTATGTAAAGTCTGTCCTTAGGCTCAAAGAGGCAATTCAAATTAAAGGCATGGCTCATATTACGGGGGGTGGTATTACTGAAAATATCCCACGTATTTTAGGCGAAGATTTAATGGCAGAAATTCAATCATCAAGCTGGCCATTACCAAAACTTTTTCAATGGTTACAAGATAAAGGAAATATTTCAAATATAGAGCTTTACCGAACATTTAATTGTGGAATAGGTATGGCTATAGTCATTGATAAAAATGATGTTGCCAAAGCAAAGCAAATCTTGCAAGAATCCAATGAGACAGTTTATGAAATTGGCATCATTAGAGAACGCCATGCTAATGAGCATCCTACTATGGTGATTTAATAAAAAAATGAAAAAATTAGTGCCATTTAAAATGTGGCTAGCATTTTTTTTATTCATATTTAATACATTAGTTTTTTCAAAAGAGCTGCCAAATATTTTAGAGTTGAAATATGAGCTAACTCAAAATGGAGAATTGCTAGGCACTGTCAATGAAAAATTTATATCTGGCGAGACAGGAAAATATTATATTGAGAGTATGACAAAAGGAATTGGTCTCTATGCTTTATTTGGAGATCGTATAGTGATAAGTGAAGGAAATATTTCACCAGAAGGTTTGAAACCAAAACACCTTGAAGTTCATCAAGGAAATAATCAAAGTAAAGATGCAATTGTAGATTTTGATTGGGAAAACCAAATACTAATTACTCGTTATAAAGGTTCAGAAACGAAAGAAAATATAGAAAATAAAACACAAGATTTAATTAGCTACTTATATCAATTAAATTTTGAAAATTACGATACTTCAATAATAGAGTTCCCAACAGCAACAGGGAAAAAATATAAAAAATATCAGTTTAAGATCGTAGATAAGAAAGTAATGCTTTCATTAGGAGATATAAATTTTGAGACCATCTTCATGCAAAGTATTGCTGAAAAGGATGGAAAGCCTGAAACTGAAATATGGCTTAATAATAAATCCTATAAATTACCAATTCGCATTCGTTATCAAGAAAAAAATGGTGCAACATTAGAACAAAATTTGGTGCGGGCGAATATAGATCTCAATGAACTTTGATCTTATAAAAATAATACTGAAAAGTAATCATGTAAAATTTTTGTTGGCCATCTTTGTCTCAATTTTAGTCCATCTCTTTTTATTGGGAGGTATTGATTTATACAACCCATTTTTTTTAAAAAATTTCGATAATTCTAATATTGTTATTGAGAGCCACCTTGAAACACCTTTAAAAAAAGAAGAAGAATTAACAAAGAAAAAATCATTTATACCTAAAAAAAATAAGCAGATAGATAATAATTCAAATGAAAAAAAAGACAGTCCGTCGAAAAATTTGAATCAAGAGATTCAAAATAATGAATTAAATGAAACTGCTCAATCTGTTGAAAAAAAAGAAATTCAGTATAAAAAAGTAGTCATTGATTATGATGTAAGAAGAAGCGTGGATGGATCGCCTGTTGGTGCTGCAAGAACTACGTATTTCTTAGAAGAGAATAATCAATACAGTATCAAAAATGAAGTTGAAGCAAAAGGTTTTGTGTCTCTTTTTTATTGGAATAAATTACAGCAAACAAGCGATGGTATTCTAACCCCCGAGGGCCTGAAGCCAAAAAATTATCATTATCAATTTGGCAGCAAAATTGATAATTTTGCAGTTTTTGATTGGGATGCTAAAAAAATAATTACCACAACAAATGGAAAAATAAATGAATTTGATATGTTGGAGGGCTCTCAAGATATGTTAAGTTTCATGTATCAATTTATGTTTGAACCTCCTCTAACAAAAATGAAAATCTACATTACAAATGGGAAAAATTATAAACCATACGATTATTCTTATATTGGGGAGGAAGTCATTGAAACTGATGTAGATAAGATTCTAACATTACATATAGCAAAATTTAATTACAACAATGAAGAAAGAATAGATTTGTGGCTTGCAAAAGACTATAAATACCTTCCTATCAAAATAAGGAAGACAGAAAAAGATGGAAGCATTTTAGATCAGTCTACAAAAAAAATTGAAATCGAGAGTTTTGGGCCTTAAATATGCTTAACCTAAAATTAATACAACATTGCGCAAATATTTTAGGAGAAATATTAGACTTTCATGGGCCTGCAGATATGAAATTAAGTCAATATTATAGAGAACATAGCGGGCTTGGACAAAAAGATAGAGGAGAGATTGCTGAATGTATCTACAGCATTATTAGACGACTCAGATTTTTAAAAAAACTAAATGAAGACGATCTTAACTACAAAAAACTCGTAATTGCTTGGCTAATAAAAATTGAAGGTAGAAGTATTCGTGACTTAGAGCATGGGTTAAGTAAAGAAGAAATCGAATGGGCTAAATCATTAAAATCAAGAGATACAGAAAAATATACATGGCCAGAAAAATTAAGTTTACCTGATTGGCTCTGGGATTTATTAGTTGAGCAATATGGCAGTGAAGAAGCAGTTCTTTTGGGCAGAAGTTTTCTTGAACCAGCCAAACTAGATATAAGAGTCAATACTATAAAAATGAGCAGAGATGAACTAATTAAATTGCTTACAAAAGAAGTAAATGATATTGAAGTCATGAAATACTCGCCCACAGGAATCAGAATTCCCAGAGGAACATCATTAAGCCGAAATCCATTGTTCGTTGAGGGAAAAATTGAGGTTCAAGATGAAAGCAGTCAAATATTAAGCTTTGTTATAGATGCAAAAAGAGGAATGATGGTTGCAGATTTTTGTGCTGGTGCAGGTGGTAAGAGTCTAGCAGTAGGTGCAATTATGAAAAATACTGGACGTATATATGCTTATGATATTTCTGAAAAAAGAATTATTAATTTAGGTAAGCGATTAAAAAAATCTGGATTATCTAACTTATTCGCGCAAAAAATAAAAAATGAAAAAGATACCAAATTAAAAAAATTAAATAGTAAGTTTGATCGAGTGCTAGCTGATGTTCCATGTAGCGGAACCGGCACTTTTAGAAGAAATCCAGATTTAAAATGGAAAAATTCTCTGCAAGATCTTGATGAGCTTAATATCAAACAATTAGCTATTCTCGAAGAGGCTAAAAAGCTTGTAAAAAAAGAGGGTCGGTTAATTTATTCTACATGTAGTCTTTTGAAGAGAGAGAATGAGTCTATTGTGGAGAATTTCTTAAAAAATAATAAGAATTTTAGATCTATTTCTGTTGATGAAATATTAATGAAAAATCAAGTACCTCTCTCCACAGGTAATTTTTTAAAATTAACCCCCCATCATCAAAAAACAGATGGTTTTTTTGCCGCAGTGCTTCAGCGTATGGATTAGGCAGATGAAATATACGACAAATCATCAGATTTTTATTGGAGTATTCATTGGTTTATTGATTGGCTTGTTTGTTAAACTCAATCCTTATGGTAGTGGGAGTGGTTCAATTATTTATGTGGCTAATCTTATTGCAGATATATTCGTCTCTTCTCTAAAAATGGTATTAATTCCAATAATATTCTTTTCCATATCTTTAGGTATAGCTAATCTAAGTGGACATAAGCAGTCATCAAGAATTTGGTTTTTAACATTTTCGTTTTTTTTCATTTCCATGGCTCTTGCAATTATATTGGGACTTGGCTCAATGAACTTATTTGAGCCAGGACGAGGTATGTCTTTGTCTATCTTTAGTGAGCAATTAAATAATTTTCACTTAACTTCAATTCCCTTGTCTGAATTCATTAAACAATTTCTTAGTGGTATTCTCGTTAATCCATTCAAAGCAATGACTGAAGGAAATATTTTAGGAGTTATTACATTTTCAGTATTGGTTGGCTTTGCAATTGCAAAAGGTGGAAAAGAGTTTTTTGAGGTAAAAAAAATGTTCAATGGTTTATTAGGGATCACTATGAAGATAGTATCTTGGATTGTAAATTTTTCTCCTTACGGCATTTCGGCTCTTATTATTCAATTAGTCTCTCAACAATCACCCGATTTATTTATTACGCTATCAAAATTTATAATAGTAATTATTGGCATGACGCTTTTTCATGGAATTGTAATTTTGCCTTTGCTACTTTATTTTTTTACAAAAATAAATTTATTTATATTATGGCAAGGTGCCCGAGAGGCAATTATGACTGCCTTTGCAACCAGTTCCAGCAGCGCGACAATTCCAATTACTTTAAGGGTTGTTGAAAAAAATTTAAAAGTAAGATCTGATATTGCTGGATTTGTTATACCCATAGGGGCAACCATGAATATGGATGGCACCGCCCTTTATGAGGCTTCCGCCGCTTTATTTATTGCAAATCTCTCTGGTATCGACTTAGGTATAGGGCAGCAAATTATCGTTTTCTTTACAGCAATGATAGGTGCGATTGGCGCGCCGGGCATACCAAGTGCTGGAATGGTAACCATAGCTATAGTATTACAATCTGTTGGACTTCCTTTGGAAGCGCTTGCTATTTTATTACCGATCGATCGTTTACTTGACACATTTAGAACCGCAGTAAATGTAGAGGGTGATATCGTGGTAAGTTTAATCGTACAGAAATTAGTACGTAAGAATTAATCTTTATTTGGCAATTGATTAAAGTAGTTTTTTATTTTACTCCATTCAAAATAAGGGCCTGGATCCGTTTTTCTAGTTGGTGCAATGTCAGAATGTCCTTTAACATCTTTAATAGGATATTCTTTAATTAAAGATTCGATTAATTCGTTAAGACAGACATATTGTTTCGCTTCAAAGGGATCATAATCGCTTCCTTCCAGCTCAATACCAATTGAAAAATCATTACAATTATTAATTTGATTCCAGCTAGATTCACCAGCATGCCAAGCTCGGTCTAGACAAGACACAAACTGAAAAAGCGAACCATCCCGCCTAATCAAGAAGTGAGAGGACACTTTTAGATTCGCAATAGATCCCAAGTATTCATGATCATCAGGGGTAAGTTTATTTGTAAACAAATCAAAAATATTATTCCCCCCGTAAATGCCAGGCGGAAGACTAATATTATGAATTACAATTAAACTCACATTGAACTTATTCGGCCGACTATCAAAATTGGGCGATAATATAATCTTTGCTTTATTTGCAAATCCAGCATCATTTATTATGATAGGCTCAAGCATCGTTAATCTATTGAAGTATTAAAATTAAAGGATTGAAATGATCTTCTTAAAGTTATCTTTCATGTTATTAGTTATTCTAGTCTCAGCTGAGATATTTACCAATGCGCTTGAGCATTTGGGTGAGAAATTAAAAATTTCTGAGGGTGTGACAGGTTCAGTTTTTGCAGCGGTAGGAACTGCGCTTCCTGAGACATTAATTCCACTATTAGCACTTTTGTCATTACATGGAGATATCGAAACTAATCATCAAGTTGGAGTAGGCGCAATTTTAGGTGCTCCGCTCATGCTCTCTACCCTAACAATGTTTATTATGGCTGCATCTGTAATTGGGCATCGAGGGTTCGGGGGACATTTAAAGCCTGAAAAAACAGGATTAATTAGAGATCTAAATTTTTTTATAATCTCATTTGTGTTTGCTGGAATAGCTTTATTTGTTCCTCATACATCTGAGCTTGCTAGGGGGCTGATAGCCTTTTTAATGGTTTTTTCTTATTTCATTTATATTTTAATGACAATAAGAGCATCAAAAAAACTTGTTAACGAGGGTCATGCTACGGAAGCATCAAGTCCAATGTTTATGGAAAGAATTGGATGCCCAAATAATTTTCTAGTTATTGTTATACAGCTATTTGTTGGATTGGCTTTGTTGATATTCGGAGCGAAGGGTTTTATTTATGGAATTGAAGAAGCTTCATCTATTCTAGGAATTTCTGCTCTTATTTTATCTATATTAATTATTCCGATCGCTACCGAGCTTCCAGAAAAAGTGAATAGTATTTTTTGGATACGAAAAGGTAAAGATACCCTCGCTTTTGGAAATATAACTGGTGCCATGGTATTTCAAGGAACACTCTTACCTGCAATAGGTATCCTTTTAACCCCTTGGGAGCCGAGAAAAGAAGTCTATTTATGTATTCTAATAACACTAATATCTTCACTATGGATTAGAGCTCTTATCCAGAAATCAAATATAAAAGTATGGCATCTGGGCGTAAATGGAATTTTTTATTCCTTATACCTTTATTTTGCTCTGCATTGATATAGTTTTTATTTGTGAATACAAAAAATCCTTCACTCAAGAGAGTTTATGGTTCTTTAGTTTATGAATTATTTGCTCTTATACCAATATGGATGATCGCAGGATTTATTTTTATATATTTTTTTGACACATTCTTTGGATCATATCAAAAATTAATATTTCAAATTTATTTATGGTTTATCGCTGGAGTTTATTTTACTTATTGTTGGACAAAAACAGGCCAGACTCTAGCAATGATGGTGTGGAAATTAAAAATTATATCCCCTCACAAACCTTTAACAAGAAAGTTAGCATGGAGACGCTATATATATGCAACTTTAGGCACTCTCATGGGAGGCATAACCTTTTTTTGGGCACTAACCAATAAAAAAAATTTATATCTTCATGATCAAATTTTGAATTATCATTTTATTGATGTTCGATTTTATAGATCATCACCATCCCAACAGAGAAGAAAATAAGTGTGGGTATAATTGCGCAAGCTAGGGGTTGCCAGTCATTTAGAAGTCCAATATACCTAAAAGATGAATTCATAATTTGATAAAAGATACCTATTAAAATACCTAAGAAAATTTTTAAATTTTTACCACCTGAGCGCTCTTGAAAAAATCCAAATGGAATGGCAAATAAAACCATTACAATAGAGGCTAGGGGATAAATTAATTTTCCCCATAAAGCCACTTCATACCTTGTAATCTTTTGCTTATTATTTTTCAGGTATTTAATAAAATTAATAAGGTTGGTTGATGACATTTTTTCTGGTGAAACAAGAAGTACATTCATCATTTCCGGTTTGATAAGTGATTTCCAAATTGCGCTTTTAAGTGAATTTGTTGAAACCTTACCTTTATCAAAGATTGTTTGATTAATATCATCAAGTTTCCATTCAGGGTTTTTAAAACTTCCTTTTTTTGCATTTGTAATTGTTCTTAAACGAAAGGCTTTATCAAATTCATAAATATGAATTTCAGATAGGCTTGAGTCAGGCAAAACATACTCTATATTAATAAAACTATTATTATCTTTTATCCAGAGACCAGATTTAAATTCTTGTGAAACAATTGCATCTTTAGATGTAATTTTTATTTGCTGCGCTTTTTTTTCTGTTATTGGGGTTACAAGATCCCCTACAGCAAATGTAAATAATGTAAAAAACAATCCAGTAAAAGATAAAGTATAGGCAATACGTTTTATTGAAATTCCGCTAGATCGAATGACAGTCAATTCAGAATTTTCAGAAAGCTGCCCCATGGTATACATCGATCCAATAAGCACAGCAATAGGAACGATTTCATAAACATGTCCAGGAATACTGAGAGCAACATAACTAAAAATGGTAAGCACATTATATGTACCTTTTCCTAAGTCATTAATTTCCTGAATAAAGTCGAAAAAACTTAATATACCTATAATACCGATCATGACCCAGAAAATAGGAATAGCTAATTCTAGATTAAGGTAGCGATTTAAAATTTTCACCTTGTATTTAAGACACTTTCCTCAAGCTGAATAATGGCTGATTCATTGATCGCCTATAGGTTAAATAAATAGCTGCGAGGAGAAAGATTAGGTGAATTGGCCAGAAGCCAATAATAATATTAACTTTTTTTAAAGTAATTAATGTGTTCATAATAGCCAAGAGATTGTTATAAATTATAAAAATAAGTACAGCAAAAATGATATTAAGAGATCGTCCTGCTCGAGGATTTGTAAAGCTTAATGGAATAGCTAAAAAAACTAACAAAATGCATGCGATGGGAGAGGCAATTCTCCATTGCAACTCTAGGCGATCTTCAAATGAGCTAGATTTAATTACATCGAAAAGTTTTTTACTATCAATACTTTCTTTGTAAGGTTCCACAGGTTGTTGGGCGGTTAAAATGCCATATTGATTAAACTCAGTCGTAGAGAACTCTTTTGAATTAGGAACGCCTTCATATCTTCGACCTTTCTGTAAAATAATATAGTTATCACCTTTGCTTGATATTTCTCGGTGAGCATTATTAGCAACAACAACTCCAAGCTTGTTATGTTGCTTTGTCTGAACAAATATATTTTTTACAGCACTTCCTAGCTCATCAAAACTCTCAACATAAAATATCCGATCAGAACTTTTTGATTCTTTAAATGTCCCTGGGCTAATACTAGCCATTTCATCACGACTTTTTAATTGACTTTTATATTGATCAGCTGTTCTTACCGCCCAAGGATTTAAAAAAAGAGAAAGAAAGGCCACCATCAATACGGCTGGCAAGGTAAATGAAGCAATAGGCTTAATAATTTTCGCCAAACTCATACCCGAACTGAGCCAAATGATCATTTCATGATCTCGATACCAACGAGAGAGCGTAAGAAGTACTGCTAAGAAAATGGAAAGAGATAATAGAAGTGGTGAATACTTGATAAGGTTAAGACCAAGAATTGTTTTTATAGAGTCATTGGGGATATAGCCCTTACTTGCGAATCTAAGATAAAATGAAATTCTTTGGGCCATCACGATACTTATAAGTATTAAAAGTGCCGTAATTGAATTGGTAAGCAGTTCTTTTTTTAATGAAGTTTTAAATAACATTGATTTTTCCCGTTTTTAAATTCGAGAATACTTAAGGAATATATATGAAATTTAGCATAAAAACCGATCAGCTGGATAAACAACTCTCAGATGTATTGGTCATTGGAGTTTATGAATCCCTCAAGGTTGTTTGTGAAAAATTGTCTTTAAGCCCGAGCGCTATTGGTCATATTACCTCTGCATTGAAACAGGGTGATATGAGTGGCAAAGTTGGCTCCTCTCTTATTTTGTATAACGTTCCTGGAATAAAAATTACAAAAATACTTCTAATAGGCTTAGGCAAAGAAAAAGAGTTTGATGGGAAAAAATACCATGCTGCAGTGAGATCTATGGTTTATGCACTTAAGAAAATGGATGTTAAATCAGTCACATCGTATCTGCAAATTGCTTCATTTAAACAAGGCGATATAGCCTGGAATGTTGAACATTTTATTAATGAAGTGATGGATGCAAGTTATGAATTTACTGAGCTTAAAACTATTAATAAAAAAACCAAAAAAATCTATGATTTTTTTGTAATGGTAGATAAGAAAAGCCAAAAGATCGCAGAGGAGGCGCTGAATAAATCGTTTGCTTTAGCAAAAGGAATTGAGCTTACAAAAACACTTGGCAATCTGCCACCGAATATCTGTACACCAACCTATCTTGGCAAAAAAGCTCAAGAAATTGGAAAAGAATATGGTATGAAAATTGATGTTTTAGATCAGAAGCAAATTGAAAAATTAAAAATGGGTTCTTTTCTCGGTGTTGCCAAAGGAAGTAGACAGCCACCTAAATTTATTGTGCTTCAACATAATAAAGGTAAAAAAACGCAAAAACCTATTGTTTTGGTTGGTAAAGGAATTACTTTTGATGCGGGAGGTATATCAATTAAACCTGCAGCCGATATGGATGAAATGAAATATGACATGTGTGGAGCAGCCAGTGTATTAGGGACCTTTAAGACAATTGGCTTATTAAAACTTCCTATGAATGTCATTGGCATAATTCCAACATGTGAGAATTTGCCAGATGGATTAGCTTTGAAGCCAGGAGATATTTTAACTAGCATGTCAGGCCAAACAATCGAGGTACTAAATACTGACGCTGAAGGCCGATTGATTCTATGTGATGCATTAACTTATGCAGAAAGATTTAATCCTGATGTAGTGATTGATATTGCCACCCTCACTGGCGCATGTGTGATTGCATTAGGACATCATGCCTCAGGTTTATACAGTAATGACGACAAGTTAGCGAAAGATTTAGAATCAGCAGGACAAGTATCTATGGATCGAGCATGGCGTATGCCTCTTTGGGAAGACTACCAATCACAACTAGACAGTAATTTTGCAGATATGGCTAATATTGGCGGAAGAGCAGGAGGTAGTATTACTGCAGCATGCTTTTTATCCAGATTTGCAAAAAAATATAAATGGGCTCATTTAGATATTGCAGGCACCGCATGGAAATCTGGAAAAGCTAAGGGGGCGACGGGAAGGCCTGTTGGATTATTAACCCAATATATTTTTAGTAAGTTGTATTAAGTCTTTATGACTTATATCGACTTTTATTTTAATGTAGAAAATAAATTCAATAAAATTCATGAAATTATAGAAAGAGAAATTGTTCGAAAAAGAAAAATATTTATTCACGTAGATGATTTAAGTGGTGCAAAAGCATTAAGTGATTTTCTTTATACAGCTTCTCTTACTTCATTCCTTCCTCATTCTGTAGGACATTATGAAGAAATGACCCCTATCCATATCGACTGGGATCATAAATTTGTGAGTGATGATTTTATGATTAATTTAAAGTCAGATACTTTGCCTTCTTTTTCAAGATACTTAAGGTTAATTGAGATTGTGTCGCTAAATGAGGAAGATAAAAAAACAGCGAGGGATCGTTTAAAATTTTATCGCGATCGCGGGTATAAAATTCACTTAATTGACGCTAAAAAAGAAATGTAATTAGCGAGTAAGTTCGTTATACTGATTAGAGTCTAAAAAAAGTTCTTTGTTATCAATATTGTCATGAGATGCTATTTTACAAATCCAAGTTTCATAGGGTTTATCATTAATTAGTTCCGGCGTTTTTTGAATGTTGGAATTAATTTCAATCATCACGCCATTGAGCGGACCGACTAAATCAGAAGCGGTCTTGACAGATTCAATCACTCCAAAGGCTTTATTTCTTAAAATTTGACTTTGTAATTCAGGTAAATCAACAAAAACAATATCACCCAAAAGATTTTGTGCGTAATCAGTGACACCAACTTCGTAAGTGCTTTCACTAATAGATTTAATCCATAAGTGCTCAGGTGTATAAATAAGTGTATTTGGAATATTCATAATAAATTAGCTAATAGGAATTTTATCTTTAAATACATTAAGTTAATGACAAATATGATTTTTTTGTTTATTATCGCGTAAATTTAGCAAGAATAGGAGATTACCTAGTGAAAGAGCGTATCAGACTTTTTTTCATCCTAAGCTTAACCTTTTTCTTAGCCTCAGTATCAGCTGAAGCAAACCAACCAAAATCTAAAAAACCAACAAGAGCAGAATTAGCTCGCATATCTGCAGCAGACAATAAGACAAATAAAGATGGCCTTTTAAGAGTGGCTTCCTCTAACGCACTTATTGTCAATCAAAATACAGGTGAAGTTTTGTATGCAAAAGATACAAACGCACAAACCTCTATTGCGTCTGTAACTAAACTTATGACCGCTATGGTCACTTTGGATGCAAAGCTCCCGATGGATGAAGAGATTACCATTACTGAAGAAGATGTAGATACCTTAAAAAATACAAGTTCAAAATTACCTGTTGGAACAGTATTACCTCGTTCAGAACTTCTTAAAATTGCTTTAATCGCTTCAGATAACCGTGCAGCATCAGCATTAGGCAGAAATTACCCAACCGGAAAAACTGGTTTTATAAATGCGATGAACATTAAAGCATTACAGCTTGATATGACACGAAGCGAGTTTGTAGATCCCACAGGCCTCAATAATCATAATATGTCGACAGCAGAAGATCTTGTAAAGATGGCAAAGGCTGCTTATCAATATCCTGAAATTCGTGAAATCACAACCACAGCTTCATATGCAGCCTATGTTAAAGGGCACCGTACACCAGTGAACTTTAATAATACGAATGGTCTGATTAGAAAAAGTGATTGGGTGATTGGTTTATCAAAGACTGGTTTTATTCAAGAGGCTGGAAAATGCCTTGTTATGCAAGCTATGATTAGCGGACAGCCGATGATTATCGTATTACTCAAATCTTATGGAAATGCCACTCGAATTGCAGATGCAAATAGAATTCGAAAATGGATTGAAAAAACATCTTCAATTTCTTTTTCGGACCAATCTAAAATAAATAGCTAAGCTTTTTTAGTTTTTTATGGCCTGCTTTTTTGCCCCAGGTTTCTTAGCAACCACTTTTTTCTCAGACGTTTTCTTGGCGGTTGTTTTTTTAACGGCCGCTTTTTTTTTACCTTTGCCCGAAGCTTCTTTATTGCTAATAAGAACTAAAGCTTCTTCAAAAGTAATTTTTTCAATATCCTGATCTTTTGGAAGGGTAACTTTGGTTGAGCCTTTTTGAAGGTATTTGCCATAGCGACCATTAAAGATTTCAACTGAAAGATTTGTTTCGGGGTCATTACCCAGGTTTCTTAAAGGTGCATTTTTAGCAATAGATTCCGCAATGAGCTCAAGTCCTCGTTCGAGCGTTACATCAAAAATGGATTCTGATCTCGGAATAGATTTAAATTTACCATCATAATTTACATAAGGCCCAAAACGCCCAATATTTACAATGACTTTCTTGCCTGTATCTGGGTGAAGACCTAGCTCCTTAGGAAGTGATAAAAGATTTAATGCGATATCTTTATTTAGATCACTTAGTGATATCTCTTTAGGAACACTTACCCGCTTAGGTTTCTTTTTACTATCTTCCTCTTGAACGCCAACTTGAAGATAAGGTCCATAGGGACCGACTAATAAAAGAACATCTTTTCCAGTTTCAGGATCTTTACAAACAAGTACGGGTTCATTAGGAGTGCTTGAGTCACCGTTTACATTTCTTGTGTAATCACAATCAGGATAACCGGAACAACCAATAAATTTACCTCTTCTGCCTAATCTCGAAAATAAAGGCTTGTTACATTTAGGGCAGTCTTCATCAATAGCTTCTTGAGTAATTTCAGCTCGATCTATATTTGATTTTTCAAGAATTGTTTTATTGAAATCATCCCAAAAAGTTTTGAGAAGGGGCTCCCATTTTTTATTGTTTTCTGCAATTTCGTCTAAAGAACTTTCAAGACCAGCAGTAAAATCATAATCAACATAACGAGTAAAATGCTCAGTGAGAAATTTGTTAACAACACGACCTACATCAGTAGGCATGAATCTCTTTTTATCAAGAATGACATATTCACGATCTTGGAGTGTTGAAATAATGCTTGCATAGGTAGACGGTCTACCAATACCGTATTCCTCTAAAGATTTTACCAAGCTAGCTTCAGAGTATCTTGGAGGAGGTTCAGTAAAATGTTGATCACCATAAATTTTATCGACCGTCAGAATTTCACCAGTTTCAAGGGGTGGTAATTTAGGAGAGTCTTCATCTTCATTTGAAGCATCGTCCAAGCTCTCAGTATAAATAGCAATAAATCCAGGAAATATAAGTGTTTGACCAGTAGCCCTAAATAAATTTGCTTCAGATCCAATGGAAAGATCTACGCTTACAGCATCAAATTTAGCCGGTGTCATCTGACTTGCTAAAGAACGCTTCCAAATCATTTCATACAGCTTAAATTGTTCAGGAGATAATTTACCAATAAGACTTTGAGGTGTTCGGCTGATATCTGTCGGTCTAATTGCCTCATGTGCCTCTTGTGCATTTTTTGATTTAGTTTTATAAAAAATTGGTGCTTTAGGTAAGTAATCTGCATCAAAATTTATTTGAATGTAACCTCTAATTTGATTCATTGCTTCATTTGAGAGCGTGAGTGAATCTGTTCTCATATAAGTAATTAAACCTACAGTTCCACTTCCAACATCAATTCCCTCATAGAGCTGTTGAGCAATTCTCATCGCACGACTTGTTGTAAAGCCAAGTTTACGCACCGACTCTTGTTGAAGTGTTGATGTAGTGAAAGGAGGAGCAGGATTGCGCATTCTTTGTTTCTTTTCAATACGAGCTACTTTAGTTTTGCCAGCACTTTCTAGAAGTAATTTTCCGACAATAGACTCATGATTTTCTTTTGAGGTAATGGTAAATTGTTCAACTTTTTTATTATCGAGCTGAATAAGTTTTGCTTGAAATTTATGTTTAGCTTTTAAAGAATCTAAATGAATCGTCCAATATTCCTGGCTGATAAATTTTTCAATTTCAATTTCTCTTTCAATAATAAGCCTTAGTGCCGGACTCTGAACTCTACCTGCTGATAAGCCCCTTTTTATTTTCTTCCACAACAGAGGTGATAAATTAAATCCCACAAGATAATCGAGTGCTCTCCTCGCTTGTTGCGCATTAACAAGGGGCATTGATATATCTCTTGGATGCTCAATAGCAAGTTCAATAGCTGATTTAGTAATTTCCTGAAAAATGACGCGTTTGATTAATTTATCTTTAGTTAATTTTTTTTCATTCAGTATTTCCAGGATATGCCATGAAATAGCCTCTCCTTCACGATCTGGATCGGTAGCTAGATAAACTTCATCTGATTTTTTTACAGCTCTTGCAATTTCATCAACGTGTCTTGAATTTCTTTCAATAATTGCATAATTCATTTTGAAATTATTATCTGTTTCAACAGCGCCTGTCTTTGGAATGAGATCGCGAACGTGGCCATATGATGCTAAAACTTCGAATTTACTGCCAAGATACTTTTTAAGGGTTTTGGCTTTAGATGGGGATTCAACAATTAAAAGTTTAGACATTAGGTGGTTTTAGATTAAAAATTTTGAAGAATAATAAATTTAAATCTTGATATATACAAGGTGTCTATACTAACTTAGTTAAATAAATTACGTTAATTTAATTTAAATAATGATTTTTAAGAAACAATGTTTTCAGCGAATAACGAGATATTGCTGAGGCCAGTGTTGAAATTTTATAATTAAAGCTTTGATAACAGTGAGCTCAGCTTCTTCCTTGTTTGATTGATTAAGATTTACGAAATCATAAAGTCGCCGATTTCCTAAATGAGAGAGCTCATAGTGAGAGCGACCGTCCTCCATCGACGGCTAGAATATGGCCTGTAATGAATGGAGCATCTAATACCAAAAATTTCACAGCTATTGCAATATCTTCAGGCGTACCTATTTTTTTTAATAGTGTTTGAGAAATAACTCGTTGTTTATAAATATCGTTAAATTCTTCATTATTTTCGGGCCATAAAACTGGACCTGGCGCAACAGCGTTCACTCTGACTTCCGGACTTAATTCCCGGGCAAGTGATTTTGTAAGCGTGGCCAGTCCCGATTTAGCAATGCTATAAATAATGTAATTTTTTTTTGGTTTATCTATATGGGTATCTGTGATATTGATAATGCAGCCTTTAGTTTTAATAAGCTCATCTGCTGCAAGTTGAGATAAAAATAAGGGCGCTTTTAAATTACTTCCAATAAGATCATTCCAATTTTCCTCATTCATTTTTCCGATTTCAGTTGGATAATAGCTAGAAGCATTATTTATAAGAATATCTAATCTACCAAAGGTTTTGATTGTCTTCTCAATAAGATTTGGCAATATATTTGTATCCCCAAGATCAGCTTGAATGATATTTGCAGAGTCATTACGGATTTTATTTAAATCTTTTTGAAGTTTTTTTGCTTCGTCGGCTGAATGTCGATAATGAATCATCAAATCGATGCCCGATTCATGAAGTAACCTACAAATTGCCTGCCCAATTCTTTTGGCGCCACCAGTCACAAGAGCAATTTTTCGATTAGATGTCATAGCTATATCTATAAATGAGTCGACTCTATTATAATCTAATACCTATGCCTTTAATGCCTACAGCTCCTCAAAATGAAATTCAAATAAGTGAGCAATTAAAAATAAAAATTATGCAATCTATTCAATCAAATCATGGGTGGATAAGTTTTGATCGTTATATGGAGCATGCGCTTTATGACCCAGAATTAGGTTATTACACTGGAACTTTAAGAAAATTTGGAGAAAAAGGCGATTTTATTACAGCATCTGATATATCGAGTTTTTTTGCAAAAACATTATGCATTCAATTTAAAGAGATCTTCCAATCAGTAGCGAGAAGTATCATTGAAATTGGTGCTGGATCTGGGGAGTTTGCCCTTCAAGTGATCCAATCATTGCGCAGTGATAATGAGGATATAAATCATTATTTTATTCTAGAAATAAGCCATTCATTACGAAGACAACAATACGAATTATTAATAAATCATTTGCCTTCACAATTATTTAGCAAGATTCAATGGATTGAAGAAATTCCCAAAGAATACGAAGGCATCATTTTTTGTAATGAATTTTTTGATGCACTACCTGTAGATTTAATAAAAAAAGAATCAGGCAAGTATTATCAAAAAGGAGTTGGTGTAGAAAATGATTTCTTCGTTTGGAAAGATAAACCGATAGAGGATATATCTAGTTATGATCAAGCTATTTTTGAAGATTTACCAGATAACTATCTTATTGAACATCCACTTCATATTAAAAATTGGCTGAACAAAATGACCCAATCTCTTAGTAAAGGTATTGTACTTATTATTGATTATGGTTTTAATCAAACAGAATATTTTCATGAGCAGAGATCTCAAGGCACGTTGATGTGTCATTTTAAGCATTATGCCCATGACAATCCTCTTATTCAGATAGGCATACAGGATATTACAACTCATATAAATTTCAGTTATGTTGCAAGGGAAGCTTCAAAATTAGGATTAAATATTACTGGCTATATATCTCAAGCAAATTTTCTTATTAATTGCGGCATATTAAACTTACTTGAAACAGTAAATTTAGAGGACAGGGCTTTGTATATCAAATCAGTATCAGAAGTCCAAAAGTTGTTATCTCCCTCAGAAATGGGAGATTTATTTAAAGTCATGACTCTAGAAAAAAATATGGATATAGATCTTTTAGGGCTTAAACAAAACAATAAAGTCACAAGACTATGACGGAACAAAATAAAGAAGAGATCAAGAGGAGACCTTTAAGGACTTATATTTTAAGGCAGGGGCGAATTACCGCTGCTCAGACAAAAGCTATTCAAGATTACTTTCAAAAACATACTGTTATTTTTGAAAATAAAATAATAAATTTTGGCGATATTTTTAAAAATAAAAATAGTGAACTCATACTCGAAATTGGTTTTGGTATGGGGACTACAACCGCTGAAATTGCAAAATCTAATTTAAATAAAAATTATATTGCCATTGAAGTTCATTCACCTGGGGTAGGTAACTTACTTAAGTTAATTCAGGAAGATGACATGTCTAACTTAAAAATTATTCAACATGATGCGGTAGAAGTTCTTAATTTTATGATTAAGAACGATTCTTTGGATGGGATTCATATTTTTTTTCCTGATCCTTGGCCTAAAAAAAGACATCATAAAAGAAGACTTTTACAATCAAATTTATTAAAGCTTATCGCCCAGAAAATAAAAAAAACGGGTTATCTTCATATTGCAACAGACTGGGAAGATTATGCTGTCTGGATTATTGATCTGTTGGATAAAGAAGAATTATTGCAAAAGACAACTGACGATTTTTTTAAAAAACCTGATGATCGCCCTTTCACAAAATATGAAAATCGAGGAATTAAATTAGGCTATAGAGTTTGGGACATGATCTACAGGCGTATTTAGCCATTTTCCAATGATAGTTTCAGCATCATCGGCACCCTGTTTTTTTAAGCTAGAAAAAAGCTGAACTGTGCATTCAATACCAACAGTTGATCCCCACTTTTCATCGATTTCTTTCCGAACAGCATGAAGTATTTTATGAGAAGCCTCATGAGAAAGTTTATCTGCTTTAGTTAATAAAATATGAATAGGTTTTTTATTTAACGAGAACCACTTTAACATCTGTCGATCAAGAGGCGTGAGTGGATGTCTAATATCCATAACTAAAACAAGGCCAAAGAGACAAGAGCGCTCTGATAAGTATGTGGCTATAGTTTTTTGCCAATGATCTTTAATCGCTTGGGGTACTTTGGCATAACCATAACCCGGTAAATCAACCAAGAAACGATTCTCACCAAGAGAAAAGAAATTAATAAGCTGGGTTCGACCAGGCTTCTTACTAACAAAAGCGAGGCGATTATGATTTGCAAGTGTGTTAATAGCGCTCGATTTTCCCGCATTTGATCTGCCTGCAAAGGCAATCTCAATTCCAGTGGGGGGCGGCAAATCACTCAAATGGTAAGCTGATATAAAATATGATGCGTTTCTAAAAATAGCCATGAACTTTACCTTAGCCTGTTTAATCCAAGCTGATGCTATCACGAGAATAGCAATTTAGATAAAATGGACAACTTTTATATACCTTATATTTTGGAGCTATTTGCAATGAGTCGTCGAAATGTTTTTTTTACACTAACCCTGTCATTTTTCATATCAAATACTGCAGTTTCAGCAACGATTGAGGATAAAAAACCACCTCAAGCAGTAAGCAGCGTATGCGCAGCTTGTCATGGAATTGATGGCAATAGTGTTATCACTGCTAATCCAAAATTAGCAGGACAACACGCAGAGTATCTTTACAAACAATTAACAAACTTTAAATCTGGTGCTCGAGCAAACGCAGTAATGGCAGGAATGGCAGCAATGCTATCAGATGCTGATATGCATCTAGTGGCAGAGTATTTTTCAAAGCAAACATTAAATTTAGGGCAAGCTCATACAAACGGTAAGGGATCTTTAGGTGAAAAAATTTATCGTGCAGGTATCCAAGCTAATGGTTTGCCAGCGTGTGCCTCTTGCCATGGACCCGCAGGCGATGGTCTTCCTGTTAAATATCCACGTCTAGGTGGCCAACACACAGAGTATGTTTTAAATCAATTAAGACAGTTTAGACTTGGTAATCGAGCCAATGATGAAGCTAAAGTAATGCGCAGCATTGCCGCTAAATTAACTGATCAAGAAATGGAAGCGGTAGCAGATTACATTCAAGGATTAAGGTAAGGCATTCTATCTTTATTAACTAGTTTAATTGCTGCAACTTCCAGATAGTTCCCTAGTCGAATACCACTTTCTAAATAAGGTTTATTTTGAAATCTACATCAATTAATTCAAGAAACATAAACCAACTGCTAAGCTCGATGAGTTTCGCGGTGTCGATGCTGGTATTTTTAGGCATTGCATCCATCATGGGGACAGTTCTTAAACAAAATGAGCCCTACGAGAGTTATATTATAAAATTAGGTCAGTTTTGGTTTGTATATTTTGAAAACATTGGTTTATATGATGTCTATCACAGCATTTGGTTTTTAATTATTCTTCTTTTTTTAGTTTTATCTACAACTCTTTGCATCATTAAAAGTACTCCAGCAATTCTTAAGGACTTTTCAGTGTTTAAAGATTCTTTAGAGGAAAAGTCACTTTTATCATTCACACATCACTTTGTTATCAAAAATAAAAAAGATGTAAGTACATCAAAAGTCCTTCAATACCTAAAACAATCTAAATATAAGATCAAAGATAAATTAAAAGAAAATGGCGATTTTTTAATTGTTGCGAAGAAGGGCGACTATCAGCCCATAGGCTATATTTTGACGCATATAGGAGTGGTAATAATTTGCATAGGTGGGTTATTGGATGGCAATCTGATTTTTAAAGCCCAAGAATTACTGGGCTATAAAAAAATAGAAACATTAGATATACCAGCTTCAAAGGTTCCAGAGGTAAGTAGGTTAAATGTCAGTAATACATCATTTAGAGCAAATATGACGCTTGCTGAAGGCTCCTCAGACAAAGTCGCATATGTCAGAGAAAAAGACGGATACCTTGTCCAAGAATTACCTTTTAAAATAACTTTAAAAGATTTTAGAATTTATCATTATTCAACAGGCATGCCAAAATCTTTTGAAAGCGATATAGTAATTTCAGATCCTGATCTTCCTCAAGATATAACAAAAACAATTAGCGTTAATCATCCCTTTACCTATAAAGGTATAGCAATATATCAATCAGATTTTCAAGATGGAGGCACAAAGCTAAATATTAAATTACAACACCTATTCAACTCCAACTCCACCCGAAATATAGATGGAAGAATTTTTGATAAAGTTAAATTAGATAAAGATCAAATTACTTACGAGTTTAATGACTTTAGAAAATTTAATATATTAAATTTAAAAAAGGGTGAAAAAGAAAAACCAAGAAATGTGGGTCCAAGTGTCACCTATAAGGTCAGAAATAGCTCAGGTCAGGCTCGAGAATATCTCTCATATCAATATGCTATGCCAATTGAGGGACGTTCGTTCTTTATAAGCGGCATGAGAGAGACACCTCAAGAAGAGTTCAAATATTTAAAAATCCCTGCAGACGCAAAAGGGTCTATTGATGAATTTATGTTATTTAAAGATGCTCTTCAAAATAAAATACTGATTGAATCTGTTGCAAAAAAAATGGCAAATCAATCGGCAAGTGGCGCAGATAAAAATAGTAATGTTCAAGAATCATTTGAAACAAGTGTGAATAAATTAATGACTTTATTCGCTCAAGGTGGATTTTCAAATATTGCACAAAATATTGATAAAAATATCCCTGCGAGCGAAAAAGAAAAAGCAGTACAAACTTACTTAAAAATTATTGATATTGCATCAAGTGAGATTTATAAAGCCAAATTAAATGTGGCAGATAAAGATCTCAATGAAACCCGAATCCTATTTATACAAGATGCATTAAATGCTTACAGTGATTTATTTTTTTATGGAGTTCCTTACTATTTTGATTTAATAAGTTATGAACAAAAAGAAGCAAGCGGACTCCAATTGACTAAGTCACCTGGTCAATTTTGGGTTTACCTTGGGTCCTTAAGTTTAGTCCTTGGTATTTTTTCAATGATTTATTTGCATGAAAGAAAATTATGGTTACTGATAAAAGCAAAAGGTGGGGTTATAGTTGCTTTAAGCTCTAATCGTCAGAATATAGATTTTGAAAATGACTTTAAGAAATTAATCCAAGAAATTAAGAAAATCATTCAATAATAGGTGAAATATGTTTAATAAATTATTTAAATCTTCCAAAGCGACATTCGAAGCATTCAATGTTTTTTATCTTGCTTTTTTACTCGGGGGGGCCTTTTATGCACTAAATGCATTTCATACTTATATGGATGCTTATGAAAAAGTCATTTTATTTGGAAGTGTTGGATTTTTTTCATGGCTTGGTTGGAAATGGAATCATTTTAAAAAAAGTATGATTTTGGTTTTTGTAATCAGTCTTCTCTCTATCTATCTATATCAAGGTGACTTAGCTAATAATGAGCAAATCTTCTTATTGAAATATTTAATAGCAAGTCAATCAGCAATTATGTGGATGAATGTTTTTTTTGTTCTTGCACTTTTACTCTATTGGTTAGGCCTGCTGACTAAAAATAATCTTACAGACAATATTGCTTCCACTTTTACTTTTATAGCAGTTATGTTTGGTTTCATTGGATTACTTGTCAGGTGGTATGAATCGTACTTGATGGGTCTTGATATTGGGCACATCCCCATCAGTAATTTATACGAGGTATTTGTTTTATTTTGTCTAATTACCTCTCTTCTATATTTATTTTATGAAGAAAGGTTTAATACAAAAAAATTAGGTGCTTTTGTTTTGATTGTTATTAATGCAGCTGTGGGGTTTATTTTATGGTACACATTTGATCGTCATGCAGATGGTGTTCAGCCTCTAGTACCTGCTCTTCAATCTTATTGGATGAAAATTCATGTACCTGCTAATTTCATAGGATATGGCTCGTTTGCATTAGCAGCTATGGTGTCGGTTGCTTACTTATTTTCAGGTAAAAAAATACTATCTTCTTATTTGCCAAAATTAGTTGTTCTTGATGACCTTATTTATAAATCTATAGCAATCGGATTTATCTTTTTTACAATCGCAACGATATTAGGTGCCATATGGGCAGCAGAGGCTTGGGGAGGTTATTGGACGTGGGACCCAAAAGAAACATGGGCGCTTATTGTTTGGTTAAATTATGCAGCTTGGCTTCATTATCGAATCGTAAAAGGTCTGAGAGGCACTATTCTGGCTTGGTGGGCACTCATTGGGCTTGTTATTACTACTTTTGCTTTTCTCGGTGTCAATATGTTTTTATCTGGATTGCATTCTTATGGGGAACTTTAATTCCATGTAATATGTAGGTTTCATATTTTTATTCAAATATGGCCCAAAAAAATATAGTCGAAATTAAAAACCTATCTTTTGGCTACGGTAATTTTATGCTTCATAAAGATATCAGTATGGTTTTTCCTCGCGGTAAGGTCACAGCTATCATGGGTGGAAGCGGTTGTGGTAAAACGACTATTCTTCGTTTAATAGGCGGTCAAATAAAACCTAAAGCTGGTCAAGTCACTGTGGATGGCAAGATTGTTCACAAACAAGATAGACAGGGTATTTATGAATTGCGAAGAAAAATGGGCATGCTTTTCCAGCATGGTGCTCTTTTTACTGACTTGTCCGTATTTGATAATGTGGCATTTCCAATGCGCGAACATACAAAATTACCAGAAAGCATGATTCGCGATTTGGTTCTTATGAAGCTTAATGCGGTTGGCTTAAGAGGCGCTCATAAACTTATGCCTACTGAACTTTCAGGCGGGATGGCAAGACGAGTAGCACTTGCGAGAGCTATTGCACTAGACCCCGATATTATTATGTATGACGAGCCTTTTGCTGGATTAGATCCGATTTCTATGGCGGTCATTTGTGATCTTATCAGAACGCTCAATGATGCATTGGGAGCAACTTCAATTATCGTGACTCACGATGTAGAAGAAGCCTTCTCTTTTGCAGACTATATTTACTTTGTTGCGGATGGATCAGTTGCCGCTGAAGGGACGCCTAAAGAATTGTCAAAATCAAAACTTCCTTTTGTGCATCAATTTGTGCATGGCGAGAAAGATGGCCCCGTTCCATTTCATCATAATGCGCCCAGCTATAAAAAAGATATTTATGAGTGGGTTTAATTTATGAATCCAATTTTCAAAATTTTAAGCAATATAGGCAACCAGGTTACCTCAAGAATTTGGCGTTTAGGTTCAGCTACGAGATTATTTTGCCTAACCTTAATTTATTCAAGTGAAAGCTTTAGACGAATTCACTTAACCATCCGTGAAATATATTTCACCGGTGTCATGTCCTTAATTATTATTGTGGTCTCCGCTTTCTTTGTAGGCATGGTGCTGGGTTTACAAGGATATTACACATTACAAAAATATGGTTCTTCAGAATCGATTGGCGTTTTAGTTGCATTAGCTTTATTAAGAGAACTTGGCCCAGTGGTTACTGCGCTTTTATTTGCAGGAAGAGCCGGAACTGCAATTACCGCTGAAATTGGTTTAATGAAAGCCACTGAGCAATTATCAGCTATGGAGATGATGGCCATAAGTCCAATTGCCAGAATTATTAGCCCTAGATTTTGGGCTGGTGTTATTTCAATGCCTATACTGGCTTCCATTTTCTCAATGGTAGGCGTGATGGGAGGCTATTTAGTTGCAGTTCCTATTATTGGTGTAGATCACGGAGCATTTTGGTCCCAAATGAATGTGAATGTTGATTTTAGAATAGATGTGATTAATGGACTTATCAAAAGTTTCGTATTTGGAGTTGCATGTACGATTATTGCGCTCTATGAAGGTTATGATGCTCCTCCAACGGCGGAAGGAGTAAGTCGAGCTACCACGCGGACTGTAGTGACCTCTTCACTTACTGTTTTAGGATTAGATTTTATTTTAACTTCGTTTATGATGTCGAATTAATATGTGATTGGAGCCATTGTGGATAAGACAATATTAGATATTTGGGTAGGTTTATTTGTCGCAATAGGGATTGCGGCGCTTATGGGCTTAGCCATGAGGGTGGGAAACCTTACAAGCAATACGCTAGGGGAAACTTATACAATAACTGCAAATTATGAAAATATTGGAGGACTCAAACCTAGAGCACCAGTTAAAAGTTCAGGCGTAGTTGTAGGCCGTATTGATAAAATCCAATTTGATACTCAAGCTTATCAAGCTGTTGTGACCTTAAAAATAGATAAAAGATATCCTTTTCCAAAAGATACCTTCGCAAACATTTATACTTCAGGATTGCTGGGCGAGCAATATATTAGCCTAGAGGCTGGTGGCGATGATCACTTTCTAAAAGAAGGAGATCGGGTCTCTAAAACACAAGATGCGGTTGTATTGGAAAAGCTTATCAGTCAGTTTTTATATAGTAAAGCCTCTGAAGAGTCTAAAAAATAATGTTTACTAGAAAGATATTTTAAAGCCATGAAAAAGTTTTTATTATTAATTTTAACTTTACTAATGTCGATGAGCATATTTGCTGCGGAAGCTCCAGACCTTTTCGTGAAGAAAATTGCCGATGAAGTTTTTGAAATTTTAAAAACGGATAAAGATTTAAAAGCGGGCAATAAGGAAAAAGCCTACAAAATTACTGAAGAAAAAATACTTCCTTACTTTGATTTCGATCGCATTTCAAAACTTGTTCTTGGAAAAGCTTGGCCAGCAGCAACGAAAGACGAGCAGGAAGCCTTTAAAAAAGAGTTTAAAACGATGCTAGTTAAGACTTATGGTAGTGCATTGTTAAAATTTAAAGACCAGACTTTAAATTACAAACCAACTCGATTTCAACCCTCAGATGAAGAAGTATTAGTGAAGACTGAAATTTTAAAGTCTGGCGCCCCACCTTTGCCGATAGACTACATGTTAGAGAAAGATGGTGATTCTTGGAAAGTATTTGATATTATTATTGAGGGGGTCAGTCTAGTTACAAACTTTCGCGGTCAATTTGTTAATGAAATAAAACAAAATGGCATAGCCTCTCTTATTTCAAAACTTGCAGAGAAGAATGCTGATTCTGATAAAGCAAAATCTAATAAATGATCATTTTTGATAAAAATCAATGGCAGTTAAGTGGCGATCTTACAATTGAAAAGATACCAGCCATTATTGATTTAATTAATAAACAAAAATTAGACAAAAAGATGACGATTGCTTTCTCAAAAGTAACTTCTGTTGACACGTCGACATTAAGTCTAATTTTTGAATTACAAAGACAAGCTAAAAAAACAAAATCACATTTTGTTTTTAAAAATTTACCAAAAAATTTAAATAGCCTCGCAAAATTATATGGAGTGGAAGATTTAGTATCTTCCCTTCATTAGGTTTTGTATTATTAAGTTTCATTTAAGAGACTTGTTCCATTTATTTCAATGAAAAAAGCCATCGTATTTAAGAATGTTAAAAAGAACTTCGGCAAACTAGAAGCACTTAAAGGTATCGATCTCACAATAGAAGAGGGCGAATTTTTTGGGCTCCTAGGTCCTAATGGCGCTGGCAAATCAACTCTTATTAATATTCTGGCAGGACTTGCAAAACCTTCTTCAGGCTCAAGTAAGGTGATGGGCTATGATGTGATTCAAGATTATCAATACGCAAGAAGATCGCTTGGTATTGTGCCTCAAGAATTAGTATTTGATCCTTTTTTTAATGTACGTGAAATGCTTCAATTCCAAGCAGGCTACTTTGGTAAAGGTCGCGAAAATGATGATTGGATTGATGAAGTCATAGAAGGACTTGACCTTAAAGATAAAGCCAATACAAATATGAGAATGCTTTCTGGTGGCATGAAAAGAAGAGCATTAATAGCACAAGCTCTCGTGCATAAACCCCCGGTGATTGTTTTAGACGAGCCGACAGCAGGCGTGGATGTAGAACTCAGAAAAAGATTATGGCAATTCATCAAAAAACTCAATCAAAAAGGCCATACGATTGTTTTGACTACACATTACCTAGAGGAAGCCGAAACTCTTTGTAGTCGAATTGCTATGATGGACCAAGGCAAAGTTGTTGCATTAGATAAAACAAAAAACCTATTAAAACGCTTCTCAGCAAAAAATTTAAATCTACGCTTAGATTTAAAAGGCAAAAAAATTCCTGTAAGTATTAAGAATCTAATGCAAAATTTAGATCATCACTCGATCAGTTTTTTAATCGAGGAGATAGTAGAGGTTGAATTTATTATAGGTGAATTAAAAAAATCAAAAATTAAAATATTGGATATGGATTTAACTAACTCTGACTTAGAAATTGTCTTTTTAAAGCTCACTGGAAGTAAAAAATGATAAATTTTAAAACTGAGTTTATAGGTACATGGACGCTTCTAAAGAAAGAATTATTAAGATTTTGGCGTGTCATTTTTCAGACGGTAGCCGCACCCGTGATCACTGCAGTCCTATACTTGCTCATCTTTTCTCACGTCTTAGCAAATCATGTAAAAGTCTATGATAATGTCGAATACGCTGCATTTCTTATTCCAGGTTTAATCATGATGTCTTTATTGCAAAATGCTTTTGCAAATAGTTCATCTAGCCTTATTCAATCTAAAGTTATGGGAAATATTGTGTTTATATTATTAACACCTATTACTTATCTTCAATTTTTCCTAGCTTTCTTAATCGCTTCAATTGTGAGAGGTATTTTTGTCGGTGCTTGCATTTATTTATTCGCACTTTTGTATGCAGATTTGCCTATGTTGCACCCGTGGATTATTTTTGGATTTGCGATGATTGGAGGTGCATTACTTGGTACATTTGGAATTATTGCAGGTATATGGGCACATCGATTTGATCAGATGGCAGCATTCCAAAACTTCGTGATTATGCCTCTATCATTCCTATCAGGCGTATTTTATTCAATTCATTCCTTACCGCCTTTTTGGCAAAAGGTATCTCAGCTCAACCCTTTCTTTTATATGATTGATGGTTTTCGGTACGGTTTTTTTGGGCAATCTGATGTAGCTCCATTATTAAGCCTTTCAATCGTAACCTTCTTTTTCATTGTGTTGGCTTCTATTACCTTAGGAATGCTAAAATCCGGCTATAAATTAAGAAACTAAAAGATGACGGCTGACGATATTAGGCAATCGATTCTCGAAAAACTTGAATGTGAGTTTATAGAAATTTTAGGTGGGGATGGTACCCATTTTGAGGGCACGATTGTAAGTGGTTTATTTGACGGATTAAATCGGGTTAAACAACATCAAATGGTATTTAATGCTTTAGGCGATAAGATGAAAAGTGAAATTCATGCTCTATCTATGAAGACTTATACACCAAATGAATGGAATCAATTAAAAACGTAATATTGAGGAGTAAGGCATGAGTGCGCAAGAGAAGATTCAAAAAACGATTAATGAACATGATGTAGTTTTATACATGAAGGGAAGTCCTAAATTTCCTCAGTGCGGTTTTTCAAGTTTAGCAACTAAAATTTTAGATGCATGTAATACCGATTTTCATGCAATCGATGTACTTCAAGATCCAGAAATGAGAGAAGGTATCAAAGTGTTTGCAAATTGGCCAACCATTCCTCAACTATATATTCGCGGAGAATTTATTGGTGGCGCCGACATCATGAAAGAAATGTATGAGACTGGAGAGCTTGTAAAGTTATTAAAGGCTAATTCATAACTTGGATAAATTGGTTATTCAAGGACAATCACCTCTTCACGGCGAACTTGAAATATCAGGTGCTAAAAATGCAGCCTTACCTATACTTATCGCCTCCCTACTTACTGAAGACACATTGTCATTAACCCATTTGCCTCAACTTCAAGATGTAAATACAACCAAATCTTTATTAAAGTATATGGGTGTAGATATTGAGTTCAAAAATGATTCAACTGAATTAACTGCAAAAGAAATTATCAATAAAAATGCACCTTATGAACGCGTAAAAACGATGCGCGCTTCTATTCTTGTATTAGGGCCCTTACTTGCAAGATTTGGCGAGGCTCGAGTTTCATTACCGGGTGGCTGTGCTATTGGATCAAGACCTGTCGATATTCATATCAAAGGCCTACAAGCGATGGGAGCAAAAATAGATATTCATAATGGTTATATTGAAGCCTCGACGAAACACTTACCGAAATCCAAGTTACAAGGGTGTAAGTTTTATATGGATATTGTTACCGTCACAGGGACTGAGAATTTAATGATGGCGGCTTCATTGGCTAATGGAATTACCGTTTTGGAAAATGCTGCCAAAGAACCTGAAGTTTTAGATCTTGGGGAATGCTTAAATAAAATGGGCGCCAAAATACAAGGCTTAGGAAATGATGTAATTACAATTGAAGGTGTGGATTCGCTGCATAAAGCAAGTCATGACGTGATCTTTGATAGAATTGAAGCAGGGACATATTTGGCTGCTGTAGCAATGACAGGTGGGGATGTACTTTTAAAAAATGTACAGCTCAAATGTTTAGATGCAATTACACAAAAATTAATTGAAACTGGCGTTAAAATTGAATCGCGTGAAAATTCAATTCATATTAAAAGTGATGGTAAGTTGAAAGCGGTAAGTATAAGAACTGCACCTTATCCTGCTTTCCCAACGGATATGCAAGCACAAATGATGGCATTAAATACCATTGCAGAAGGTGTATCAGAAGTTACCGAAACGATCTTTGAAAATCGTTTTATGCATGTGCAAGAGCTCATTCGTATGGGGGCACAGATAGATGTTAGAGGAAATACAGCAATTATTAGAGGCAAAGAATATTTGGAGGGAGCTTCTGTAATGGCCACAGATCTCAGAGCTTCTGCAAGTCTGGTTATTGCAAGTTTAGCAGCTAGAGGACAAACTACGATTGAGCGTATTTATCATCTTGATCGCGGATACGAAAAATTAGAGGATAAACTCAATCAACTAGGCGCCAATATTAAACGGATTCATTAAGATGAAAATTACCATCGCATTATCTAAAGGAAGAATATTTGAACAAACCATACCTCTTCTCGAGGGGGTTGGTATTACTTGTAACGAAGACCCTGAAACTTCAAGAAAACTTATTTTAGATACCAATCACAAAGATATAAAACTTATTATTGTAAGAGCTACAGATGTGCCCACTTACGTTGAATATGGCGCGGCTGATATTGGTATTACAGGTAAAGATATTCTCGATGAATATATGGGAGAGGGACTTTATCAGCCGATTGATCTTAATATTGGTTGTTGCAAAATGATGGTAGCAGCCAAACAAGATTTTGATTATTTAGGCGCTATTCAAAAAGGTGTTCGCTTAAAAGTAGCGACAAAATACATAAAAGTAGCTAAAAAACACTTTGCAAAAAAAGGCTTGCAATTTGATTTAATTAAGCTCTATGGCTCTATGGAATTGGCACCACTTGTAGGCCTAGCAGATGTGATCGTCGATTTAGTGAGCACAGGTAAAACTCTAAAAGCTAATAATCTTGTTGCAGTTGAAGACATTTCCGATATCAGTTCGCGATTAATTATCAATCAGGCATCTTTAAAATTAAAGAGAGAACTCTTGCAACCTATTCTTAGCCAATTTGAAAAAGCACTTAAAACATAATCATACTTATGATTCAAATTAAAAAATTAAATACCCAAGATTCAAATTTTAAAGATCAGTTAAGTCAGCTTATTTTCTTTGAAGCTGAAGAAAATACTCAAATTGAAAAAATAGTCGCAGAAATTTTGAGTGATGTGAAAAATAGAGGCGATCAAGCCGTCATTGAATATACAAAAAAGTTTGATCACGTAGATTTCTCTCGTATGGAAGAATTTGAAATTTCTAATGAAGAATTAAATTTAGCTTTGGAAAGCCTTCCTCAAAAGTCAAGAGAAGCACTCGAAGAAGCTGCTAAAAGAGTATTTGATTATCACAATAAACAGTTAATGACTTCATGGAGCTATACCGAAGATGACCAAACTTTGCTTGGTCAAAAAGTAACTTCACTAGATCGAGTTGGTTTATATGTTCCAGGAGGAAAAGCAGCTTACCCGTCTTCAGTACTCATGAACGCAATTCCAGCTAAAGTAGCAGGCGTTAAAAAAATTATTATGGTAGTCCCATCGCCTCATGGAGAGAGAAATCAATTAGTTTTGGCTGCCGCGGCCCTCGTTAAAGTTGACCGTGTATTTGCAATTGGAGGCGCTCAAGCAATCGGAGCGCTTGCTTATGGCACACAAACCATACCTCAAGTCGACAAAATTGTGGGCCCTGGTAATGCTTATGTTGCAGAAGCTAAAAGGAAAGTATTCGGTGTAGTTGGTATTGATATGGTCGCAGGGCCTTCAGAAATACTTATTATTTCAGATGAAAAATCGAATCCAGATTGGATTGCGATGGATTTATTTTCTCAGGCTGAGCATGATGAGTTAGCGCAGTCAATTTTAATCAGTCCAAGTGAATCGTTTTTAAACCAGGTTCAAGAGAGTATTGATAAATTGATTGAAACTATGCCGAGAAAAAAAATCATAGAGACTTCTTTAGCAAATAGAGGTGCAATGATTAAAGTAAAAACATTAGAAGAAGCAGCCGAGATTTCAAATTTTATTTCACCTGAACATTTAGAGCTTTCAGTAGACGATCCAGATTCACTCGTTAACAATATTAAACATGCAGGCGCCATCTTTATGGGAAGAAATACATGCGAGGCTGTTGGTGACTATTGTGCTGGCTCGAATCACGTTTTGCCAACATCAAGAACAGCAAGATTTTCTTCGCCACTTGGTGTTTATGACTTTCAAAAGCGCTCAAGTCTAATTAAATTATCTAGTCAAGGCGCTCGTAGGCTTGGAAAAATTGCCTCGGTCTTAGCTCATGGCGAAGGGCTTCAAGCCCATGCCAAATCAGCGGAATATCGTATTAATAATGAGTAAATTCTGGAGCAAGGTTGTTCATGGCCTAGCACCATACATTCCTGGCGAGCAACCTAAACTCAATAATCTTATAAAGTTAAATACTAATGAAAATCCTTATGGACCAAGTCCAAGTGTAATTGCAGCCATTCAAGAATATACAGATGACAATTTACGGCTCTATCCGGACCCGAGTTCGGAAGCGCTTAAGAAATCAATAGCAGATTATTTTAATGTTAAAGCTAATCAGGTTTTTGTGGGAAATGGATCTGATGAAGTCTTGGCTATTGCTTTTCAAGCACTTTTGAAACACGACGCGCCTATTTTATTTCCTGATATTACTTATAGTTTTTATCCCGTATATTGCAAACTCTACGGGATTGATTTTAAAACTATTCCCCTTAACGATTCATTTGAAATAGCATTAAATGATTATTTGATGCCTAATGGAGGCGTTATCTTCCCAAATCCAAATGCGCCAACGGGCATACCACTTACCTTGAAAAAGATTGAAGCATTTCTTGATAAGAATGTTGATTCTGTAGTGATCGTAGATGAAGCTTATGTAGATTTTGGCACAGAATCCGTTATTCCTCTTACAGACAAATGTAAAAATTTATTGATCACACATTCATTTTCGAAATCGCGATCATTGGCAGGGCTAAGACTTGGTTATGCTATAGGCCACCCAGATCTGATCGAAGCTTTAATTAGAGTAAAAGATAGTTTTAACTCGTATCCAATTGATCGATTAGGATTGATTGCAGGTATTGAATCCTTTAAAGATGATGCCTATTTTAAAAATACCTGCCATAAAGTTATTAAAACAAAATTAAATTTTGTTGATAAATTGAAGGCTCTTAATTTTTCAGTTCTTCCTTCAGGTGCCAATTTTGTTTTTGCTCAACACTTCTCTCTTGATGGAAAAATTATCGTAAGCAAATTAAGAGATCACGGAATTGTAGTGAGGCGCTTTGACAATCCAATACGAATTTCTTCCTTCATTCGATTCACAATTGGTTCGGATGAAGAGATGCACGTATTACTTGAGACGTTAAAACTTATTCTAAGCACATGAAATAATTGATATTAATTACATTTTTAATGAGTTAAAATATCGTATCTACTTTAAGTAAAAAATATGAATAGATCAGCATCTGTTTCAAGAAATACAAATGAGACTAAAATTGAAGTAAGCATTAATCTTGATGGTCAGGGTAACGCAAAACTCAATACTGGCATCGGTTTTTTAGATCATATGTTAGACCAGGTTGCTCGTCATGGAATGTTTGATCTAGAGGTTTCAGCAAAAGGTGATCTTCATATTGATGCACATCATACAGTTGAAGATGTTGGTATTGTCCTTGGACAAGCCTTTAATAAAGCAATCGGAGATAAAAAAGGTATTACTAGGTATGGGTCAGCTATTATCCCTTTAGATGAGGCATTGTCTAGAGTTGTGCTTGATATATCAGGTAGGCCTGGACTTGAATTTGATGTTGAGTTTAAAAGGGCTGCTATAGGTGAATTTGATGTTGATTTAATACACGAATTTTTTCAAGGGTTCGTAAATCATGCAAATATTACGATGCATATTGATAATCTTAAAGGTGATAATGCTCATCATCAGGCTGAAACAATCTACAAAGCATTTGGAAGAGCTTTAAAAATGGCCGTTTGCATTGATCCAAAAATTTCTGGTATAACCCCTTCAACCAAAGGCAGTCTATAAACTTCTTTCATCAAAATAATAATGATCGCTATCATTGATTATGGAATGGGAAATTTAAAGTCAGTATTTAATGCCTTTAAACAAGTTGCACCTGAAGCCGATATTAAAGTTACAAGCAACCCTACCGATATTAAAAAAGCACATCATGTAGTTTTCCCCGGTCAAGGTGCTATGCCTGACTGCATCAGAGAACTTGATGAAAGAAATTTAAGATTCTCTGTGATTGAGGCAGCAAAAACAAAACCTTTTTTAGGGATATGCATTGGTTTGCAAATGTTGTTTAATAAAAGCGAAGAAGGCAATGTTGATGGCTTAGGATTGCTAGAAGGTACTATTAAGAGATTTAATAATCAGAATACAGCAGATGAAAGTGGTCATAAGCTAAAAATTCCTCATATGGGATGGAATGAAGTATCTCAGACAAATCATCATCCTTTATGGCAAAACATTAGTAATAATGATCGTTTTTATTTTGTTCATAGTTATTATTTAGAATCTAATGATAAAAATATTGTGTCAGCTGAAACTTCATATGCACAGAAATTTTGTTGTGCTATTGCTAAAGAAAATATTTTTGCAGTGCAATTTCACCCAGAAAAAAGTTCGATAGCTGGCTTACAACTTATCAAAAACTTTGTTCAATGGGCAGTATAGGTTTTAGTTTATGTTAATCATTCCAGCAATTGATTTGAAAGATGGTAAGTGTGTTAGGCTCAAACAAGGCTTAATGGAGGAATCAACAATCTTTTCAGAAAATCCTGGAGAAGTTGCCAAGCAATGGAAAAACCTTGGAGCTCGGAGATTACATCTGGTTGACCTAAATGGCGCTTTTGCAGGTAAACCAGTCAATGAATTTGCAATTAAAGCTATTGTTAAAGAAGTGGATGGTACGATTCCAATTCAATTAGGCGGCGGCATTCGTAACCTCGATGCAGTTGAAAAATATCTTAATAACGGTGTGGACTACATCATCATAGGAACAGCCGCGGTTAAAAATCCTGGTTTTCTTCACGAAGCTTGTTATGCATTCCCTGGGCAAATCATTGTGGGTCTTGATGCAAAAGAAGGGGAAGTAGCTATTGATGGATGGGCCAAATTAACCGGACACAATGTAATTGAGCTCGCAAAGAAATTTGAAAGTTATGGTGTTGAAGCTATCATTTATACAGATATTGGACGCGATGGTATGTTAAATGGATTGAATATTGAAGCAACTGAAAAATTAGCTGAGGCACTCACTGTCCCTGTGATTGCCAGTGGCGGAATAACTAATCTAGACGATATTAAAAATTTATGTTCAATTGCATATTCAGGTGTCAGTGGAGCAATTACAGGTAGAGCTATATACGAGGGAACACTCGATTTTAGAGCAGCACAAGCACTCGCAGATGAGCTTAATAAATAAATGTCACTCGCTAAAAGAATTATCCCTTGTTTAGATGTGACTGATGGCAGAGTTGTGAAAGGAATTAATTTTTTAGAATTAAAAGATGCAGGCGATCCTGTAGAAGTCGCAAAAAAATATAATGAGCAAGGTGCGGATGAATTAGCTTTTTTAGATATCACTGCAAGTTCAGATAATCGGGGTTTAATACTTCACATCATTGCAAATGTTGCTAAAGAAGTTTTTATACCGCTGACTGTAGGCGGTGGCGTTCGAACTTCCGAGGATGTAAGAAATTTACTCAATGCAGGTGCTGATAAAGTCAGTATTAATACCTCAGCAATTGTAAATCCAGATATTGTGTATCAAACTTCGTCTCGGTTTGGGTCTCAGTGCATTGTGGTCGCAATTGATGCAAAATTAACAGTAGACAAGAATAAGTCTTTTTGGCAGGTATTTACTCATGGGGGAAGAAATGCCACCGGATTAGATGCAGTTGAATGGGCAGCAAAAATGGCTTCATTAGGAGCAGGTGAATTGCTTATTACAAGCATGGATCGGGACGGAACAAAAAAAGGTTTTGATCTCGAATTGATTCAGGCAATATCTGATAAAGTGGATGTACCTATTATTGCTTCTGGAGGTGTTGGTGATCTGCAACATCTTGTAGATGGTATAAAAAAAGGTGGAGCCGATGCGGTGTTAGCGGCAAGTATATTTCATTTTGGAGAGTATACGATTAACGAAGCTAAAGCGTTTATGAAATCTAATCATATCGAGATTCGTCAATGAGTTGGATACATTCCATTAAATGGGACAAAGATGGGCTTGTGCCAGTCATTGCCCAAGACTTTAGAACACATAAAATTCTTATGTTTGCGTGGATGAATCAAGAAGCATTAGAGCTCACACAAAAAAACAAAAAAGCTTTTTATTGGTCAAGATCTAGAAAAAAAATTTGGAAAAAAGGCGAGGAATCGGGATATCTGCAACATATTCATGAAATAAGGCTTGATTGCGATGGTGATGTCATTTTGCTAAAAATTGAGCAAATTGACAACATTGCTTGTCATACAGGTCGTGAAACTTGTTTTTATCGAAAGTTGGATGACAAAGATATGTGGGTAACTGATTATCCTGTTGTGAAAGAACCTAAAGATATTTATAAGAAATAATAAATATGAATACGATTTTAAAAAAACTCACTGAAACGCTTGAGGCCAAAAAAAAAGATGATCCCAGTAAATCATACACAGCCTCTTTATATCGCGATGGTTTGGAAGCTATTTTAAAAAAAGTAAATGAAGAGACTTTTGAAACAATCATTGCTGCGCGACAAGGAGATAACAAAGAGCTTATTCACGAAGTTGCTGATTTATGGTTTCATACTTTAGTATTAATGGCGCATAAAAATTTAAGTGCAGACGATATTTTGAATGAGCTTTCAAGAAGAGAAGGCACCTCAGGCATTGAAGAGAAAAAAAGCCGGGCTAATAAAGCCTAATAGTATGAACTGCATTTTTTGTAAAATTATTGAGGGTTCAATACCTAGCAAAAAAATATTTGAGAATGATGAATTAATTGCCTTTCATGATATTCACCCGATTGACAAAGTTCATTTTCTAATTACACCTAAAAAACATATTGAAAATTTAATATCTTGTAATGAGGCTGACAAAGAAATCCTATCGAATATGCTTCTTTTAGCACCTAAATTAGCAAAAGAACAGGGATTGCAGGGTTTTCGCACAATGATAAATTCTGGTGTCGAAGGTGGTCAAGAAGTTTTTCATATACATTTCCATGTCTATGGTGGTAGTACAAAACTAGCAAAAATTTAAGAGGGAGTAAATATGGGATTTTCAAGTATCACACATTGGTTAATAGTTTTATTGATAGTTTTTTTAATATTTGGTACAAGTAAATTAAGAAATATTGGGAGTGATTTAGGAGCGGCTATTAAAAATTTTAAAGATGCAGTCAAAAATGAAAATACATCAAAAACTAAAACAGCGCGTCGTGGAGTATCCAAAACTCGCATTAAAAAATAAGTTTTATGTTTGATGTTTCCTTTTCGGAGTTAGTTGTTATCTTCTTTGTAGCACTTATGGTGATTGGGCCAGAAAAGCTACCGAAAGTAGCTAAGGTTTTAGGTAAGCTGACTGGAAAAGCACAAAATTATATTGGTAAACTCAAAGAAGAAATTGAACGTGAAGAAAAGTTTAAAGAGCTTCAAAAAATTCAGCGTGAAATTAAAAAAAAGTCGATTAAATCTTAGTGAACCAGTTTAAGCCCTTTATCCAGCAACTCATTGAATTAAGAAATACTCTTTTTAGAAGTGCAATCAGTTTTATTATCATTTTTGTATGTTTAAGTTTTTACGCAAATGATATATATGGTTTTTTTTCAGCCCCACTTATAGAGAAATTAATAGATGGCAATAAGTTAATAAGCACAGCTCTTACTTCAACTTTTTTAGTACCAATTAAAATTACAGCCTTTATTTCTTTTTTACTCTCACTCCCTTTTGTTTTTTATCAATTTTGGTGTTTTATTTCCCCAGGCCTTTATAAAAAAGAGAAGAAATTAATTTTATTTTCATTCATAAGTGGCTTTATATTATTTTTTGTAGGAATGTCCTTTGCTTATTATCTGATTTTTCCTATTGTATTTAATTTCTTCATTTTGATGACGCCCTTGAATGTGAGCTTGATGATTGATATTTCAAACTACCTAGATCTTATTTTATCGTTGCTGATTTCGTTTGGATTAGCATTTGAGGTGCCTGTGATTATTATGATATTGGTGACCTTAGGATGGGTAAAAGTAAAAACATTAGAGGAGGTAAGGCCCTACATGATCGTGATTGCATTTGTTATTGGCGCTATTTTAACCCCACCTGATGTGATCTCACAATTATGCTTAGCTATTCCATTATGGTTTTTATATGAATTAGGGCTATTTGCATCTAAACGAGTTAACTTAAAGGCTTGATAAGCGGCAATTTAGCTATACTCCTGTTTAGATTTCGAATGAAATTTCGTATAATGTGCAACTTTTGCAGAATTAATTCCTCATAAGCATTGTAAATTTTTTAAAGTGTAGTTATTAAACAGAATGGGAAATCGTCTAGACGATAAAATAGATAAAAAGAAAAGAAGTTTTTTAATTGCAGCTACCACTGTGACTGGTGTGATTGGTGCTGGAGTGATTACAGTTCCCTTTTTATCAAGTATGACGCCGAGTGAGCGGGCCAAAGCAGCTGGAGCGCCTGTTGAAGTTGATCTAAGTAAAATTGAAGCGGGAGCAATGATTACAACTGAGTGGAGAGGTCAACCAGTTTGGATTATAAATCGCTCTCAAGCTATGTTAGATGATTTGAAAAAAAACGACTCTGATCTTTCTGATCCTCATCTTGATGTAGTTTCTCAGCAGCCAAGTTATTGCAAGAATCCGACTAGATCGCTAAAACCTAATTTACTTGTTTTAGTTGGTATTTGTACTCACTTAGGTTGTTCACCGACTGCTAAATTACAAACCCAAGGTGATATGGGTGAAAATTGGAATGGTGGATTTTTCTGTCCATGCCATGGCTCTAAGTTTGATTTGGCAGGTCGAGTATATAAAGGGTCTCCAGCCCCTATTAACCTTGTTGTGCCCCCGCATAAGTATATTAATGAAAACACTCTCTTGATTGGCGAAGATAATGAAGGATAAGGCTGAAATAAAAGTATGAAAACAGAAATCAAAACAAAAAAAACTAAAAGTGGGCTAGTGGCATGGATAGACGACAGATTTCCATTGTCATCCTTTATTACTAATCATCTAAGAGAATATTACGCACCTAAAAACTTTAATTTTTGGTATTACTTTGGAGCACTTGCTCTTTTAACTTTAGTACTTCAATTGATTACAGGCCTCTTGTTGACTATGCACTATAAACCAGATGCAGAATTGGCATTTGGATCAGTTGAGTACATCATGAGAGATGTCTCTTTCGGATGGCTAATTAGATATATGCACTCTACGGGTGCGTCTTTATTCTTTGTTGTCATTTATCTTCACATGTTTAAAGCTTTAATTTATGGATCCTATAAAAATCCCAGAGAGCTACTATGGCTTTTCGGTGTCGCTATTTTTCTATGTTTGATGGGCGAAGCTTTTTTTGGATACCTATTGCCTTGGGGGCAAATGTCATACTGGGGTGCTCAAGTTATCGTGAATCTGTTTTCAGCAATTCCATTTGTAGGCCCAGATTTATCTGAATGGTTAAGAGGAGATTATTTAGTGTCGGACGCAACATTAAATCGTTTTTTCGCATTTCACGTGATTGCTCTTCCTTTGGCGCTTTTTGGATTAGTATTTTTACATCTTGTAGCTCTCCATGAGGTGGGTTCAAATAATCCAGATGGTGTTGAAATTAAAAAGAATGTTGATAAGAAAACAAATATTCCACTGGATGGTATTCCATTTCATCCTTACTACACAGTAAAGGATTTAATCGGTGTTTCAGTATTTCTGCTTGTATTTGCACTTATTGTTTTTTACTTGCCAGAAATGGGGGGCTACTTTTTAGAAGCAAATAATTTTATTCCCGCTGATCCACTAAAAACGCCCGCGCACATTGCACCTGTTTGGTATTTCACACCTTATTATTCAATTCTTCGAGCTGTACCACCTATTTTAAATTCTCAATTTCCAGGTGTTGCAGCTATGGGATTATCTGTAATCGCATTTGCATTTTTACCTTGGCTTGATCGAAGTAAAGTTAAATCGATTCGTTACAAAGGTAATTTATTTAAACGTTGGATTGGATTATTTGTTGTGAGCTTCCTTGTGCTTGGATATTTAGGTACGGTACCGTCGACCGTTTGGGGTCAATTTTCCAATGCAATTCCACTGATTGGCGGTGTTGACAAAGCTACGGTAGTTGCCCGAATCTTTACAATTACTTATTTCTTATTTTTTGTGCTGATGCCCTACTACAGTAAAAAAGATAAAACAAAACCAGTTCCTTCAAGGGTCAGTTACTAATGAAAATTTTAATTAAATTAGTTTTCATAATTACTTGTGTTTATTCAAGTTTTGGATACGCGAATGAGCAATTAAAATTAGATAAAGCCCCCATTAATTTAAATGACCAAGCCTCTCTTCAAAGAGGAGCAAAAACATTTGTCAATTATTGTTTAAATTGCCATAGCGCAAATTACATGAGATACAACCGTTTAAAAGATATCGGTTTATCTGATAATCTGATTAAAGAGAATTTGCTTTTCACAGCAGAAAAAATTGGTGAGCCTATGAAAATTGCAATGACTAAAAAAGATGCTAAGGATTGGTTTGGTGCAAATCCACCTGACCTTTCTGTTGAAGTAAGAGCAAGAGGTGCGGACTGGGTTTATAGTTACTTAAGAGGATATTATCGAGATTCATCGAGACCCACTGGATGGAATAATACTGTATATGTTAAAACAGCAATGCCTCACATTTTATGGAAATTACAAGGCGATCAAAAGTTAAATGAAGAGCATCACACTTTGGAGCTCATTAAGCCAGGTACACTTTCAGTGAAAGAATATGATACGCTGATAGGAGATCTTGTAAACTACCTTACATTCATGTCAGAGCCGTCAAAGCTAAAAAGACTCCATATGGGGTATTACGTTTTGTTATTCCTCGGATTGTTATTAGTTTTAACAATCAATCTCAAGAAAGAATTTTGGAAAGATATTAAATAATTATGATGAAATTATATTCAGGTTCGATTGATCCTTTTAGCCATCGCTGCAGAATTGTTCTATATGAAAAGGGTATGGACTTCGAGGTTGTTGATGTTGACTTAGCAAATAAACCAGAAGATTTAGCTATATTAAATCCGCATAACTCCGTTCCAGTATTAGTGGAGAGAGATCTCGTATTAACGGACGCTAATATTATTAATGAATATATTGACGAACGCTTTCCTCACCCCCAACTTATGCCAGCCGATCCAGTTATGAGAGCGCGAGCACGTTTATTTTTAAGTGATTTTGAAAAACAATTATTTGTCCATATCCCAGCTTTAGAATCAACGGATGAATCAGTTAAAGAGACTGCAAGAAAGTATGTGCGGGATAATTTACTTTTGATTGTCCCTATTTTTTCTAAACAACAACATTTATTGAGCGATGAATTTTCAATGTTAGATGTTGCAATTGCCCCTTTATTATGGCGTTTAGGCCATTACGGTATTGAGCTGCCAAATCAAGCGGCGCCGTTACTTAAGTATGCGGAGAAGTTATTTTCAAGACCACTTTATGCTGATGCAATGACTCCTTCAGAAAAAGCGATGAGAAAATAATTTAGTATCAATGACAAAATCGGCTTCGACCAAACCTTATCTTGTAAGAGCGATATATGAATGGTGTGTTGCTGAACAATACACGCCTTACTTGCTTGTAAAAATAGATCAAAATACCCTAGCGCCCAGAGCTTTTATAAAAGATGGAAAAATTCTTCTTAACTTAAGCCCTGAATCTATTAAGGACTTGTTAATGGGAGATGAGGCAATTAGCTTTACAGCAAGGTTTAATGGCACCCCTGAAAACTTATATTTGCCTATTTCGGCTGTGGAAGGCATTTATGCCAAAGAAAATGGTGAAGGATTATTCTTTGAAGTGAAAGAAGATCAAGAAATAGACTCAAAAGAGACAAAAAAATCACCCAATAAACCTAAATTAACTCTAGTTAAGAGCTAAAAAACTAGTTCAAATTTAAATAAATTGGTATAGTAGCGCCTCCTGATAAAGCCGGATTAGCTCAGTTGGTAGAGCAGCGCACTTGTAATGCGAAGGTCGTCAGTTCGATTCCGACATCCGGCACCATCTTATTTTTACTTAATTACCCTTCTATAAGTCCCTCATTAGTTTGACAAAAGTCTAAAAAACCAACATAATTTAGGGTTCGGTTTGGAGGGGTGGCCGAGTGGTTAAAGGCGACGGACTGTAAATCCGTTCTCTCTGAGTACGAAGGTTCGAATCCTTCCCCCTCCACCATGAGTAGTAGCCTCTTTTAAGGCGACGTGGAGATTAGATCCATGGGTGTGCGGGTGTAGCTCAGCTGGTAGAGCATTAGTTTTCCAAACTAAATGTCGCGAGTTCGAACCTCGTCGCCCGCTCCAGATATATTGAGAATTTGGACACGCCCATGTGGCTCAGTGGTAGAGCACTCCCTTGGTAAGGGAGAGGTCGCGGGTCCGATTCCCGCCATGGGCACCAGTAGATTATTTTGAAGAATGTAATTAATTAAGGACATAACATTATGGCAAAAGGCAAATTTGAACGTACCAAACCCCATGTGAACGTCGGCACAATTGGTCACGTGGACCATGGTAAGACAACACTGACAGCGGCAATCACAACGATTCTTGCTAAGAAATT
>Ga0194129_10000747_pt1 | contig 59273 bp, 53 predicted proteins | sample TA2KigCa35mmetaG_FD_150862 | JGI IMG/M metagenome (GOLD analysis project Ga0194129, IMG submission 150862) | Freshwater microbial communities from Lake Tanganyika, Tanzania - TA2015038 Kigoma Deep Cast 35m | ecosystem: Environmental > Aquatic > Freshwater > Lake | place: Tanzania: Lake... | reverse complement strand
GGGCGTCTGCGGTCATCCGGTTGCTTGCGACCGGCGGGGTACCCCCGAGACAAATGACAGCACTCGGCTTCGGCGAATATCGCCCGACCCAGCCCAACGACACCCCGGAGGGCCGCGCCACCAACCGCCGAGTGATGCTCGCGATCCTCAGTCGTGAGCGCGCCGGACAGAGTCTTTATTCAAGCGCGGCGCCCGGGGCCGCAAGTAGCGCTGTGGCTCCCTCGAACGTCGCGCCTTCTGATCCCGCCATCTCGAGCCCGGCCCCTCAGGCGCCGTCGCGATTGGAGTTTCAACGCCCGCCTTCCATGCCTCCGCGAGGCCCCTGAGCCCACAAGTTTTCGCGGGCGCTGGTGGCATAATGCGGGCTCTTTCCAGCGCCCCCATCGGGCATTACTCACAGGGTTTCCATGGGCCTAGACTCGAGACAATTTCTCAGCAAGCTGCAGGCCGATCTCGCGGCCGGCAAGCTGGAGATCGCCGGGTTCCCCGACTCCGTGTTGTTGCTGCTGCGCGAGATGCGCGACGAGTTTGTTTCGAACTCACGGCTCGAACGTATCGTTCGTGGTGATCAAGCGCTCGCTGAGCGCATCGTCTCGATGTCGAATTCAGCGGCGTTTCAATCCGCAACCGGTCCGACGACAGAGGCCGGCAGTGCCATTGCGCGCATCGGTTTAGCGGCGCTGCGTACGGTCGTGCTCGCCTATGGCTTCTCTCGTTTGCGTGATCAAAAGATCTACAAGTTGGTGCAGGGACGAATGGGTGACATCTGGGCCCATAGTCTCGCCGTCGCCACCATCGGACGAGCGCTGTATACGCTCAGCATGATGAAGGGTGTCGATCGCGACGCGCTGATTTTGGGTGGCATGTTGAGCGGCGTAGGCAAGATCTATCTCCTGTCGGAAATGGCTCACCATCAAGAAGTGCTCGATGATTTTGCGGCGGTCGCGCACATGCTCGAGACGTGGCACAGCAAGGCGACACGCACTTTGCTCAAAGAATGGGAGTTTCCGGACGCCGTGGCGTGCGCCGCCACCACCATAGAGACTGCCCGCAGTCCCTCGGCCGACGATCCGGTCGCCGACATTCTCTACGTCGCCGACATGTTCGCGAGCATGCGCGGGCAGAACGAAGATCTCGCCAAGCGACTGCAGGTGTCGGCTCCGGCAATGCGGCTCGGCCTCGCAGCCACTGACCCCGAAAAAATCTATGCGGCTGCCGCCGAGGAGGCCGCGTCGATCAGCAAGGCGCTCGGATGATGCGGATTTTTTCGCGCAAGTGGGCAGTTTGCGTGTTGCTCGTCGGCGCGCTGACAGCGTTTGGTGGCGAGACCGCCATGGCCGTCGAGTACGAGTTGCGTCCCGACGGTGGCGAAATCTTTGGCAAAGTCGAGCGCGTTCGTACTACGTATCAGGACACGCTGATCGAACTCGCCCGGCGCTACAGTCTGGGTTACGAAGAACTCGTCCGGGTGAACAAGGGCGTCGATCCTTGGTTGCCCGGCGAGGGCACGCAGGTCGTCATCCCGGGTCAAAGATTGCTACCGCCTTCGTCGCGCGAAGGGATCGTGGTCAATCTGCCCGAGCACCGCATGTACTTCTTTCCAAAGCCCGGTAAAGACGAACCCGCGAAGGTCATGACCTTTCCGGTGAGTGTCGGCAAGATGGACTGGCGCACGCCGATCGGCGTCACCAAAGTGGTGTCGAAGCAGAAAGACCCGCCTTGGTACCCGCCCGAGTCTGTGCTCAAAGAGCACGCCACCAGAGGTGAACCCCTACCCGAGGTGGTACCTCCGGGCCCCGATAATCCGCTCGGTGCTCATGCCTTGCGTCTCAACATTCCTGGCGGTTCGTATCTCATCCACGGCACCAACAATCCCGACGCGGTCGGCATGGCGGTCACCCACGGCTGCTTGCGCATGTACCCGGAAGATGTCGCCGTGCTTTTCGATGCCGTCAAAGTGGGCACCAGAGTTCAGTTGATCAACGAGCCCCTGAAGATGACTCGGGTCGACGGCGAGATCTGGATCGAGGTGCATCCGCCGGTCGACGAGCAAGGCCAGCGGGCGCAAGTGAAGTTGACCGATTTCGAGCAGCGTCTCGACACCTTGCTCGGAGAAACAGAGGTTGCCATCAACTGGGATATCGCGATCGAAGCGCTGCGCGAAGCGACAGGCATCCCGGTTATGATCGGGCTCGAGCTCGCTCCGCAGGGCGAGACGCCGGCCGCGCTTGCCGCCAGCAACTAGACCAGTGCCGTGTGATGGCCGCCGTCCACCGGCAGAATCACGCCATTGACGAAAGAGCCCGCATCGCTTGCCAGTAGCAATGCAGGCCCGACGAGTTCTTCGAGTCGTCCTGCGCGACCCGGTGGGGTTTTTTTGAGGTAAGCGACGCCTTCATCCGTCGCAAAGAAATCTTCGTTCATCTCGGTGACAAACCAACCGGGTGCGATGCCATTCACGCGGATGCCATGGCGCACGAACTCAAGCGCCATCGCGCGTGTTGCATGGGCCAGTGCGGCTTTTGAGGCTGAATAGGCGGCGTGTCCTGCAGCCACACCCATGCCGAGTACCGACGTGATGTTGATGATGCTGCCGCCGCGTTTTTCCGCAACGAGGCGGCGTGCAGCCTCCTGCGACACATTCCATGCCGCCGTGAAGTTGGTCGCCATGGTGGAGTCGAGTGTTGCGGCATCGGTCTTGAGGAAGAGGGCGGGCTTGGCAACGCCGGCATTATTGAGGATGAGATCGGGTGTCCCGAACCTCGCTGCGACGTCATCGAAGGCGCTCGCGATGGCAGCGCGATCGGTGACATCGAGTGCTACCCCCATGGCTTCGCCGCCCTCGGCGTCAATGCGGGCGGCGAGATCTGCGAGACGATCCACACGTCGCGCGGTCAGCGCGACACGCGCTCCTGCGCACGCGAAAGCGAGGGCGAGTGCTTGACCGATACCGCTCGACGCGCCGGTCACCAAGGCGACTCGGCCATCGAGTCGGAATGCAGCGCTGGAATTCATGCCGGGAATGATACCGTACGTGCCATGTCCGTCCTCACTCCTGAGCAGCAGTCCGCATTTATCCCGAGCGGTGTCATCACGCTGACCTCCGACTTTGGTCTGCGCGATCCCTTCGTCGGCGTGATGAAGGGCCGAATCCTGAGCGCGGCCCCCATGGCGCGGGTCATCGATTTGACCCACGAAATTCTTGCGCATTGGCCCGCTGAGGCGGGCTTTTGGTTGGCGCGCTCCTATCGTTACTTTCCGGTGGGCACAGTACATGTTGCGGTGGTTGACCCGGGTGTCGGCACCGCTCGAGACATCGCGATGGTTTTGGCCGCGGGTCATTTGTTTCTTGCGCCTGACAACGGTCTGCTCGCCGACGTGGTCGAGCAGGCGACGAACGCGCAGCTTTGGCATCTCGGGGCGCACGGCCTGGCGTCGCTCGGCATCAGCAAGCCGAGCGCCACATTTCACGGTCGCGATATCTTTGCCCCCGCTGCCGCCGCGCTGGCTACCCATAAAACGTCGCCCGAAGCCTTGGGGGAACGGGTGGACTCTTTGGTGCCCGGCTGGGTCGATGAGGCAACGACGACTCGCGATCGCGTCAGCGGTGTGGTCATTACCATCGACCATTTTGGTAACTTGATTACCAACATCGCGCAGTCGTCCTGCGCAGGGTTTGTCGACCCCGTAGTGCACGCCGGCAAGCTCGCTTTGCCCCTGCGCCGTACCTATGGCGATGTCACGCCGGGCGATCCTGTGGCGCTGATCAACTCTTTCGGCGTGATCGAGATCGCGGTTGCCGAGCGCCGCGCCGCTGATGCGCTTGGGCTCTCTCGGGGGGCGCCCATTACCGTTCGTGATGGAGTTCGCCGTATCTGAACTTGCGCGCGGGCGCGTTTTCGTTATAGTTATGCGTCATTTTTTGCGGGTTGAACGTAACCCGTTGATTTTAAAAGGTTTCATCATGTCCGAACGAGATTCTGAAGGCTTCGAGCTCGACGCAGAAATGCTGGGCGAGGCAGCCAGCAACGAGGATGACAACGACTACGACCGTTTTCTCGATCGTGTCGACCGACGCGCGCGACCCGTTCCGGGCAAGCGTGGCAAGGCGGCTTGGAGCAAACTCGAAGAAGTACTCGCGGACAAAAAACTCGCCAAGGATCTGCGCGACATCTACGACGACGAACTCTGACCTTCAGGGCGCAGTCGCATGGCGAGGTCAGCGGTGAGTTGGGTCGTTCTGAAGTTCGGCGGCACCAGTGTGTCCTCCGAACCCAACTGGCGCAGTATCGCGGCCACTGCCCGTGATCGGTTGGCCAAGGGCGCGCGTGTTCTGATCGTTCACTCGGCGCTCAGTGGCGTGACCGATCGGCTCGAAAAACTGCTCGCCGCAGCCCAGCTTGGCCAACATGCTGAGCCTTTGCAGGCCCTGCGCGATCGACACCTTGAGCTCGGTCAATCCCTTGGCCTCGATGTCAGTACCGCGCTGGCGCCGTGGTTCGATGACCTTGCGCAGTTACTGAACGATGTTTCCGAAGACGCAGCGGTTTCAGATCGCTTGCGCGCACGTGTCATGGCGATGGGTGAGTTGCTCGCCACCGTGATCGGCGAGCGTTATCTCAGCGGTCAGGGCTTGAGCACCTCGTGGGTCGATGCGCGCACGCTGCTGCGCGCCGAGGCCCGAGATTCAGCCACGGCCAAAGCCGAATTCCTCTCGGCGACCTGCGACTTTCGTCCCAATTCCTTGGTACAGCAGACTCTGGCGAGTTTGTCGTCGATTGTCATCACTCAGGGTTTCATTGCCGGCAACGACGCCGGTGACACTGTGCTGCTCGGGCGTGGGGGTTCGGATACTTCGGGGGCTTATTTCGCGGCGCTCCTGGCGGCGCAGCAACTCGAGATCTGGACCGATGTGCCGGGCATGTTCAGCGCCAACCCCCGCTCCACGCCGAGCGCCCGGCAATTGCTGGAACTGACCTACGACGAGGCGCAGGAAATCGCGACCGCGGGCGCCAAGGTGCTGCATCCGCGCTGCTTGCTGCCGGCAAGGCAATACGACATTCCGCTATTCGTTTATGCAACGCAGGTGCCGCAGATGCGCGGCACACGAATCAGCACGCAACCGATCAACGACGCGGCGCAGGTCAAGGCGGTGTGCGTCAAAAAGGGCGTGACGCTGGTCTCGCTCGAAAGCCCGGGCATGTGGCATCAAGTGGGCTTTCTCGCCGATGCATTCCAGATCTTCAAGCGGCATGGTCTCTCAGTTGACTTGGTGTCGACCTCGGAAACGAACGTCACCGTCTCGCTCGATCCGCAAGCGAACACGATCGATGGTGAGGCGCTTGCGCGTCTGCAGGCTGAGCTCGCGAGCTTGTGCCGTGCCGAAATCATCGGACCCTGCGCCTCGGTGAGTCTTGTCGGTCGCAACATTCGCAGCATTCTTCATCAGCTTGGACCCGCGCTCGAACTTTTTGCCGAACAGCGCATTTACCTCGTCAGCCAGGCTGCGAACGATCTCAATCTCACCTTTGTCGTCGATGAGTCTCAAGGTGACCGCTTGGTCGAGGGTTTGCACCACCTGCTTGTCGAGCCCGTGCGCGACGATGCGGTACTTGGCCCGACTTGGCAGCAGCTCTTCAAGGCCGCCAAAGAAGACACCATGGTCGCGACAACGTGGTGGCGCGAGCGTCGTGGCGAACTTCTGCGGCTGATGGCGGATCGTGATGCGGCTTATGTGTATGACACTACGACGGTGGTTGACCGCTGTCGGACCTTGAAATCGCTGCAGGCGATCGACCGGATCTCCTATGCGATGAAAGCGAACTCGCATCCGGCGCTATTGCAGCGAATTCATGCCTCGGGGCTGAAGATCGAGTGTGTGTCGCGCGGCGAGGTCGAGCGTGCACGCGAAGCCATTTCTTCGCTCAAGCCTGACGAAATATTGTTCACGCCGAATTTTGCTGCGCGCGACGAATATGCCTGGGCGATCGCGGAGGGTATCCACCTCACGCTCGACAATCTGCATCCGCTGCAGCGTTGGCCGGAGCTGTTCTCGGGGCGCGAAATCTTTGTACGACTCGATCCCGGCACGGGTCGTGGTCATCATGCTCACGTGCGCACGGGCGGCAGCCAGTCCAAGTTTGGCATCGCGCGCGGCGAGCTCGACGCCTTGCAGCACGCGCTGCGCACCGCGGGAGCGACGGTAACCGGCTTGCATGCGCATACGGGCAGCGGTGTTTTCGAGGTGCGCAACTGGCGCGAGGTGGCTGATTACTTTGCCTCGCTCCGTGAGCGCTTCCCGCAGGTTCGAGTGCTCGACTTGGGCGGCGGAGTCGGTGTGCCTGATCGAAGCGGCGGCAAGGCTTTCGATTTCGCGGCGCTCGATGCCTCTCTGCTCGAGTTCAAGCGCACATTGCCTGGCGTCGAGTTGTGGCTGGAGCCCGGTCGTTTTGTCGTGGCCGAAGCCGGTGTATTACTTGCTCGAGTCACGCAGCTCAAGGCCAAGGGCGAGGCCGCATTCGTTGGTGTCGCGACAGGCATGAATTCATTGATCCGCCCGGCGCTCTACGGGGCTCACCACGATATCGTCAATCTCACGAGACTCGAAGAGCGCTGCAGTCTGTTCTGCGATGTGGTCGGACCGATCTGTGAAACGGGCGACGTGCTGGGTCATGATCGCTTGTTGCCCCCAAGCACAGCGGAAGGGGATATTCTGTTGATCGCGACCGCTGGCGCCTACGGCGCTTCGATGTCATCGCATTACAACTTGCGCGATCCGGCGAGCGAGCTGCTGCTCGGCTGAGTTGCGTGGTCGAGGCGCGCCGCCAGACTCGTCAGGCGCGCGCGGCGTGACGGCGGCGAAGCTCCTCATCGACAGCGGCGAGTGATAGTCCGCGAGCACGCAGTGCCACTGTCAGGTGGTAGAGCAAATCGGCGGCCTCACCAATGAATTCGGCATCTGTGCCCGAGGCGGCTGCAAGCGCGGTTTCGAGTCCTTCTTCACCGACTTTCTGCGCAAGGCGCTTCGGGCCTTCGCTTGCCAATTTTGCGGTGTAGCTACGAGGTTCGGGGGCTGCGAGCCGCGCGGCTACAATCGACTCGAGTTGCGCTACGAACGCCAATGGAGCCGCCAATGCTGCCGTGTCTTTGCCAGCGCTCGGGTCAGTGGTACGCCGCTGTAGCAACGCTTCCCCCGAGAAACAGCTGAGGGTGCCTTCGTGACAGGCGGGGCCGTGCGCGCGAACCAGCAACAGCAAGGCATCGCGATCGCAGTCGGCGTGGCAGGCCACCAGCGAGAGCGTATTGCCGGAGGTTTCGCCTTTCTCCCAAAGTGCAGCGCGGCTGCGACTCCAAAACACGGCGCGACCGCGCTGCAAGGTCTGGCGCAGCGCCTCGGGGTTCATCCAAGCCAACATCAGCACTTCGCCGCTGTCGATATCTTGGGCGATCGCCGGCAAAAGCTGACCTTCCCCAAAGGCCACTTCGGAAATGTTCGCGAGGGTCACGATCATGGTCGAATCTCCACACCTGCCGTGCGCAGCTCTGCTTTGAGCTCGCGGATCACAATGGCGCCCGAATGAAAAACACTGGCTGCCAGTGCCGCATCGACATTCGCCTGTTTGAAGACGTCAATGAAATGGTTCGCGGCGCCCGCACCACCTGAGGCGACGAGGGGCACACGACACGCGTGGCGCATCATCGACAGTTGCTCGAGATCGTAGCCGCGACGGACACCATCGCTTGCCATGCAGTTGAGCACCACTTCGCCTGCGCCGCGCTCCTGAACCTCCTGCAACCAGGCGAGCGTTGAGCGTCCCGAGTCACGAGCGCGGTTTGGGTCGCCCGTGTATTGATGTACCTGATATCCCGCGACCGAGGTTTCGCTGTCGATACCGACTACCACGCATTGGCTGCCGAATCGATGCGCCAGCGCATCGATGATAGCAGGGTTTTCGAGTGCGGGAGAATTGACGGAGATTTTTTCGGCACCGGCGTTGAGGATGGCTTCGGCGTCGGCAACACTGCGGATGCCACCCGCCACGCAAAATGGAATATCGAGCACACGAGCGACGCGAGCCACCCACGCACGATCGACGCTGCGCCCCTCGGGACTCGCCGTAATATCGTAGAACACGAGCTCGTCGGCCCCTTCGTCGCGATAGCGCGTCGCGAGTTCAAGGATATCGCCCACCACGCGATGGTCACGAAACCTCACGCCTTTGACGACTTGCCCATCGCGAACGTCGAGACAGGGGATGATGCGTCGCGCCAGCATGGTCAGCCGCTCACCCAAGTGCGCAGTGCGCTCGCGTTCAGCATGCCCTCGAGCAGAGCTTTGCCGCTGACTGCCCCGTACATACCGAGCGCGCGGAGCGCCTCGAGATCGGCGACGCCGCGTACACCCCCTGACGCCTGCCAAGAGAGTTGCGGATAGCGTTGTCGGCACTCGCGATACAGCTCGATATTGGGTCCCTGCATCGCGCCATCGCGTGCCACGTCGGTGCAGAGCACGTGTCGAAGCCCGGCGTTCAAATAAATATCGACGGCCTGCCAGAGCGAGAGGGCAGATTCTTGCGTCCAGCCTCGCGTCTGCACCATCGGGGTGCCGTTTTGCAGACGTACATCGAGTGCCAGACAAATTCGTTCAGCGCCATGGCGGTTCATCCAGTGGGTGACCGAAGCAGGCTGCTCGACCGCGGCGCTACCGATGACCACTCGGGTTACTCCACCCGCCAACAGATCCTCGACCACCTCGACGGAGCGGATACCGCCACCGACTTGAACTTTGATGTTTTGTGCCGCAGCGAGATCGAGAATGAAACGGCGATTCGCCAGCGTGCCGTCGCGCGCGCCATCCAGATCGACCAGGTGCAGCCACGGGGCACCCGCTGCCACGTAGCGATCAACAAGCGTCATCGGCTCGAGGTCATAGACGGTCTCGCGCGCGAAGTCGCCTTGCAGCAAGCGCACACATCGACCACCACGAAGATCGATGGAGGGGATGAGGATCATGTCGGAAGCCTCATGAAATTGGCGAGCAAACGTGCGCCGGATTGACCAGAGCGCTCGGGGTGGAATTGCACGCCGCGGAAATTGTTGCGGCGAACGACAGCGGCGTACTCCTCGCCATACTCGACCGTGGCAATCACGGAGCTCGCCATCGGCGGCGCGTAGTAGCCGTGAACAAAATAAAACCAGTCGTCGTTTGTCAGGCCTTGCAACAAAGGGTCATCGAGCTTTTGACGCAGTGTGTTCCAGCCCATGTGCGGCACGGGGCGGCCCGCAGTCGGTTGCATGCGCTCGATGCGGCCGGGGAGCAGACCGAGCCCAGTGGTGTCACCTTCGGCCGAGTGCGCGAACAGCAGTTGCATGCCGAGGCAGATGCCGAGCACTGGTGAGGTGAGCGCGCGGATGACTTGGGTGAGCGCCAATTCTTCGAGACGCTGCATGATCGCTGCCGCGTTGCCCACACCGGGCAGCAGCACGCGGTCAGCGCTCGAAATCACGGCCGCGTCGGTCGTGACGATTGCCGTCACGCCGAGTCGCTCCAGCGCATAGCCGAGCGAAGCGAGATTCGCGCCGCCCGAATCGACGACCACGACCTGAGCGACGCTGTACGCAGGCCTGGGTTGCGTCACAGGATGCCTTTGGTGCTTGGCAGGTCCTGCCCTTCGCGGCGCAGGGCCATACGCAGCGCGCGACCCACCGCTTTGAAGCAGGACTCGATCTGATGGTGCGTGTTGTCGCCCAGCACGCTGACGTGGACGGCAGCACCCAAAGAATCGGCGAGTGAGCGGAAAAAATGCGGTACGAGCTCGGTGGGTAATTCGCCCACCTGTTCGCGGCCGAACTTGCCTTCGAACACGGCGTAAGCTCGTCCGGAAAGGTCGATGGCAACCTGCGCCCGCGCTTCGTCCATCGGCAACAGGAATCCGTAGCGACCGATGCCGCGCTTGTCACCCAAGGCTTTGCGTAGGGCCTCGCCGAGCGCCAGCGCGCAATCTTCGACCGTGTGGTGCTCATCGACTTGAAGATCGCCGCGGCACTCGAGTTGCAAAGCAAATCCGCCGTGCTTGGCGATCTGCTCGAGCATATGGTCAAAGAAACCGATGCCGGTCTTCGCGTGGGCCGGGCCCTCGGCGTCGAGGTCAACGCTGACCTTGATGGCGGTTTCGCGAGTAACGCGTTCGACGCTCGCGCGGCGTGCGAGCAGATGGTCGACGATGGCGGGCCAGGTTTCTGCGGGGTCACCATTCAAGGCCAACTTGAACGGGCGTACCCCCATATTTCGGGCGAACTGCAAATCGGTTTCGCGATCGCCGACCATCGCACTCGCAGCCAGATCTACGCCGTGCTCTGCGACCCAGCGATCGACCAATGCGGTCTTCGGTTTACGACAGTCGCAGCCGTCGTTCTTGCGATGGGGGCAGACGAAGACTTCATCGAAAATGATCCCTTGCGAGGCAAAGCTGTCGATAATGAAGCGTTGCGGCAATTCGAAATCGGGTGTCGGAAACGACTCTGTTCCAAGACCATCCTGATTGGTGACCATGGCGAGGCGATATCCCGCAGCCTGCAATTTGGCGAGGGCGGCAAAAACGCCGGGCACAAAGCGGATTTTCTCCAGACGATCGACTTGTTCGTCAGGTGGCTCTTCGACGAGTGTGCCGTCGCGGTCGAGAAAAACTACTTTCATGATGAAGCACTCCTAGTAGCGACCTCACTCCCGTTTGCGAGCTCACTCCGCGCGGCAACTTCGATGACGCGCGTATTTTGCTCGGGCGTGCCTACGGTAATTCGCAGCGCCTGACTGAGGCCACCCTTGCCTGAAAAGTCGCGCACGAGCAATCCCGCGTCACGTAGACGATGGGCAAGATTGGCGGCGTCGTTGGCCTCGATCAGCACGAAGTTGGCATCGCTCGCAAAAACTTTACGCACTGCGGGTGAGTGCGACAGGGCTTCGGCCAGACGGGCCCGCTCGCTCAACAATGCGGCGACGCGGGCACGAGTGACTTCAAGCACGCCTGGTTGCAATGCATGCAGGGCCTCGGCCACGCTGCTTGCTGAGATCGCGTACGGCGGAATCAACTTGCGTAACAAAGAAATGATGGGCGCCGCGGCGATCACGGTGCCGATACGCGACCCCGCAAGGCCGTGCGCCTTGGATAGGGTACGCAGCACGACCATATGTGGGTAGGACGCAAGGCGCGTGCCCCACGAGGCGTCCGAGGAGAACTCCGCATAGGCCTCGTCGATGACGACCAGCGAGCGTCCGCGCGCCGCCGCAAGAACCCGCTCTATCGACGGCTCGGGCATTTTGTTGCCCGTCGGATTATTCGGCGAACAAAGCCAAACAATCTTTGCGCCATGCTCGATCGCTTGCAGAATACGCGGGACGTCGAGTGCAAAGTCGGCGCGCAACGGCGCCTCGATGACGCGCAGGCCTTGCGCCGCAGCAGCGACGGCGTACATGCCGAAAGTCGGTGGGCAGATCACAACGGCATCGGTGCCCGAGGTGCAAAACGCGCGCGTGAGCAGATCGATGCCCTCGTCGCTGCCTCGACCCACGAGTACCGAATCGGGGTTTACGCCATAAAGCGCGGCCAGCGACTGCAGCAGCTGCACCGGCTGGGGTTCCGGGTAGCGGTTGAGCGGCAGCCCGCTGCTCGAATCGCTCGGGGCTCTCTCGAAGGACGGTGACCAAGGCGACTCGTTGGCGTGCAATCTTTCGAAGTGCGGATCCCAATGCGCATGCTCGTAAGCGCGCATGGCCAGAATCTCCGGGCGGGCAAGGCGACGAACGAGCTCGGTGGCCTCGTCGGCTCCAAAAGTTTCATCATTCGATGTCGCCTGTGCGGACAAAGATTGCAGGCGGACGTCCACGGCGAGCGCGTGTGCATCGAGACCTTCGAGCCCAGCCAAAATGCTGGCCGTCGGCCCGAGATCGGCGAGTCCCTGCGGCGTGAGTTCCTGCACCGTGATTCGTCGCTGGAAATCGGCGACAGACAGTCCGCTGTACGCCCGTGCAAAGCCGTAAGTCGGCAACACGTGGTTAGTACCCGAACAGTAGTCGCCCATCGGCTCTGGACTCCAAGGACCCATGAAAATCGACCCGGCGGCAGTGATGTGCGCAAGCGAGGCGCGCGGCTGCTGAACATGCAATATCAGGTGTTCGGGTGCATATTCATTGGAGACCGAGACAGCCGTCGCAAGGTCAGGCACCAGCAGAATGCGACTACGGCGGAGCGATTGTTCGAGGATGCTGGCGCGGCTCAAGGTTTTGACGAACTCGAGCGCTTGCGAACGAACACGCTCGGCAACCGCGCGCGAGGTCACGAGCAAAATCGCTTGTGAAAGTGGGTCGTGCTCGGCTTGCGCAAGCAGGTCGGTGGCGACGAAGGCGGCGTCAGCCGACTCGTCGGCGATCACCAGTACCTCCGAGGGCCCCGCCGGCAGATCGAGTGCAGCGCCTTGGGGGTCTTGAGCCACCAATTGTTTTGCCGCAGTGACCCAGGCTGAGCCGGGCCCGAAGATTTTGTCGACTTTGGGAATGGTTGCGGTGCCATAAGCCATGGCGGCGATAGCCTGCGCGCCGCCCACGGCAAAGACTTCCTCGATTTCGCAGAGTTGCGCGGTGGCGAGAATCACGGGGTCAATACGCCCATTACGCGTACCCGGCGAACAAAGAATTCGGCGGCGACAACCGGCGAGCGCTGCCGGCACCGCCGACATGATGAGCGCCGAGGGCAAGGGGGCGCTGCCACCCGGCACATAGAGACCGACGGACTCGATGGGCCGTGTGATGCGCTCGCAGTAGACGCCCGCTGAGGTTTCGATGCGCAGCGGTGCCGTGAGCTGCGCAGCGTGAAACCGCCGTACGTTGTCGATCGCGCGACGCAGCGCCTGCAGCGAGCGTTCATCGAGTGTGGTGGCGGCGGCCGCGATTTCTTCGGCGGGAACCCGCAGATTGACCGGCGCGCCGCCGTCGAAGCGAGCGGCGTAATCGAGAACAGCGGCGTCGCCCTCGGTGCGCACCCGCGCAATGGTCGCGCGCACGAGTTCGACCAATTGCTCCTGATTTTCCGCCGCAGGGCGCGCGAGCGCCTCGCGGCGGCGCTGCGGATCGAGCGCTGCGTAGTCGAGAATCGGCAACATCATGCGAGCATTTTTTCGACGGGCAGCACGAGGAGTGCGCTGGCACCGGCGGCTTTCAAAGCTTCGAGGGTTTCCCAGAAGACGTTCTCGCGGCATACCGCATGGACTGCGACTTTGTCGCTGCTGCCCTCGAGCGGGATGATGGTCGGCGACTCGCTGCCCGGCAAAAGCTTGCGAATTGCAGGCAGCGCGGAGCGCGGAGCGTGCAGCATGATGTATTTGCTTTCACGCACTTGCTGCACACCGTCGATCCGCATCAAAAGGCGCTCGACCCAATCCGCTTTGCCTGCGGGCAAAGCAAGCGGTGTGCGCACAAGGACGGCGTAGCTTTCAAGAACTACTTCAACCTCGCGCAAGCGGTTAGCGACCAGGGTTGAACCGGTCGAGACCAGATCACAAATCGCATCGGCACGTCCCAAGCGCGGTGCAATTTCGACAGCTCCTGAAAGCGTCACGATTTCGGCCTCGATGCTGCGCTCGGCGAGCCAACGCGCCAGCATGAAGGGGTAGGTGGTCGCAATACGCTTCCCTTTGAGGCTCGCCGGTCCGCTCCACCAGGCAGCCTCTTCCGGCACTGCCAAAGCGAGACGGCAACGCCCGAAGTCGAGTGTGCGCAAGATTTCGAAGCGCGCAACATGACCGCGCGCGGCCAGCTCCAGCCGCTTTTCTTCGACCACGTTGAGACCGACGAGCCCGAGATCGCAGACGTCTTCTTCGACGAGATCGGGGATATCGTCATCGCGAACGAAGAGCAGATCGAGTGGCATGTTTTCGCCGAAGCCGACAAGTTGATCTTTGCCGCGTGAGAACTTGAGACCGCAGCGGGCGAGCAAGTCGACCGATTGGTCGGTCAGTCGTCCCGACTTTTGAACGGCGAGTTTGAGTCTTGAGGGGTTATCCATGAGGGACCTCAGCGCTGCGCCGGTGCAGCCGGACGCGTGCTGCCCAATCGCTTCGTGGCGATTGCATAGCCGCCATTGCCAGCGCCAACATAACGCGCAACGCGCGCGATCGTGGTGACGCTGACGCCGGTGATTTTGTGGATTTCGCGATAGGGCAAGCCACGCTCGAGCCATTCGACCACGGCCCAGCGATCGGACATCGCCTGCAGTTCGGCTGGGGTGCAGAGGTCACGAAAGAAAGAGCGGCATTCCTCGACGTTGCGCAGGGTGAGGATGGCCTGATAGAGGCTGCGTTCGACGCGCGCTTCCTGGCGCGCGGATTGCTGGGCGTGGTTTTTCATGCGGGGTGTTTCAATGTATCAATGTGTTAATACGTTAATACATCGGCACGACTGTGGCAAGGGCGCGGGATTGACGAGGGCGGGGACTTTCTCCTAGAATTTGTCGGCTTATCGAGACCGGCTGAGGGAAAGGCCCGACGACGCCGGGGCAACCGCCAGATCCAACCAATCTGGGCAAGGTGCCAACTCCGCGCGCTCCACCTGAGGTGGGCGCGTCAGATGAGCGGCTGTCAGGTGAGCCATGACTTCTCTCAACGACACAATTCGTTCCGATATCGCCGATCGTGCCGACGGCGCCGAGTCCGTTGGGGCGGAGTCTGCGGGGCGTGAGGGCATCATCGAAATCCCGGACGGCTTGCGCTTGCACCACGGGGGCAAGCTTGCGAGTGCCCGGCTCGGCTGGCGGATGACGGGACCGGCTTCAGCGCCCATCGTTGTTGCCCTCGGCGGCATCTCGGGTCATCGGCAGGTGTTCACGCTCGACAACACGCGCAAGGGTTGGTGGTCCGAGGTCGTCGGCCCCGGGCTTGCGCTGCCTGCCGACCAGTTGCGCATCCTCGCCTTCGATTATCTCGGCGGCAGCGGCGAGACCACCGGTCCGAGTGGTGGTGCCTGGTTCCCGGCCGTGTCGACCTACGATCAAGCCGAGTTGCTACTGCGGCTGCTTGATCATCTCGACATCAAAACCTTGCACGCCATCGTGGGCGCCTCGTACGGCGGCATGGTGGCCATGGCATTTGCCGAGCGCTATCCCGAGCGGGTGGCGCGCTTGCTTATCGTCAGCGCGGCCGATCGCGCGCACCCGATGGCGACCGCATGGCGAAGCTTGCAGCGTCGCATCGTCCGGCTGGGTCTCGACAGCAGCCGGCCTGAGGCGGGACTCGAGCTCGCGCGGGGACTCGCAATGACCACCTATCGCAGTCCCAAAGAATTTGCGGCGCGCTTCTCGGGTGAACCGCACGAGGTCGACGGTCGCTTCGTCTTTCCAGTCGAAGAGTATTTACTGGCGCGCGGCGAAGATTATGCGAAGCGCTATCAGCCCGACGGTTTTCTCGTGTTGTCCGAATCCATCGACCTGCACCGCATCGACGCGTCGCAGGTCACGGTCCCGGTGACGGCGATTGCCGTGCAAGAGGACCAGCTCGTCCCGATCGCCGACATGCGTGCCTTGTGCGCGCGTCTACCCCAAGCGGAGCTTCTAGAGATGTCATCCATTTACGGTCATGATGCATTCCTCAAAGAATGCGGCAAGCTCAAGGCGCTCTTTGCGCCGGCGTTGGGGCTAGGCGCAGCGCCGGGAGTCACGCCGTGAGCCGCGATCTTGATCCGCGCACTCAGGCGGTGCGCGCAGGGCTCGAATCCGACCCTGCGACTGGCGCGGTCGTCCCGCCGCTGCACCTGAGTTCCACCTATGCCTTTCCGGAGTTCGGCGTCAAAGGTCGTTACGACTACTCACGCTCCGGAAACCCCACCCGCGATCTGCTGGCCAACGCGATCAACGACCTCGAGGGCGGACAGGGCACGCTCATCACCGGATCAGGCATGGGTGCCATCGCACTCGTGGGGCAGATCCTGCCGCATCACTCGCGAATCATCGCGCCGCACGATTGCTATGGCGGCACTTTCCGGTTGCTCTCGGCATGGCATCGGCGGGGTGATCATCGGGTCGAGTTCGTCGATTTCGCAAATGAATCGGCCGTCGCGCAGGCGTTTGCAACTCCGGCGGCACTGTGTTGGATCGAAACGCCGAGCAATCCGCTGTTGCGTATCACGGATATTGCCGCGATCGCCGAGCGCGCGCGCAGGGCCGGCGCAAAGTCTGTGGTCGACAATACCTTCCTCTCGCCCGCCTTGCAGAACCCGCTGGCCTTGGGCGCCGACATCGTCGTGCACTCGACCACCAAATACATCAACGGTCACAGCGATGTGGTGGGCGGCGCCGTGGTCGCGGCTTCCGCAGAAGACGCGCAGCAACTCGCGTGGTGGGCCAATGCGCTCGGCATGACGGGCTCGGCCTTTGACAGTTTCCTGGCCTTGCGCGGGCTGCGCACCCTGCATGCGCGCATCAGCCTGCATGAGACCAACGCCCATGCACTCGCGCATTGGCTCGTGGGGCAGCGTGGCGTCCGTCGGGTCTATTACCCCGGCCTCGGGAGCCATGTCGGTCACGAGCTTGCGCGCCGACAGCAGCGAGGCTTCGGGGCAATGATCAGCATCGAGCTCGAAGGCGGTACTGCGGCGGTCAAAGATTTTGTGGGCGGGCTGAAGCTCTTTTCGTTGGCCGAGTCGTTGGGAGGCGTCGAAAGCCTGATCGCGCACCCTGCCACCATGACCCATGCGGCAATGGATCCGGCCGAAAGGGCCGCCGCCGGGCTTGTCGATGGCTTGCTGCGACTCTCGATCGGCATCGAAGCCGAGCAGGACCTCCGCAGCGATCTTGCAGCCGGGCTTGCGGCGCTCGCGTGACGCGGCTTGCGTGACGTGACTTGCGTGACGCGGCTTGGGTGACGTGACTTGCGTCCTAAGCGAGTGCCGCGAGGATGGCGTCGCCCATTTCTTGCGTTGAAAGCGCAGTCATACCGCTCGCCGCAATATCTGCCGTCCGCGCGCCACGCGACAGCGCACTCGCCACCGCCGCCTCGATGGCGCGCGCTTCGGCCTCGAGACCCAGAGAATGCCGTAGCAACAGCGCGACGCTGAGTATCGTGCCGCAAGGGTTGGCGATGCCGCGCCCCGCAATATCCGGCGCAGAACCGTGAATGGGTTCATACAAACCGCGACGACCTTCGCCGAGTGCAGCCGATGGCAGCACCCCCAAGGACCCGGCGAGCATTGCGCCCTCATCGGTGAGGATGTCGCCGAAAAGATTTTCGGTGAGGATGACATCGAAATCACGTGGGCGACGAATGAGATGCATCGCCGTCGCGTCGACCAACATGTGCTCGATACTCACGCTCGGGAACTCGCTGCGAATCACGCGCTCGCTGACCGTACGCCAAAGGCGTGAGGTCTCGAGGACGTTCGATTTGTCCACCTGCGTGATCTTGCCGCGCCGCGCAGCGGCGAGTTTGCCCGCCACGCGCGTGATGCGCTCGATCTCGCTCACCGAGTAGGCACACTCGTCGACAGCGCGATCGCCCTCGCGCCATTTGCGACCAAAATAAATTCCGCCGGTGAGTTCACGTACGAAGAGCAGATCGACCCCATCGAGGTACTCGGGCTTGATCGGCGAAGCGTCGCGCAAGGCCGGCTGCACGGCGATAGGGCGCAGGTTGGCATAGACCCCGAGCTCTGCCCGCAGCCTGAGCAACGCAGGCTCCGGACGGACGGGTGCATCTGGGCCCCATTTCGGGCCACCGATTGCCCCGAGCAATATGCCGTCGGCCGCCAAACAACCTTTGAGCGTGGGCTCGGGCAGGCCATCACCGAAGGCATCGATGGCCACACCGCCAAAGGGCAGGGCCTCCAGTTCAAAGATATGCCCAAAACGCGAGGCGACGGCTTCGAGGATCCGCACTCCCTCGGCGACCACCTCGGGACCGATACCATCACCGCCCAAAACCGCAATGCGTCCCTTCATACCCTTCGCCCGTTCATGCTACGCGCTTGGCCTCATAGGCTTTGATGGCCTCGTCGCTCGACAAGAGGAAGCCGAGCTCATCAACCCCATTCATCAAGCAATAACGTGCGAAGGGGTCGATGGGGAAGCTCACGGGTGCACGTCCGGGAACATGCAGCATTGAGCTGGCGAGGTTGATCTCGACCTCGGTGCCCGGGTTTGCGAGCAACCAAGCGTGCGTCGCCTCATCGACCACCACCGGCAACAAGCCGTTCTTCAAAGAATTGTTACGGAAGATGTCGGCGATCTCGGTGCTGATCACCGCCTGAAAGCCATAATCGACAAGTGCCCAGGGCGCGTGTTCGCGAGACGATCCGCAGCCGACGTTACGCCCTGCGACCAGCACGCGACAGCCCGCAGCCTCCGGGCGATTGAGGATGAAATCGGGCTTGGGGTTGCCGTCGGCGTCGTAACGCCAGTCGGCGAACAGCGCCTTGCCGAGCCCCTCTTTGGTCGTGGTGGTCAAAAATCGCGCGGGCACCAGTTGGTCGGTATCGATATTGGTCGAAGGCATCACTACCGTGCGCGAGCGGATGCTGACGATGGGGTTCAAACCAGTCGTTTTCATGACAACAGCTCCCGCGGATCGGTAACACGGCCGCGAATGGCCGAGGCAGCGGCGGTCTCCGGGCTCGCCAACAACGTGCGCGCGCCAACGCCCTGGCGGCCTTCAAAATTTCGGTTGCTGGTGCTGACGGAATACTGGCCTTTGCCGACCGTATCGCCGTTCATGCCGAGACACATCGAGCAACCGGACTCGCGCCACTCGGCGCCCGCCGCGCGAAACACTTCGTGCAAACCTTCGGCTTCGGCAAGTCGCTTGACCTCTTGAGAACCCGGAACGACGAGCATGTGCACGCCGCTTGCCACCTTTTGGCCGCGCAGCACACGCGCCGCGGCGCGCAGATCGGACAGGCGACCGTTGGTGCAGCTGCCGACAAAAACCACGTTCACCGGCGCATTGCCGATCGGCTCGCCGGGGTTGAGTCCCATGTATTTCATTGCCGCATCGAACACCGGATCGCCCTTGCGATCGGGAACGTGCCCACTCACCGCAACGACCATACCCGGGTTGGTGCCATAGGTGACCATGGGTTCGAGCGCCGCGGCATCGATATGCACCGCCTTGTCGAACTGCGCACCCGTATCGCTAGGCAGGCTCCGCCAGCGTGCGAGCGCGGATTCCCATGCTGAACCCTTTGGCGCACGAGGCGTATCGGCGAGATAGGCGTAAGTCGTGTCATCGGGGGCGATCATCCCCGCGCGGGCACCGGCCTCGATCGACATGTTGCAGACCGTCATGCGCTCGTCCATCGACATGGCGCGGATCGCCTCGCCACGATATTCGAAGACATGGCCGGTGCCGCCCGACACACCCACCTTGCCGATGATGGCGAGGATCAAATCTTTGGGGGTCACTCCCGCCGACAAGCGCCCATCGACTTCGACTGCGAAGGTCTTGGGCTTTTTTTGCAGCAGACACTGCGTGGCGAGCACATGCCCGACCTCGGTGGTGCCGATCCCGAAGGCGAGGGCGCCGAATGCCCCGTGCGTCGAGGTGTGGCTGTCGCCGCAGACGATGGTCTTGCCCGGCTGAGTGACGCCGAGTTCGGGGCCAATGATATGCACGATGCCGCGACGTGCATCTTGCAGCCCCAAAAGCTCGACCCCAAATTCGGCGCAGTTCACCTCGAGTTGGCGGATCTGCTTGGCGGCCGAATCGATGGTGATCGGCGCGCCGCCAAAAACCTGCTCAGTGCGGGTCGGGGTGGCGTGATCCATGGTGGCGAGCGTGAGGTCGGGGCGACGTAGCCGCAGGCCACGCTCGCGCAGCAAAGAAAACGCCTGTGGCGAAGTCACTTCATGCGTGAGGTGCAGGTCAATGAAAATCACCGCCGGTGTATCGGCGGTTTCCGGTACGACCTCGTGGGCCGACCAGACTTTTTCAAACATGGTCTTTGGTGCAGACATCAGTAATCTTCCCTGATCGAATGAGAATTCGAGGCGAGCGCGTCAGGCCGCCTGCGCGCGCTGTGACGACTCGATACGATTGATCACTTCGAGAAACGCGCGGGTCGCCGACTCGACGATGTCGGTGGTGACGCTGGCGCCGCGATAACTGCGATCGTTGTAATTCACGTAGACCACGGCTTCGCCTTGCGCGTCTTCACCCTCGGAGAGACTGCGCAGCTCGAATTTCTGCAGCGCAGGCCGTAGCCCCGTGACTTCTTCGATGGCTTTGAACGCCGCATCGACGGGCCCGTCGCCCGTGGCGCTGCGTTCGCTGCGGGTGCCGTCGATGTTTTGCAGAGCCACGGTGGCCTTGCCGCCGCCATCGACCGAGGAGCTCGTTTGCAAAGACACGAGCGACCAGGGGCCTGCGTCACCGCCCTCTGCGCGCAACACCAGCGCCTCGATGTCGCCATCAAAGAGTTCTTTCTTTTTGTCGGCAAGCGCCTTGAATTCATTGAAGACGCGCTCGAACTCCGCCTCCTCGAGCACAAAGCCGAGCTCCTTGATGCGCTCACGCAGGGCATGACGACCGCTGTGCTTGCCGAGCACGAGGCTAGAGCGTGACAGGCCGACATCTTGCGGTCGCATGATTTCGTAGGTGCTCGCATGCTTGAGCATGCCGTGCTGATGAATGCCCGACTCGTGCGCGAAGGCATTTTCGCCAACGACCGCCTTGTTCCGCGGAATCGGCATGCCGGTGATGCTCGAGACGAGTCGCGACACCGGGTAGAGCCGCTGCGAGTTGATCTGCGTGCGCGCGTTGAAGAAGGTCTCGCGGGTGCGCATGGCCATCACGACTTCTTCGAGCGAGCAGTTGCCGGCGCGCTCGCCGATGCCGTTGATGGTGCATTCGATCTGCCGTGCACCCGCCACCACCGCCATGAGGCTGTTGGCGACGGCCATGCCGAGATCATCGTGACAGTGCACCGAGAGGCGCGCCCGCTCGATGTTCGGCACGTTCTTGCGCAAGTATCGAAACAGCTCCGCAAATTCGTGCGGTACGGTATAGCCCACGGTGTCCGGGATATTGACCGTCGTGGCACCCGCATCGATCACGGCCTCGACAACTTGCGCCAGAAACTCCAGCTCGGTTCGCGAAGCGTCTTCCGGCGAAAACTCGATGTCCTCGCAATATTCGCGAGCGATCTTCACACCCTCGACCGCACGACGAATGATCTCGTCTTTCGCCATGTTGAGTTTGAACTCGCGATGGATCGCGCTCGTGGCCAAAAACACGTGAATCCGACGATTCGCCGCGGGTGCCACGGCACTCGCCACCTTGGCGATATCGTCGCGATCGCAGCGCGCGAGGCCGCAGATGATCGGACCCTGCACCTCGCGCGCCACCGCGTTCACCGACTCCCAATCGCCGCGCGAAGCGGCCGGGAAGCCCGCCTCGATGACGTCGACGCCGAGTTCGGCTAGCGCCTTCGCCACTCGCAGCTTTTCAGGCTGCGTCATGCTGCAGCCCGGCGATTGCTCGCCATCGCGCAGCGTGGTGTCGAAGATCATTACCCGGTCGGCGTTCGAAGTCATGACATTACTCCGTTCAAAGAATTTTCAGCGACCCTGATCGAGCCAGGGCATGCGGCCACGCAACTCGAAACCCACTTTCTCGATTTGACGATCGAGGTCGGTCTTGAGCATGCGATCGTATTTCTTGCGACCTGACGCGTTCTCGCGAATCCATTGACGGGCGAATTTGCCCTGCTGGATTTCCTTGAGGATCTTGCGCATCTCGGCTTTGGTCTTTTTGTTGACCACGCGCGGTCCGCGGGTGAGATCGCCGTACTTGGCGGTCTCGGAGATGAACTTGTGCATCTTCCAGATGCCGCCTTCGTGCAGCAGATCGACGATCAGCTTCAGCTCGTGCATGCACTCGAAGTACGCAACCTCAGGCTGATAGCCGGCTTCAACCAGCGTCTCGAAGCCCTTGACCACGAGTTCCGTGGCGCCGCCACAGAGCACGGCTTGTTCGCCGAACAGATCGGTCTCGGTCTCTTCGGCAAAGGTCGTCTTCAGCACACCGCCACGGGTACCGCCGATACCATGCGCATAGGCGAGCGCCTTCTCGAAACCCTTGCGCGAGGCATCCTGGAATACCGCGAGCAGGCAGGGCACGCCGCGGCCCTGCTGATACTGGCGGCGCACGAGATCACCGGGACCCTTTGGCGCGATCAGTACCACGTCGAGATCTTTGCGCGGCTTGATTTGTTTGAAGTGAATATTGAAGCCGTGCGCAAACAGCAGCGTTGCGCCTTTCTTCACGTTGTCGACTACCGACTGGTAGAGCGCCTTCTGCGCGAGGTCGGGGGCGAGCATGGCGATGAGATCGGCACCCACCACGGCGGCGGCGGGCTCGGCCACCGGCAGACCATCTTTCTTAGCCTTTTTCCAACTGTCGCCCTTGCGGACGCCAATTACCACGTCGTAACCGCTGTCCTTCAAATTGAGGGCGTGAGCGCGGCCCTGGCTGCCATAGCCGAGTACGCAAATACGCGCCCCACGGAGGGCTTTCTTGTCGACGTCCTTCTGCGAAAACAACTTCATTTCCTGACTCCCTGATTGCTCAGCCTATTAGCTTTGACTAAAAAAAAACCCCGCATCGGCCAAGGACCGGTGCGGGGTTTGTCGCATCTTTGCTCGCCGCTGGATGCTGGCCCTAGGCTCAGACCCCGACGAGCGACCCGCGCCGGCTACCCTCAAGGGGTAGCGCGAGCCCTAGCGATAGCAGCAGACCGACGGCGGCCGCCAACTGGAACGCAAGGACACATGCAACGCGATTCATCACCAAATTCCACCACGCGAGCCCATGCACTGTCAAACCAAGCGCCGTGTCAAACGGCTGGCGGCTCGCTAACATGTGGCGATGTTTACCGCAGGTCTTGCGCTCGATCAGCTCCTCGCACCGCCCGGTGCGCCCGCCATCCCGCTATGGTTGTTGCGCGAAAGTGATCTCGCGGCATTCAAGGCAGCGCAGCCGGCCGCGGTCGGCGCATGGCTTCAGCAACATGGTTTTGTTGCCGAGCGACATCGCATTCTCGGTATCCCCGGCAGCAGTGGCGAGATCGTGGGCGCCGTTGCGGGGGTGGGCGCGCTCGATGACTGGTCAAAACTTTGTTTATGGCATGTCGCTGGCTTGATCGAACGCCTGCCGGCCCGCGACTTCCTGCTCGCCACGCCGCTCGCGGCGGAGCCCGGCGCGCAGCTGCTGCTCGGTTGGTTGACGGGGGCGTATCGCCTGACGCGATTCAAGTCGAATGCGGCGGCCCCGAAGACGACTGGCGCTGCGCGAGCGCGCTTGATTCCACCCGCGAATCTCGACGTGCAAGCGGTGATCAATCAGGCGACGGCATCCGCTTGGGCGCGCGACCTCATCAACGCGCCGGCGAACGAACTCGGTCCGGCAGAGCTTGCCGAGGCGGCAAGGGCGCTTGCCGAGGAGTTTTCCGCGGAGTTTCGTTGCCTCGTTGGCGAAGAGCTGTTGGCACACAATTATCCCCTTGTGCATGCGGTGGGTCGCGCGAGCGACAAGGCGCCGCGGCTGATCGATATTCGCTGGGGCGATCCTGCCAAGCCCTTGGTCACGCTGCTCGGCAAGGGCGTGTGTTTCGATTCCGGCGGACTCGACATCAAGCCTGGCGCCGGGATGCTGCTCATGAAAAAAGACATGGGCGGCGCCGCCGTGGCGCTTGGGATCGCCCGCTGTCTCATGGCCCGCGCCGCGCCAATTCGGTTGCGTGTGCTTATTCCCGCAGTCGAGAACAGCATTGCGGGCGGTGCCTATCGGCCGAGCGATATCGTGCGTTCGCGCCGCGGCATCACGGTAGAGATTGGCAACACCGATGCCGAGGGTCGCCTGATTTTGGCGGATGCCCTCGCCGAGGCTGACAGCGAACGTCCGGCCTTGTTACTCGATTTCGCGACGCTCACGGGGGCGGCGCGCGTCGCTTTGGGCCCAGAGCTGCCAGCGGTTTTCAGTAACAGCGATTCTTTGATGACCGACATCAAACGCTGCGGTGATCTCGAAGTGGATCCGGTTTGGCCGATGCCGCTCTGGGATTCGTACGACGAAGAACTCTCGAGTCGGATCGCCGACATCAACAACGTCGCGAGCTCGAGCTTTGCGGGCGCAATCTTTGGCGCGCTCTTTCTGCGTCGATTTGTTGCAGCGAGCGGGGCCTGGGCGCATTTCGATCTCTATGCGTGGAACGGGCGCGACCGACCAGGGCGCCCCGTGGGTGCCGAGGCGCAGTGCCTGCGGCTCGCCGATCGGCTGATTGCCGAGCGTTTCGGGCGCTAAAAATTTTTTAATCGTTCAATTTTGCGTGGGTGATGGGCATGACGAAGGCTAAAAAGACGAAAGGCGGAACCAAGAGCGTCGGCACGGCGGACCCGAGGCGCTATTCACGACTGGTGGTCGATGGCGCGAAGCAGACGCCATCGAGAGCGATGCTGCGCGCGGTGGGCTTCACCGATGCCGATTTTGAGCGCCCGCAGATCGGCATTGCGTCGACCTGGGCGAACCTCACACCCTGCAACATGCACATCAATACTTTGGCGGCGCAGGCCGAGGCCGGGGCGAACGCCGCGGGCGGCAAGGGCGTACTGTTCAACACCATCACGGTGTCTGACGGCATTTCCATGGGCTCGCCGGGCATGCGTTATTCGCTGGTGTCGCGCGAAGTCATCGCGGACTCCATCGAGACCGTAGTGGGCGCCGAGGGTTTCGATGGCTTTGTCGCGATCGGCGGCTGCGACAAGAACATGCCGGGATGCGCGATGGCCATTGCCAGACTCAATCGTCCCGCAGTGTTCGTCTATGGCGGCACGATTCAGCCCGGAGCGCAGCGTCGCGACATCGTCTCGGTGTTCGAGGCCGTTGGCGGGCATGCGGCAGGCAAGGTCAGCGACGCCGAACTGGCAGAGGTGGAACGCACCGCGATCCCGGGTCCCGGCAGCTGCGGTGGCATGTACACCGCCAACACCATGGCCTCGGCGATCGAAGCGCTGGGGCTTTCTTTGCCCGATAGTTCGGCTCAAGAGGCGGTGAGCGAACTCAAGCAAAACGATTGTTGGCGCGCGGGCGAGGCGGTCGTGCGCCTCGTCAAGGCCGGGATCACGCCTTCAATGATTCTCACTCGCAAGGCTTTCGAAAACGCCATCACCGTCACCATTGCGGTGGGTGGCTCGACGAATGCAGTGCTCCATCTGCTCGCCATTGCGCACGCGGCCGGCGTTCGCCTCACGCTCGATGATTTCACCCGCATCGGCAAACGCGTTCCTGTGCTTGCCGACTTGCGACCGAGCGGGCGCTACGCCATGTCGGAGTTGATTGCGATCGGCGGCATCCAACCTTTGATGAAACGTTTGCTCGATCGGGGCTTGTTGCACGGGGAATGTCTGACGGTCACGGGCCGCACGCTCGCCGAAAACCTCAAGAACGTTCGCGATTATCCGGCCGATCAAAAAATCGTGTACGGCTTCGACGCACCCATCAAAAAAGACAGTCATCTGGTCGTCATGCGCGGCTCGGTGGCGCCTGAGGGGGCGGTGGCCAAAATCACCGGTAAAGAGGGCTTGTCGTTTTCGGGGCCCGCGCGAGTGTTCGATGGCGAGGAGCAGGCAACCCGATCCATCCTTGCCGGCAAGGTCAAGGCGGGTGATGTCGTTGTCATTCGTTACGAGGGACCGCGCGGTGGCCCGGGCATGCGCGAAATGTTGAGTCCCACTGGGGCGATCATGGGTCTCGGGCTCGGCGACAAAGTCGCTCTGATCACCGACGGGCGATTTTCGGGTGGCAGCCACGGCTTCGTGGTCGGACACATTTCGCCCGAGGCCATGACGGGCGGGCCCATTGCGCTCATTCGCAACGGCGATCAAATCACGATCGACGCCGTGAGTCGCCGCATCGATATTGATGTGTCAGGCGCCGAGTTACGCCGTCGCAAAAAAGCGTGGAAAGCACCCAAATCCTATGCAACAAGGGGTGTGCTTGCCAAGTTTGCGAGCGTGGTCAGCAGTGCTTCGGAAGGCGCAGTCACCGATTGAGCGTCGTGAGATTTTGATGACACGTCTCACTACGCGCATGACGTCTTCAATGCAAACCGTGGAAGGGTGGTTGTCAGCATCATCGGTCGCGGTTACAGTTGACGCCGGTCGGGGGATTGGCAACGGATGACGCACACCGCGTTCACCTTCACGGTTGAACTTGGGCGCTCAAGGATTGGCAAATTCTCCAGGCACACTCCGCAGGAGCGGTGTTTCGATGTCCCGCGGGGCAGTGAATACACATCTGATCGAGTGTTGGGTCTTCGCGGTTCTGCGCGCACGTCGCGCTCGGTATCGCGGAGAGAAGGTTGCGCGCGAAAGGATTCCCGGTTAGGTTTCGGGCCCCTTCGCCGCATTGGCTGTTGATCTGCCGCGAGAGCACATGGCGACTTACGTACAACAGAGCCAGCCCCGCCGAATGGCGATATTCGGTCTGATCGTCGGCTTCCACATACTGCTCGGGTATGCGTTGGTCAGCGGTCTGGCCCGCAAGGTTGTCGAGGTGGTTGCACCGCCGCTCCTCACCGACATCATCGAAGAGATCAAACCCGAAGATAAGCCGCCACCGCCGCCGCCGCCTCAAATCGAGCGTCCGCCGGTGCAAGTACCGCCGCCAGATGTCGTGATCGACATACCCATGGAGTCGACCACGACGGCCATCAGTAACGTGACGGACAGGCCCGTTCCGGTCGCCGCACCGCCGGCGCCCGTCGTTGTGGCGCGCTCGCCTGCCAAGATCGGTCGCATGCCTTCGAGCGAAGACTATTACCCAGCCGCGTCCAAGCGCGCAGAAGAGCAGGGTACGGTCACCCTTAAAGTTTGCGTGGATGCCAAAGGCAAGATCATCGGTAATCCGACCGTCGTCACCTCTTCGGGTTTCGAAAGATTGGACGAGGGTGGGGTCAAACTCGCGCGCGCAGGGCGTTATCAGCCCGGCACCGCGGGCGGCCAGCCCCAAGATGAGTCCTGCGTTTCGTTCCGCGTGAAGTTCGAGATCAAGTAAGCGTTTTATTCCCTGAGGAAAACATGGAAAACACTGAAGCCACCACCGCTGTCGTCGAGAACCCGTATGGCCTTGGGGCCCTTTGGGAACAAGGCGATTTCGTCGCCAAGGGCACGCTGATCATCATGGTGATCATGTCGCTGACCTCTTGGTACGTCATCCTCATGAAGCTGCTCGATCAGCGTAAGCTCATGGCGTCAGCCAAGCTCGCCGAGCAGAAGTTCTGGAGCGCTGGTTCGATTCGCGAAGCGATCGACCGTCTGCCCAAGAACGACGTCTATCGTCAGGTCGCCGAAGATGGTCTGCGCGCGTCGCAGCACCACGAAGGTCGGCTCTCGGAGCGTATGGCGCTCCACGAGTGGGTCACGATGTCGCTGCAGCGCTCGATTCAGGGCGTGAGCATGTCGCTGACCGGTGGGCTGCCCTGGCTCGCGACGGTGGGCTCGACCGCGCCATTCGTCGGTCTCTTCGGTACGGTTTGGGGCATCTACCACGCCCTGGTCGCCATCGGCGTGTCCGGCCAGGCCTCGATCGACAAGGTCGCGGGCCCGGTGGGTGAAGCGCTCATCATGACGGCGATCGGTCTTGCGGTCGCGGTTCCGGCGGTCATGGGCTACAACTGGCTCATCCGTCGCAATAAGGAAGTGCAGGAGGATCTGGGCAATTTCACCTCCGATCTGCATGCCTTCCTCGTGAGCGGTGCTCGCGTTGCGGTCCCGGCTCCGGCCGCCGCCGCGGCTCCCGCTGCTGCGAAGAAGTAACCCGATCGATTCAGGTTCCTCTGGGCGGAGTCGGCCGAACGTTGATCGGCCGACTCCGAAACCCGGAACCACAAGAGGCTAAGACTCATGGCGATGAGCGTTGGATCCAGTGGCGGCGAGGAAGAACTGAACTCGACGATCAACACGACTCCCTTGGTGGATGTCATGTTGGTGCTCCTGATCATCTTCCTAATCACCATTCCGGTCATTAACAAGACGGTGAAGGTTTCGCTGCCGAAGGCGGCGAACATCGCCACTCAGACCAAACCCGAGAACATCACGGTCGCGGTCGACTCACAGGGCAACATTTACTGGAATAACGAGCAGGTCGCCAATCGCGACCAGTTGATCGAGATGATCAAGCTCGAAGCCGTCAAAGACCCGCAGCCTGAAATCCATATCCGTGGCGATTCCAACGCGCGGTTCGAGGATATCGGCAAGGTCATTTACTCGGTTCAGCGTGGCGGCATCGTCAAAGTGGGGTTCATCACCGAGCCCGACCGTGGCATCCGCGGTTCACGCTGACCTCTTCCGGAGTAGCTTTCCATGGGAATGAATGTAGGCAGCGATGAAGGCGATTCGATGTGTGACATCAACACGACGCCGCTCATCGACGTCATGTTGGTGTTGCTGATCATGTTCATCATCACCATTCCGGTCATGACCCACGCCGTCAAGCTCGATATGCCGCGGCCCACCAACGCGCCACCGCCGCCGGTTCCACCGGAGGTCATCGATATCGAAATCGATTTCGACGGTACGGTGGTCTGGAACGGAACACCGGTGCAGAGTCTCGACGCGCTCGAGAAGTATTTCCGCGTCGAGGGTCAGAGGGACCCTCAGCCCGAGTTGCACCTGCGACCCGACAAACGCGCCAAGTACGACGTGGTTGCCCGAGTACTCGCATCAGCTCAGCGAAACCGCATGAAAAAAATCGGCTTCGTGAACGTGTCGGAGTTTGCGGATTGATGAGCTACCGCTCGATCGCGGTGTGATCCACACGACGCACTTGAGCATCTAAAGGTTACAATTTCGCCGCCGCCCCCAAGGGTTGCGGCGAATTTTTTTGTGGTGGCCAAGGTAGGCCACCCCTAAACGAGGAAGCACATGAGGAAGTCAGCTGTAGTCACTTTGCTGGTTGCTGCCGTGGCAGCGATGCAGTTTTCATCCGTCGCCATGGCGGAGAAAGTCAGCCCGGCGGTCGCCAAGACGCTGCAGGCCGCGCAAAACGCCAGCAAGGCCAAGAAGTGGGGCGAATGTCTGTCGAACCTGCGCACGGCGGATGGCACGGCGGGCAAGACCGCCTACGACTCCTTCATCATCAACGAGCTCACCGCGTTTTGCGCCCTCAGTTCAAATGATGTGGCAACAGCTACGGCCGCGATGCAGACCAACCTGGCGTCGCCGTTTGCCGCCGACAAGGTCGCACAGCGCACTCGCGATCTCGCCAAGGTTTTTTTCAACGCGCGCGACTACGCGAAGACCGTTGAGATCGGACGCGGTGCGATCAAGAGCGGGTATGCCGACGCCGACACCTTCCTCGTGGTGGCGCAGTCCTATTACCAGCAGAACGATTACAAGAACGCGCGCGAGTTCACGGGCAACTGGATCCGCGATCTCGAGAAGCGCGGCCAGCGCCCCAAAGAAAACGCCATTCAGATCTATGTGACGTCGTGCATGCGACTGAAGGACGAAGCCTGCACCGCTGCCGGTTTCGAGAAGCTCGTCACCTATTACCCGGATCCGGCTGGCTGGGCGAACCTGATGCAGTCGTTGTTCGCAACGCGTAACGATGTTGCTGCGTTCAATGCCTATCGCTTGGCGACCGAAGTCGGTGCAATGCGTACCGGCGACGACTACACCGAGATGGCGCAGCGCGCGATCGAGAAGGGTCTGCCGGGCGAAGCGCAATCCGCATTGGAAGCCGGTTTCGCGCGCAAGGCCTTCACCGAGAAACGCGATATCGATCGTAATACCCGACTGCTGGCGACCGCCAAGGAGCGTGCCGCCGCGGATCGCGCAGCGCTTGCCAAGGCTGACAAAGAAGCCGCGGCCGGCAAGAGTGCCGACGCCGATTTGCGCGTCGGTCAGGCGTACATGAGCTACGGGCAATATGCTGCGGCCGTGACGGCCATTCAGCGCGCGATCGCGAAGGGCAACGCCACCGATCCGGTCGAGGCGCAGATGGTGCTTGGTATCGCGCAGCTCAAGGCCGGTAACAAGGCAGAAGCGTCCAAAGCTTTCCGCGCCGTCAAGGGCGATGCTGACATTCAGCGTGTCGCCAAACTTTGGAGCCTGCGAGCGCAGTAAGCTCGCGACGATCGATTGTTGATCGCGATTCACGGGGGTAGAAGAAATGCGTACTCTGACTCGTACCGTTCCGTTGCTGGCGGCAGCGATCTTGTCGTCCGTCGCTGTTGCCCAAAAGGCGGAGCAAAAGGCTGACCAGAAGGGAGCCGCCAAGCCACCGTCGGTCAGTCGTGCCATTCTCAAGCCACTGATGGCGGCCCAGGAAGCGAACAAGAAAGAGCAGTGGGCGGAGTGTGTTGCCAAGATCAAGGAAGTCGAAGCCTTCCCCAATCGCACGCCCTACGACAACTACGTCAGCAACGACATCCTCGGTTTTTGCGCCCTGCGCGCGGGCGATACGCCGCTCGCTCTGCAGGCCTGGTCGCAAGTCACGGATACCGAATTCTCTGAGCCCGCGCGCTCGGCGACGCTGCGCAAGGGTCTGCTGCAGATATCTTACCAGGTCAAAGATTACGCGAAGGCGGTCGGTTACGGTCAGCGTCTGATCGCCGATGGCACAACCGATGAAGCCATCTATTTGTTGACCATTCAGTCCTACTACCTGCAGAACGATTTCAAGGCGTCCGAAAAGATGGCGGCGGAATACGTCGCTGCAACCGAGACCCGCGCGCAGACCCCGCCTGATATGGCGCTGCAGCTGTACACCAGCTCCTGCATCAAACAGGAAGACGACGCCTGCACGATTCGCGCCCTCGAGAAACAGGCGCAATACCATCCCAAGAAAGAGACTTGGCCGAACCTGAGCCTGTTGCTGTTCCGTGCCAGCACGGAGGCCAACACGCTCAACATTTTCCGCTTGTCGCGCGAGATGGGCGGCATGACCCGCGGTGAAGAGTTCACCGAAATGGCGCAGCTCGCCATCGAAAAGGGTCTACCGGGCGAGGCCCAAGCCACGCTTGAAGAGGGTCAGGCCAAAGGGCTCTTGACCAATAAGTCGACGCAGGAGCTCGCTGCGCGCCTGCTCGGCACTGCCAAGGCACAGGCCACGGCCGATAAACCCACCCTCCTCAAGCAGGATGGTGAGGCCGCAGGCAAGAAAAATGGCGAGGTCGATGTGCGCATCGCCACCGCATTCATGAGCTACGGCGATTACGACAAGGCCGTTGTCGCTTTTGAGCGCGGGCTTGCCAAGGGGAATGCGCGCAATCCCGACGAGGCCAAGTTGAACCTCGGCATCTCGCAGATCAAGGCCGGCAAGAAAGAAGCCGCCGCGGCGACGCTCGCGAGCGTTCAGGGCGATGAAACCCTGAAGCGGCTCGCGCGTCTGTGGACGCAACGTACGCGGTAACAGCGCGCGCCGGGTCAAAGCCCGGCGCGTCACGATCGACTATGCGTCGCGCGGGGCTCAGGATCGCGAGCGCGATCACCAGCACCAACGCACCGGTCACCAAAGATAGCTCCAGCGCGTACTGCTGTGGCTTCACCCAGATCTCATCGAGATGGCCCCACTTCTCGAGGATCTCATTGACGTTCCAGGCGATGATCGCCGTCGGTATGGCCTAGCGCAGGGCAGGGGCCATGCGCTGGAACCACCATAATCGCTGCCCAAGATAAATCGCCCAAACCCCGAAGCCGATACACGAGGCAAAGGTCACCCAGTGATCTGTACCGAGGATGTCGGGGTTGTAGATCATCAGCAGGTAAATGTAGAAGAACCAGGTGACGTAGATCGTTTCCATGCAGACGATCGACGCCAGGTCGCGCGACTGCGCCGAAGACTTGTCACCGATCTTCAGCCCAAGCCGGCGGTGCAACCACATGAAGGCGTTGCAACGAGTCTCGCGATTGAAGAAAAAGAACACCAGCGTTGCGAACATCACGCCGATCGACGACAGCATGACCCGGTACTCAGGCAGGGTTTCTTTGGCGCCCCATGCCGCCGGGGCGACCTGAAGGTCGCGCGCGACCCAAACAAAGCTGAACTCCACCCATGACAGCCAGATGAGACTGCCGCCTGCAAAGCCGAGCAGCGTCGCCGCGTTTTCGGATTTGTTTCGGCCCACCCAGATCATCACGACGCCAATCACGCCAATGATGAACGCCGCCAGCAGATCACGTCCCGGAAACCAGCTGTGCTGCATCTGGTGCATGACGAAATGCCCCATGCCCTGCCAGAAGTAGACGATGAAGACGGCGATAATCGCTGGTAGTGGTGCCTAATAATATTTTTTGAAATTACTCATTTGCCATTTCTCCCCGTTCTCCCCGTCAGCGTTTTATGAGGTCAGGGCGCGCGATCAGGACTCGACCGCAGCCACGACTTCTTCTTCGGATTTGGGCATGCCGCGCCCCGCAATTTCTTCGAGTTCGACGTGCATCGCGCGCATCATGCGATCGACGTAGCGACCACGCGCCGCCAAGCGTTCGGCCTCGGCTTTGGGGTCTGGCTTCCACCCCTCGATCTCTGCTCTGCGCAGCAGTTTCTTCGAGGCGAGAAGCCGCTCGACGGTGTCGAGGCGATCGCGAGTGACCGATAACTCTTCCATCAGGGTCAAGGTCATCGACAGCAGTTTGTCGATGGCCGGATCGCTGAAGTACTGCGGTTTTTTTCCTTTGGCGACTCGCGCGAGGCGAACCGGCGTCGCGGCGGCGGGGGCGGCGGCGGGGGCGGGGGCGGGGGCGGTGCGCTTCGATTTTTTCTTGAGCTTGGGCATGGGACCTCAGCGATGCGCCGCGAGAATCTTCCAGAAGAAATGCTCGGTGTAATTCATCTGCGCGACATCGAGTTTGGGAATGAATTCATCCATGAGCACATCATCCGCCGGAAAACCGCCTTTCATGGCTTCCGCCTTGAGGTCGATTCCTGTCATGTAGCGGGCGAATGTCTCGTTGTTGTTGTAGCTCTCCCAGTTGTGCATGAACTTTTCGATGACCGTGCGGCCGCGCGGAATTTCGAGGTGCAGCATGAGCCCGCCCGGCGCGAGCAGCCTGCGGCATTCGCCGAGAATTCGCGGCAGGGCCGACTTTGAGGTTTCATGCAGCACGATATGCGAGACGATGAGATCGAAGCTGCCATCGGCAAAGTCGGTGGACTCGGCGTTTTGTTGACTGAAGTCGATCGTCACGCCGAGCGCCTCGGCGCGTGCATGCGCATAGCGCAGCACCGGCGCACCGACATCGATGCCATGAACGCGAGCCTGCGGAAACGCGCGTGCCCAAACCACGGTGCTGTTGCCGATGGCGCAGCCGATATCGAGGATACGTTTCGGTTTACGCGCGGGATGCTTCTCGCGAATGTAGGCGAGCAGCGTATCGCCCATCAGATTGTTCTCGGGTCCGAGCGCGCCACCCATGTATAGGTTGATGCCTTTGTCGTAGACCACGCCGGCGCTCACATCATCTGCGGTGAATTCCGTGTGATAACCGCCGGGTTGCAGATGAATGTCGGCTGCGCGGTGATAGCGCGGGATCTCGAGTGTGGGGTCCAGGCGCAGCGTGCCGCGGCGGTTATCCTTGGCCCGTTTACCCGCACCCTCGAGCGACTTTTGGAGTGTCTTTGAACGCGCGAGCAGTTCAGGCAGTTCGCGCTCGGTGGGGTCGATCACCGATTCCCAAAGCAGCTCCTGACTACGCCGCTGCATCGCGCTCCAAAACTGGTAGAACGAGTCCTGTGTCATGAACTTGCGGATCTCATCCTGATCGACGGGCGCGCGACCATGACGCGCTCGAAACGCCGGTTCGACGCGCGTCTCATAAACCTTGTACGCGCCCGGCATCAGCCGACCGGAAAGATGGGCGCGCAGAGCGCCGACGAAATCCTGTCGAGCCTGCTCATCGAGCAGGGTCGAGGGTTGCATGGCATGGGCCTTGAAAGCCGGCATGGCGAGTTCCCCGAATCGCGCGTCCTGACTGGACGACGACTTCGATCCTACCGACTGCGCAGATCAGCACCCGCGGACTTGGCGCCGAGCGTCCGAAAGGCGGTTAAGGTCGGGGGCTTGGGGGCGCTGCGGTGGCCGCAGCAATATGGGCCTCACGAAAATCGCGAAAGGGACGCACCAGCCGCTCGGCGAGTTCGGCGCGCTTCGTGGCCCGATCGGGACTCTGTTGCTCGGCGAGTGCGACCTGCTCGATCAGCTCGCGCGACAAGCCGGCATGCTGTTCCAGGGTACGCTCGAGTACCGCGATGCGATCAAAGGCCACTGAGAGCTCGGTGGCGAGCGTGACATAGGCCGCGTAGAGCTGATCGACCGCAGGGTCATCGAAGACCTGCGGGCGGTGGCCCTTGGCAACCTGCGGCGGCGCTTTCACGCCGCGCCCTCGATGAGCTCAATGAGTTCGCCCGCCGCGCCCACGCAAACTGCTGCGCGCCGCCCGTGGTAGGGCGCCTGCGCAAGCGTGCGCGGCGGCGCGAGCCAGCTCAGCCCGCCCGGTAACTGCTTGACGATGAATGACACCATCGCGATCGCAGGCGGCAATTCGCCTTCACGCGCGGTGCGGGGCAGCGTCGCGGGCGGCATCTTGTCAGCCTCGATGTAGCTCTGTCCCTGCAACGCCAGAGCCGCCAGATCGTGCTTGGTATCAGACGGCAGTCCCTGGGCGTTGGAGAGCACCGAAATGACGGCGGGGATCACCGGCGCCTTGGCGACGTTGAAGTGCTTGCCGTAGAAATCGTTGATGGATTCGACCGATTCGCCGCCGAGGATGACGATGAACACCCGATCGACATAGTGCTTGGCATCGGGCGTATCGAACTCGGGCAGCTTTTCTTTGAAGGAAGTGAGGTAGATGGACTCTTTGGCGGGGCCGAGCGCCTGCATCGCACGGATTTTGTCCGAGAATGAAAGGTCAGCCGGTGGTCCGATGATCTTGAACGGCGAGCCTTCGAGGCGCGCGGCGATGCCATCGGTGTCTTGCACCATGAGCTCGGCCGCGTTCCAGCCCATATGTTTGAAGGCGACGTAATCGGGAGCGGGTTTGCTGTCGATGAAGCGAATGAAGGTATGGCCTTCAGCTTCGGGCAGCATCAGCGCGTAGCGGCGACCTGTCAGAGCAGGCAGTCCCCAAAGTTCTGCCTGCGCGGCGCCGAGCCGTCCGTGATCGACCAGCTCATAGCCGAGGTAGAGGTGGTAAGTGTCGATCATGTACTGCAGGTCGGGCGCAGCAATGGTGACGCAGGAGATCGGTCCGATGGAGGGCATGGTCAGTTCCCGCTGGGTAAATCTTTGAGGTAGACAAGCACGTCGGCGAGCTGCGCCACTTCTGCGTACTTGGCCTGCAGATCGAAGAGGTTGGCCTCGTGGGGTCCCGGGGCCCGATCACCCACGGCCTCTCGTACCACGACGGGTACGAACCCGTGCTGACAACAGTCGACTGCACTTGCGCGTACGCAACCGCTCGTGGAGAGCCCGGCGATGAGCACGGTATCCACGCTGAGCGCGGTCAGCGTGGAAGCGAGCGAAGTGCCAAAGAATGCACTCGCATATTGCTTGGAAATCACGGTCTCGCCCGACACCGGCTCCAGGCCCTCGGCAAACGCCGCGAGCTCGGGGTGCGCGCCCGCCTCGAAACAGCGCAGGGCGGGGACTTTGCGAAAGAACACCCCACCATCGCGGCCCCCAGGTTGATACACGACGTTGGTATGCACGATCGGGATGGCTGCTGCTCGCGCCGCGCGCATCAGGGTTTCGCAATCGGCCCGTGCCTGCTCGACCCCCGCATAGAGCGGCGAATCTTTGACGAGATAGGCGCGGACGAAATCGATCACGAGCAGCGCGGGACGCTTTCCCGGCGCGAGGGTCTTGCCAAACCCGCCGCGCGCATAGTTGGCCTGAAGCGATTCGTTCACTCTGCTGCGCTCAAATGACCTTGCCGGCACGCAAGGCCGCAAGCCGCTCGGCACCGAAGCCGAGGAGCTTCGAATACACCTCGTCGTTGTGCTGACCGAGCTCGGTCGGCGCTGCGCTGTGGACACCGCCCGGCGTCTCCGAAAACTTGGGCACAGTATTCTGCATGCGCAGGTCGCCGAAGTAAGGGTGCTTGGTGGTGATGATCGCTTCGCGTGACTTGAAATGCGGATCTTCGAGCATCTCGGGGGCGCGGTAGATCTGGCCAGCCGGGACGCCGAATTTATCCATGAGCTCGAGCACCTGTTTGCTCGGCATGGTTTGCGTCCAGGCCTCGATCAGGCCATCCAGCAACTTTTGGTGGGTACCCCGCGCCTGGTGATTGACGAAACGCGCATCGCTCGGCCAAGTCGGTTGCTGCATCGCCTCACAAAGACGACCAAATACGGTGTCTTGGTTGGCGGCGATGAGTACGAGACCATCGCTCGTTTTGTAGACGTTGGAGGGCGCCACGTTCGGCAGGATCGCGCCGGTACGCTCGCGGATGTAGCCGGTCTTGTCGTACTCGGTGATCAGCGATTCCATCATCGCCAGAACGGCCTCGTAGAGAGCGGAATCGACGACCTGCCCACGACCGGTCTTCTCGCGGTAGTGGAGGGCGCCGAGCGCGCCAAGACAGGCGAAGGTTGCCGCGAGTTCATCGCCAATGCTGATGCCCATGCGCGAAGGCGGGGTGGACGGATCACCGCATACGTAACGCAGGCCACCCATCGCCTCGCCGATCGCACCGAAGCCCGCGCGGTGCGAATAAGGCCCCGACTGGCCGTAGCCCGACACCCGGATCATGATGAGCCGCGGGTTGATCTTCGAAAGTTCGTCGTAGCCGCAGTTCCATTTTTCCATGGTTCCCGGGCGGAAATTCTCAAGTACGAAATCAGCTTTCGCGACTAACTCTTTGAAAACGCTCTGTCCTTCTTCTTGTCGCATATCGATAGTGATGGCTTTCTTGTTGCGTGCCACCACCGGCCACCAGAGCGAGGGCTCGCCAGCCTTTTGACGACCCCAGACGCGAAGGGGATCGCCCTGACCCGGCGGCTCGATCTTGATCACCTCGGCGCCCATGTCACCCAGCAGCTGCCCGCAAAACGGCCCCGCAAGCAGGGTGCCGAGTTCGAGCACCCGCAGATCGGCAAGGGGGCCACGCTTGAAGTTCGAATCAGCAGCCATGCGAAGACCTCGACAGAGAGTGATTTCACGACTTTACAACGGGCCGACCTTGTACCGATGGGATGATCACCGGTCAAGGATCCCTCCGCTGCTAGAATCGGGGGCTACCGCGATTCTATGGAGACTACGATGCCGCAGCAGAGCGAATCACGCCAGATCGAGATCGTCGAAGTAGGGCCGCGCGATGGTCTGCAGAGCGAGCCGGGGGTGTTGGCGACGGCATCGAAAGTGGAGCTGATCGAGCGCCTGATCGCGAGCGGCCTGAGACGTCTCGAGGTCACGAGCTTCGTCAATCCCAAGAAAGTGCCGCAGATGGCGGATGCCGAGCAAGTCTTGGCGGCGCTCGAGAAACGCGCCGATGTGCGCTATGTTGGCTTGGTGCTCAATAAAAAGGGCTTTGAGCGCGCGGTGGCGGCGGGCTGCAACGAGATCGGGATGGCCGTGGTGGCGAGCGACACGTTCAACCGCCGTAATCAGGGCGTGGGCACAGACGAATCGATCGCCGCTTGGCACGAGATCGCGCGCGAAGCGCGCGCGGCCGGAATTCGGGCGCAGGTGACGGTGTCGGCTGCCTTTGGCTGCCCCTTCGAGGGGGAGATTCGAGTGAGCCGAGTGATCGAAGTCGCCAAGCGCGTGGCCGAGGTCGAGCCTTTCGAAGTGGCGTTCGCCGACACCATCGGCGTTGGTGTGCCCGCGCAGGTCAGCGAGATTCTGGGCCGTGCACGCGAGGTCCTGCCGGCCACCGTTCGGCTGCGTGCGCACTTCCACAACACGCGAAACACGGGGCTCGCGAATGCCTATGCGGCCGTCGAGGCGGGGGTGTCGGCCCTCGACTCCAGCGTCGGCGGGATCGGCGGCTGTCCGTTCGCGCCGGCGGCGACCGGCAATATCCCCACCGAAGATCTGGTCTACATGCTTGGACGCTCGGGCGTGCAGACCGGCGTCGATCTCGACAAACTGGTCGCCACGGCCGAGTGGCTGCAACACACCTTGGGGCGCACGGTGCCCGGGATGTTGCTCAAAGCGGGGAATTTTCCCCGGCCTACGGCCGAGGCCGCCTGATGGTAGGGCAACACGGCGTTCATCGCGCCGCGATTGCATCGTCATCAGAGTGGTCGGATACTCCGACCACCTTCCTTTCTCTCTGATCCTTTGAGCCCCGGAGGGCGCATGTCATATCGCTTGGGTGTAGATGTCGGCGGCACGTTTACGGACCTGCTGCTGGTGCACGAAAAATCGGGCCAAACCTGGTCTGCCAAGGTTCCCTCAACACCAGCCGATCAGTCGGTGGGCGTGTTGAATGGCATCAAGCGCGTTTGCGAACGCGCCGGCATCGATCCCAAAGAGATCGATCACGTGATGCACGGCACCACCGTGGCCACCAACACCGTGCTCACGGGTACCGGCGCGCGTTGCGGTCTGGTCACGACCAAGGGTTACCGGCAGGTGCTGCAAATCGCCCGCTCATATGTGCCTGGTGGTCTCGGTGGCTGGATCATCTACAACAAGTCACTGCCGATGGCGCCGCTCTCGTGCACCATCGAAGCGGACGAGCGCGTCAACGCCAAGGGCGAAGCGGTCCGAGCGCTCGACGAAAAAGCGCTGCGTGCCAGCCTCAAAAAATTGAAGTCACAAAACATCGAGGCGCTTACTGTCTCGCTGATCAATTCTTTTGCGAATCCCGCCCACGAGCGTCGCGTGCGCGAGATCGCGCTCGAAGAAATGCCGGGTACGCCGGTATCCATCTCTTCGGACGTGGTCCCCGAGATGCAGGAGTACGAGCGCACGGTCACCACGGTCGCCAACTCCTATGTGCGTCCGCGCGTCGATCGCTACTTCAGCAACCTCAAGGCCAAGCTTGCTGAGGTTGCGAGCGATGTGAAGTTGCACATCCTGCGCTCGGACGGCGGTCTCGCCTCGGCCTCGTCAGCGGCCGAGTATCCGGTAAATCTGCTCATGTCGGGCCCCGCGGGTGGCGTGACCGGCGCCCTGTGGGTCGCCGTGCAGGCGGGCTTCCCGAATCTGCTCACCGTGGACGTCGGCGGCACCTCGACCGACGTAGCGCTCATTCAAGGCGGTCAGCCGCGACTGCGTCGCGAAACCACGGTCGGTGACGTCACGGTTCGCGCGTCGTCGGTCGACATCCGCACCGTGGGTGCGGGCGGCGGCTCGATTGCCCACGTGCCTGAACTCACCAAAGCACTGCGTGTGGGTCCGCAGTCGGCAGGCGCCGACCCGGGTCCGGCGGCGTACAACCGGGGCGGCACCGAGCCGACCGTGGCCGATGCCAACATCGTTCTCGGTTATCTGCCCGAGATGCAAAAGCTCGGCGGCGACATGGTGCTCAACCGCGAGCTTGCGCAAACGGCCGTCAAAAAAGTGGGTGATGCGCTCGGGCTCAGCGTCAAGCAGGCCGCGCAGGGCATCTACAACATCGTCAATGAAAACATGGTCGGCGCGCTGCGTCTGGTGTCGGTCGAGCAGGGTTACGACCCGCGCGATTACGCGCTGATCGCGTTTGGTGGTGCAGGCCCGCTGCATGCCAATGCACTCTCGCGCCTGCTGGGCTCCTGGCCTTCGATCATTCCGCCAGGCCCCGGCGTGCTTTGCGCCCTCGGCGATGCCACCACGGCGGTTCGCGACGAACGTGCGCGAACCTATGTTCGCAAGTTCAGCGAGACCAATGCCAAAGAAATCGACAAGATTCTCAAGAGTCTTGCCGGCGATGCGTCCAAGGGTCTCGAAGCCGAAGGCGTCAAAAAATCGGAAATCACCACGAGCTATCAGGTTGATCTGCGCTATCACGGCCAGGGCTTGCGTCTGACGGTCGAGGTGAATCTCGCCGAGCTGCAAAAGAAAGGCCTCAAGGCCATCTCTGACAAGTTCGACGAGGAGCACAAGCGACTCTTCACCTTCGCGTTGCCGCTCGAGCACGAGCTCGTCACGCTGCGCTCGGCGGTGCAGGGCCAGGGCATCAAGATCAAGCGTCAGCCGCTGGCCTCGGGTAGCGGCGATCCGAAGGCCGCTGCGGTTGGCAAACAGAAAGCCTACATGGAAGGCAAAGATGTCACCGCTGTGGTCTACGACCGCGCCAAGCTCAAGGCTGGCAACAAGGTTCGCGGACCCGCCATCGTCATGGAGATGGACTCGACCTCGGTCATCCTGCCCAAGCACACCGGCCACGTCGACAAGTCCGGCTGCATTTTGATCTACCCCGACAACTTCAAGGCGCCAAAGAAAGCCGCCGCGAAGAAGTCGGGCAAGAAGTAATCACGAGGAACATACCGATGCCTGCAACAATCGTTCAGCGCAATAAAAAAGCCTTCAAGAAGACGAAGGTCGATACCGTCACCATCGACATCATCGAGAGCGCGTTGCGTAACGCGCGTTACGAGATGGACACAGTGTTGTTCCGTACGGCCATGTCGCCGGGCATTCGCGAACAGCACGACGAATTCCCGATGATCGCCAACACCGAAGGCAAGATGGTCGTCGGTCAGTTTGGTTCGTTCATTTGGGGCTTCATGCAGGGCTATGACGGCACGGTCGAAGAGGGGGACATCTTCCTCACCTCCGACCCGTACTCGGTCAACGGCGCCATCAGCCACGCCAACGACTGGCTGATGCTGATGCCTGTTTATCGCGGGGGTCGCATCATTGCTTGGTCGGCCATGTTCGGTCATATGACCGACGTCGGCGGCAAGGTGCCGGGTTCGCTGCCGACGGACGGCACCACCATTTATGAAGATGGCATCGTGGTGCCGCCGGTCAAAATCTACAAGGGCGGCGAACTGAACAAAGACGTGCTGCGCGTCGTGCTGCACAACTGCCGCCTGCCCGAGTGGAACCTCTCGGACTTCAACGCGATCACTGCGGCGCTGCGCACGGCGGCGGCGCGTTGCGTGGAGATTGCCGAGCGCTTCGGCGACGACGTGTTTTATTCGGCGATGGACGCCATGCTCGAGCGCAATAAGCGCGCGATGCGGGCGCTCATCCGGCAGAACGTGCCGGAGAGCAAGCAGTACTTCGAAGATTACATCTGCGACGACGGTCTCAATATGGGTCCGTACCGTATCAAGTGCAGCATGTGGCGCGAGGGTGACAAGTGCATCTTCGACTTTACGGGTACCGATCCGCAGTCGATTTCTTCGATCAACTTCTTGTTGAACGAAGAAATGTTCAAGATGTTTGCGGGCATCTACATGATCATGGTGTTTGACCCGCAAATCCTTTTCAACGACGGGTTCTATGACCTGATGGAAGTGCGTATTCCGCCGGGCACGCTGCTCAAGCCTTTGAAGCCCGCAGCGCTGTCCTGCCGAACCCATGCGCTCGGACGCATCTTCGACATCCTGGCGGGCTTGCTCGGTCAGGGAAATCCCGACTTCATGTGCGGCGCCGGGTTCTCCGACAGCCCACACTTCATGTACTCGGGTTATGACAAAAACGGCGAGTGGTATCAGCTCTACCAGATCACCTTCGGTGGCATCCCGGGCAAGCCGTTCGGCGATGGTCCCGATGGTCACTCGCTGTGGCCGTCGTTCACCAACGTGCCGAATGAGTTCCTCGAGAGCTACTTCCCGCTGCGGATCGACATCTACGAAACCATCGCCGATACGGGCGGCGCCGGCAAAAACCGTGGTGGCAATGGTCTGCGTATCGGCTATCGCTTCCTCGAGCCGGGCGAGATCTCGATCCACGACGATCGCTGGCTGACCTACCCTTGGGGTGCCAACGGTGGCGAGCCGGGCGCCCGCAGTCGCAAGCTGCTGCAACGTGCGGACGGTACTGAGCAGTTGCTGCCCTCAAAGATTGACCACGTCAAGGTTGAGGCGGGCGATCTGCTGATCGCCGACACCTGGGGTGGCGGCGGTTGGGGTGACCCGCTCGAGCGCGAGGCTGCCAAGGTCGGCTTCGATGTGGCTGCGGGCCTCGTGACAGCCGAAGGCGCGAAGCGTTATGGCGTCGTCTGCAATGCCGACGGTCAGGTCGACGAAGCCGCAACCGAAGCGCTGCGCACCAAGATGCGTAAAGGCCGCGGACCGAAGAAAATCTTCGATCGGGGCTTCGAGTCGATCGAAGAGCTCAAGGGGCGCTGCAAAGCCGAGACGGGTTTCGATCCGCCGGGCCAGCCGCGCTTCACGAAGTGGGCTGCAGTGGCTGCCGAAGCCATGGCGAAGAAGAAGGGGACCAAGGCGGCCTAGGGTCGCACTCTGTCCAGCACGACAGAAGTCCCCGCTCCGTGAGGCGCGGGGACTTTTTTTGGCATGATGGGGTGATGCAGCGCATGTCCGACACCTACGTCGATGTGGGGTATTCATCGAGCACGGTGGGCTTTGGTCGCAAGGCCGGGGTACTGGTCGTCGACTGGCAGTTGGCGTTTACCGACCCGAGATTCGAACTCGGCGGTCTCGAGCGACTGCATCGTGCCCGCGACAACACGGCCGAGCTACTCAAGACGGCGCGTGCCGCGGGTCTGCCGGTCGCGGCGTGCTATACGGCTTATTGCAGTACCAAAGATATGCCGCTGTGGAAGGTCGCTGCCGTACGCCGCGAATTCTTTTATGGTCACGACTGCACGGCCATGGATCCGAAGATCCATGATCCGAGCGATTTCACTTATTGCAAGAACGCGCCGTCGATGTTCTTTCAGACGCCGCTCATCACCTGGATCGTGCGCGAAGGCATCGACACCGTGTTCGTGACCGGATGCACGACGAGTGGCTGCGTGCGCGCCACCGTCGTTGATGCGTTTTCATATGGTCTGCGCGTGCAGGTGGTAGCGGACTGCTGCGGTGATGCCGAGCAAGGTCCGCATGAGGACACCCTGCGCGATGTTGGTCGGCGTTACGCCGACGTCATCGATCGCACACGCGCAGAGGAATGGATGCTCTCTCAAGCAGGTAAAGCATGAAACGTCGTGATTTTTTGGTCGCAGGCAGTACGGTAGCCGGGGGCTTCTGGCTGGGTGCCACCTTGCCAGAGGCTGTTTTTGCCGCCACGAGCGGGCGCTTCAATGCCTATCTCGAGATTGGCGCGGACGGTGCCATCCACATCACTTGCCCGCAGTCGGAAATGGGCCAGGGCATTCACGACGGTCTGCCAAAGATTTTGGCCGAAGAGTTGGAGGCGCGCTGGGAAGATGTTCGCGTACGCATGCCAAGCGCGGACGATGCCTTCATCAATCCCATCACGAAGCGCCATCGAACAGCGAATAGCGAGTCCACCAATATTTATTTCGGTCTGTTGCGCACGGCTGGCGCTGCCGCCCGCGACATGCTGATCGCAGCCGCAGCGCAACGCTGGTCGGTCGCGGCGGGCGAGTGCAGGGCGACCGGCTCCAGAGTGACCCACGCAGCGAGCGGTCGGTCGGCAGGCTACGGCGAGTTGGCTGCGGCAGCTGCTGCGATGCCGGTGCCGAGCGCACCCGTGCTCAAGGACCCCAAAAATTTCACGCTGATCGGTCGTGCGACACTGCGCAAAGACACGCCGGCCAAAGTCGACGGCAGCATGGTTTTCGGTATCGATGTCGCGCTGCCCGGCATGCTGCACGCCGCGCTGCGGCGCTCGCCGACGGTTGCCTCAAAGGTAGTGAACTTCGATCGCGATGCTGCTTTGTCACTGCCCGGGGTGGTCGATGCCTTTGTCGTGCCCGATGGCGTGGCGGTGATCGCCAACTCGACCTGGAGCGCGCGTCGCGCCGCCGAAGCGCTCAATGCCACCTTTGATGACACATCCGCGCAAAACGTTGATACCGACGGCATGCGCGCGCGTCTACGCAAAGCCTTGGACGATGATACGAAAGCGCTGGCCGGCAGACCGATGCCGGGATTTCCAGCCTTCGACAAAGCGGCCACGATGGCTGCTCTAGAGAGTGCGGCGCGGCGTCTCGAATGGGAATACGAAGTGCCGTTCCTCGCGCATGCGGCACTTGAGCCGCTCTGTGCCACCGCGGTGGTCCGCGCAGACGAAGCGGAAGTTTGGGCACCCACGCAGCAGCCTGATCGTACGCGCGACATGATGGCGCAGGTCACGGGGTTGCCGCGCGAGCGCTGCAAACTGCATGTCACATTTTTGGGCGGCGGCTTCGGTCGCAAGTGGGAAGTCGATTTCGTTCGGCAAGCGGTACAGATTGCCAAGGGTGTCGCAGCGAGTCGCCCCGGAACGCCGGTCAAACTGACTTGGACGCGTGAGCAGGATTTTCGCCACGATCGTTTCCGACCTGCGCACCTCGTGCGCACTCGTGCAGGGCTCGATGCCGCAGGCAAGCTGGTCGCGATGCACAGCCGGACAACGGGCATCAGCATGTGGAAATACCACGGTCGACCGTCGGTGCCCGGCATGGCAGACCCGTTCGCAGCCGGCTGGTTGATCAACGACAACTATCGCTTCCCGAATAAATATATCGACTACGTCGAGACACCCGAGCCCGTGCCGGTCGGCACCTGGCGATCGGTGTCGCAGTCAATGAATTGTTTTTTCTCCGAGAGCGCGATCGACGATGTGGCCTTTGCCACCAAGCGCGATCCGCTCGAGTTGCGGCTCGAAATGTGTGCGAGCGACGCGCGAGCCACGGCTGTGCTGCGCAAGGCTGCGGAGCTTGCAGGCTGGGGAAAAAAGTTGCCGAAGGGCAGGGGTCGCGGCATTGCCCTGGCACTCGGCTACGACTCCTATTGCGCGGAAGTGGTCGAGGTCTCGGTCAAAAATCGCAAGGTCAAGATCGAGCGCATTGTCGCGGTATTCGACTGCGGCACGATGATCGATCCGCATAACGTCGACGCTCAGGTTGAAGGCGGTATCGTCTGGGGTCTCTCGGCTGCCATCGATGGACAAATCAACTTCACCAACGGTGCTGCAGTCGAAGACAATTTCCATACCTCGCCGATCCTGCGGATCAATCAAACACCACGCATCGAGGTGCACCTGCTCAAGACCGATCACAAGTCGGGCGGGGCAGGCGAGGCGAGTGTGCCTGGCGTTGCGCCAGCGCTCGCGAGTGCCATCCACATGGCGAGCGGCGAACGACCGCGGCGATTGCCCATCATTGCGTCAGGGTTCGAGTTCGTCTGATGAGCCTCAAAAAATTCGGGCTGTGGTTGGGCGTCATCAGCTTCGTGGTGATGCTCGCGCTGCCTGCGCCCGAAGGGCTCTCGGACACCGGCTGGCGCGTAGCTGCCGTGACCGTGCTCATCGGCTGCTGGTGGTTCACCGAAGCCGTTCCGGTGACGCTGACGGGCAGCCTGCCGTTTCTGACGCTACCTTTGCTCGGCATCGCCAAGCCCGATGCGATCGCCAGTCTCTACATGTCGCCGGTGCTGTTTTTGATCCTGGGTGGCTCGCTGATCGGACTCGCGTTCGAAAAATGGAACTTGCATCGGCGCGTTGCGTTGATGGTGGTCTCGAGAGCGAACCCTGAGCCGCGATCTTTGCTGCTTGCCATCATGGCGGTGACTGCGCTTGTTTCGATGTGGGTCAATAATTCGGCAACCACCGTGATGATGCTGCCGATCACCATGGCAGCGCTGGCTGCGGTGGTGCCCGAAGACGGGGCGAACACTGACGCAACTCTGCAGCGCCATCATCGGAATTTCGCTGCGGCCATGATTCTGGCGGTGTCGCTCGCCTCGAACCTTGGTGGCTTTGCCACACCGATTGGTACACCCGTGAATTCGATCGCGGTCGGTATTCTCGAACGCAGCTACGACGTACGACTGAGTTTCGTCGAGTGGATGAGCTTCGGCGTGCCGTTCATGCTGCTCAGCGTACCGATGGCTTGGTGGATCCTTTCACGCGTCACCTTGCCGTTCAAGTTTGCAGGCGCGAGTCGCGAATCGATACGTGCAAGCATTGGCGAGCCAGGCCCGATGGGTGTTGCGGAGCAGCGCGTGCTCGTCATCGTGGTCATCGTCGCCGCGGCTTGGGTATTTTTGCCTGTGCTTGAAAAATCGGTGCCGGGTTTGACTGACGCCGGTATTGCGGTCGCCGGCGCACTGGCATTGTGTCTTTGCCCCTCGGGTGACAAGCGCCCGGGCGCCGCAGCCGTGCTGCTCGAATGGGAAGACGCCAAGCGTGCACCGTGGTATCTCATCTTGTTGCTCGGCGGCGGTCTCGCGCTTGCGGATGCCGTCGTCAAATCCGGTCTTTCGGCGTGGTTGGGCAACTCGCTCTCGGCGGTCAGCGATTTACCCTTGCTGCCGATGTTGATCGCCATTTCTTTGCTGTGCGCGCTCATCACCGAAGCGGCGAGCAATGTCGCGACCGCCACCATCTTCATTCCGATTGCGGCAAGTCTCGCGCTCGGCGCCCATTATGATCCCGCGCTTGCGGCCGTGGCCGCGGCGATGGCCGCCAATTTGGGTTTTGCTAATCCTGCGGCGACCTCCTCGAACGCCTTGGTCTATTCGACGGGGCGTATTCCAATCACCGCGATGCTGAAGACGGGTTTATTGATCGACGTGGCGGGCGCCGTACTGATCGCGCTTGGTTGCGCCTGGATTCTGCCTCTGTTGTCACTGCGCTGACGTATGTCACGCCCACGCCCGCAGGATCTGCTCGAGTTTTTGCTGCCCCTGATCGCCGGGGCGGCCTATGTACGTGGCCGCGCGGAGTCGTTCACCCTCAGCTCGATCTTGTGGTTGCTACCCTGCATTTCTTTGTTTGCCGGTACCCTGTGGGCGCCGGTCGCTCGCCTGTTGCGCGATCCGAATCTGGCTGCCTTGGCGCTCGGTTTCGCGCCAGTCATTCTTGCAGCCTATGTCCTGCAGCCATCGCCACTCACCCTGCAGGATCCGGTGCTTTGGTGCGTGGCAACGCCGTTTGCGATGTGGTGCGCCGCAGTGCGCCTGCTCGAGCGTCCGGGCACACAGACGCGAAGCCTCTTTCTGCTCATCAATACGGTGGCTGCAGCGGTGCTGCTGGTGCCGATCATCGGTGGCCGAATTCATTGGGGCATGATCATTTTGCCGTTCGCCGTGTTCAGGATCGCGGCGAACAATGCCGACAAGATTCGTGTGAACTTTGCAGGGCAGCCGGAAGATCTGGTGGGGCTCGCAGAGGCGAGGGTAATTGCCGGCCGAATTCAGTGGATCGGTGGCGCCTGGGTTGCTGCATGGGCGGGCGTACTGCCTAGCCAATGACGCAGCACGGCGGCCGTGGCCACGCCTGAGCGGCGCGCCAGCTCGAAGACCTCGGCGGGCGTTAGCGTTTCATCGGCTCGGTCCGAAATCATCCGCAAACAGGCGAACGGCACCTCGAACTCGTGGCAGACCTGGGCGACGGCCGCGCCCTCCATTTCAACGCACAGCGCACCCGGCACTGCCTCGAGCACCCGCGCCCGCGCCTCACGGGTACCAATGACTTGATCGCCGGTGGCGATATCACCAAGCCAGACCCGTGAGTGCCGAGTGGCCAGCAAGGCACTGCGCAAAGTCTCGGTCAGGATCGGATCGGTCGGCAGCGCCGCCATATTGAGTAGCGGCACATGGGTGCGCGGAAAGAACGGGGAGGCGTCGAGATCGTGCTGAAACAAGCCGCGCGCGAACACGTGATCGCCAATCGCGAGCTCATCACTCAAGGCGCCTGCGATCCCCGTGAAGATGACGCTTGAGGGCTTGAGCTCGGTCAGCAGATGCGCCGCCGTGGAGGCCGCAGCAACTTTTCCCCAACGCGAGAACGCGACCGTCACCGCGCGCCCGCAGAGCTTTCCCGAGGTGACTTCACGGCCCGCAGACCGCCGAGAGCGGGGCTCGTCGACCGCGCGGGTGACGGCCTCGAGTTCCTCGGGCAGTGCCGACAGACTCAGAATCATTATGACTTTACATAATATACATTATGCGCACTAAAGATCGCTCATGGCCCGCAAAGCATCGGACCCGCTGCTATTCGCCTGGGCTGCAAAGCCCATCCCCCAATCGCGCGTCATGAGATCCCGCAAGCGTTGCGCGCCTTCGACTGCGCGCGCCGCCGAATCGTAGCGCAGCTTGCTGAGGCTTGCGTTGCCGACGCTGACTTCGACCTCACCCTCAAGCGCCGACATTACCCGCTCGCCAATCTCTTCGAGCCGGCTGCGCGCGCCGACCACCAACTCCAGAGTGCTGTCGACCAGTTGGCGGGCGACGTCCAGCGACGCCACATCGTTCAGATCGATACCATCGATGCCTGGGCCTTCGCTGGTGCGTTGCAGTGCTGTGCCGACCGGCGTCGCATTCGGTGACGTTACGGCGGTCGCGGTCGCCGACGGCTTCGCGATGCTCGTGGTTGTTGCGGTCGCGCCAGCCACTGTCGGCGCCGCCACGGTGAGTGTGCGGTACCGCGCATCCACACCCGTCGTGCCACTGAACTCGACGGTCCCGGAGGCAAAGCCGCCGCGCCGCGTGTAACGAAAGTCAATGGTGCTCGCCTTGCCTTCGACACCCGTCACCGGCATGCCAAACGCAGACGCTGCGACGGCGCCCGCGCCGTCGTCGAACAACACCGTGATGTTGCGGCCGTCGTCGGCGGTCAGTGTCACGCCTCGGCCGTTGTCGGTGGCCACGACGCCAGTCCGACTCGAAACCGCGTTGGTGGCGCCGATCGCCGCCGCACGTCGTTCCGCGGCCGTTGCGCGAGCGTTTGCGAAAGCAGTGAACACCGTGCCATTGATCGCGACCGTCGCGGACGGGTCGGTACCCTCGCGGCCGCTACGGTGCTCCGTCGAGACCCCGACCAGCACATTCGGGTCGGCGTGCGCTTCGAGTACACCGCTTTCACCTTGGATGGCATTGATGGCTGCAGCGAGCGCCTTGGCATCCGGCGCAAACGTCCCGAGCTCAAACATCGTTCCGCGCACCGTTACCGTCTGCGCGACAGCCGCCCCGGTCGTGATCTGCACATTGTTGGCGACCACGCCCGGAACGGTTGGCGGTGGGTAATCGAAGGCGGTCGCGGCTGTCTGCGCGGCGCCGGCTGCCGATGTCGCGAGCGAGGTTCTCGTCGCGGACATTTCTGCCATCACGAGCTTGGACCAGACGTTCACCATGACAGTCGAACCCAGGTCGTCGTCGAGTGAGCGCAAGCCATTGGCCTGTGTTTGCTGTACGACGCGCGCGACGTCTTGTCGCGTCGTGTCGAGTTCAACCTGAAGACGCGCACGTTCCTCAATGCTGGTCGCAGGGTCGGCGGCCTTGTCGATCAAAACCTGAATTCTTCGTAGTGACGACGCCACCGCATCGAGGCCCTGATCAGCGATCTGCAATAACGATGCTCCGCGCGACAGATCGATCGCCGTTTTACTTAGACCGCGCGCCTCATTGGTCGAGGTCTTGTCGGTCGCCATGGCCTTGACTTCTTCGGCCCGACGCAACTTGCGCGAGATATCGTCGGCACGCCGCGCGACAACTTCATAAAGTGCCGGGCCAGCAGGCATAGCCTGACTCTTGACGGCTGCAAGGCTCGATGCAATGGGATTCGTCATGGGTATCTCTCGCGATCAAACATCCGCTTATGGTCGACTGTACGGACACGCATTCGCCGGGCAAGAAAACGGTGACGAATGGGTGACGGCCGTCACAATTTTTCCTGCATGGTTTGCTGCGTGCGAGAAAACGCGTATTACCCAGGTCGATCGCGTAAACTCGCGGCACTTGGCGTTGCCCGCCAGGAGTTACGCTTGCGCCTTCTCGCTTACAACATCCGCTACGCCACCGGAACCGGACCGGCTTTCCACCTGCCGCTTCCGGGCGCGGGTTATTTGCGCAGCAGTCGCCGAGTGCTCGACGACATCACGCATTTCATTCGTCGCGAGGACCCCGATCTCGTCGGCTTGATCGAGGTCGATACCGGCTCGGTCCGCAGCGGCCTTATTAACCAAGCCGAGTACATCGCTCAGCACCTCGGCCATTACACCGCCTACGAGTGCAAATACGGCGCCGCCTCGATCAACAACCAATTGCCGATCGTGCGCAAGCAGGGCAACGCGATTCTCGCAGCGCCGCGCGTGACCGACGAGCGCTTTCATTACTTTCCGACCGGTATCAAACGACTCATCATCGAGATGGAACTGGATGATGTGTGCATTTTTCTCGTGCACCTGTCGATCAAATATCGGCATCGTCAGGAGCAGCTTCGCCACTTGCACGATCTGATCCTGACGACCCAGAAGCCGGTGGTCGTGGCCGGTGACTTCAATACTTTTTCGGGCACCAACGAGCTTTTCTTGTTCATGCGGGCCACGGGTCTGCGCAGCGCGAATACTTTGGGCATGCCCTCTTTCCCGGCGCGTATTCCGCGGGCCGAACTCGACTTTGTACTGGTAAGTCGAGAAATCGAGATTCTCGATTTCCGCATCCCCGATGTCCGCTTCTCCGATCACCGACCCATCGTCTGTGATTTTCGTGTGTTATCTGCTGCAGAGATCGACGCCCGTGAACGACACCCCGCTCCGCTCCTGGCATGAGAGCCGCGATGCCGATGGCATCGTCTGGTTGACGCTCGACAAGCCGCAAGCCTCGGTCAACACCCTCTCAACGCCAGTGCTCGAGGAGCTTGGCGAGATCGTCTCGAGGCTTGCCGCCCACCCGCCTCGCGGCGTCGTTCTGCAGTCGGGAAAACCTTCCGGTTTTGTGCTCGGTGCAGACGTCAAGGAATTCACCACCCTGCGCTCACTCGACGAAGCGCGCGCGCTGGTGTTGCGTGGGCATCGCGTGCTTGCGGCCCTTGAGCAACTGCCCTGCCCGTCTGTGGCCCGTATCGAGGGCTTTGCGCTCGGCGGGGGCCTTGAGCTCGCGTTGGCCTGTACCTATCGCGTAGCCCTCGATGACGAGCGCTTGTCGCTGGGTTTGCCGGAAGTGCTGCTCGGCATTCATCCGGGCTTTGGCGGCACGGTGCGTGCCGTGCGCACCATCGGGGCGCTTGCCGCGCTCGACATGATGCTCACGGGTCGCAACATCAAGGGCGCAAAGACGCGCACGCTTGGGCTCGTCGATCGCCTCGAAGCAACGCCTGAGGCCTGCCGCCATGCTGCGCGCGAGCTCATCCAAAAAAATCCCGGCGCGCATCGTCCGCCCTTGTGGCAGCGCGCCCTGTCGTGCTCACCCCTCAGGCCCTTTGTCCGTCGACAGCTGCGTGCGCAGGTGGCGCGCAAAGTTCGTGAAGATCATTACCCCTCGCCCTACGCCATCATCGAGCTCTGGGCAAAATACGGCGCCGCGGGTGATCGTGCCTATCAAGCCGAGGCAGACTCGATCGCTGCGCTCGCAGGGACCCGCACCGCCCAAAATTTGATTCGCGTCTTCATGCTGCAAGACGCGCTGAAGTCACAGGGCAAGCAGGGTGCGGATCCGCCGCAGCGCGTACACGTCATCGGCGCTGGCGTCATGGGCGCGGATATCGCCGCATGGTGTGCGCTGCGCGGTCTCGAGGTGACGCTGCAAGATCGCGAACAGCAGTTCATCGATGCTGCACTCGCGCGAGTGTCCTCATTATTTGAAAAACGCATTCGCGATTCGGGCAAGCGCGCCCTGGCGGTGGCCCGACTGCGAGGCGATCTCGCGGGCGATGGCGTTGCTCAGGCGGATGTCATCATCGAAGCCATCATCGAAAACGCGGATGCCAAGCGCCAGCTCTACGCCACACTCGAACCGCGAATGCGCGCCGGGGCGATACTCGCGACCAATACGTCATCCATTCGTCTCGAGGACCTGGCGCAAACTCTTCGCGAGCCGTCGCGTCTCGTAGGGCTGCATTTTTTCAACCCTGTGGCGCAGATGCCGCTAGTGGAAATCGTGCATTCCCCTTCCACTGCCGCCGAAGCGATCGCCAAGGCGGTCGCGCTCGCGCGCAAGATCGACAAGCTGCCCTTGCCTTGCCGCAGTTCACCCGGCTTCGTGGTCAACCGCGTACTCGCGCCGTACATGCAAGAGGCGATGTACGCCGCGGCCGAGGGTTTCAGTTTCGACGCCATTGATCGTGCAGCAACCGACTACGGCATGCCCGTGGGCCCCGTCGAGCTCTCGGATATGGTGGGACTCGATGTCTGTCGGCATGTGGGGGCGATTGTCGGTCCGGCGCTCGGCAAGGCCGTACCCGACATGAGCGTGCTCGATGCAAAGATTTCGGCAGGCAAGCTCGGTCGCAAGAGCGGCGAGGGTTTTTATCGCTGGGAGGCTGGCAAGGTGGTGCGCAACGCCGCGACCCGCGTGCCTTATCTGCCCTCGATATCTTTGCCTGATGCGGCAGCAAGCAAAGATTTGCAGGATCGGCTGGTGTTGATCTTTCTCAACGAGTGCGTAGCCGTCTGGCGCGAGGGGCTGGTCGAATCCGCGGACATGGTCGACGCCGGTGTCATCTTCGGCTCGGGCTTTGCGCCTTTCCGTGCTGGCCCGCTGAATGATGCACGTCAGCGCGGTCTTGCAAGCTGTAAGCAAAGATTGCGCGAATTGGCAGAACGCTACGGACCGCGCTTTACGCCGGACGCCGGTTGGTCGCAGTTGCGTTGATTCGCCACAGCAGGCGCTCGAGTGCGAGCGGCTTGCTCACCGGGGTGTCGGTCCATTGTCTCGCCTCGCGCAGATCTTCGAGCGCCGCAAAGAGCGCCTCTGCGCCGCCCTGACCTGACGCCGCCCAATGGCGAATGCGCTCGACCAACCAAGACTCGATGCACGCCAGACGCAAGGCATAGTCCTCCTTGCCCCAAAACTCCGCCGTTTCGACAGGATCCAGTGACCCGCGCGACGCCTGCTCGAGGGCATTCAGCGTATCGCGCCGCAACTCGATGAGCGCGCCCGTATCGGCCTGCAGCGCCTCGATCGGTTTCGGGCCAAGCACGCTGAGCACGGCTTCCCAGTCGGTCCCGCGATCGCCCGCAGCGCGCAACCACTCGGCGAGCGACGGATGACGCGGCAGTGGCAGGGTGAGTCGGGTGCAGCGGCTGAGTACCGTAATCGGCAGGCGCGAGGGTTCACCGGTGATCAGGATCAAAAGCGCCGAACCCGAGGGCTCCTCCAAAGTTTTAAGGAGTGCGTTGGCCGCGTTGCGATTGAGTTTGTCGGCGGGTGAGACGATCGCGACCTTGCGGCCTCCACCGTGACTCGTGAGCGCGAGCTCGGCAGCCAGCTCACGAACCTGATCAATGCGGATCTCCTTCGAATCTTCGATAGGCTGTAGTCGCAATAGATCAGGTTGCTCGCCGGCAACTACGCGGCGACACGAAACACAATCGCCGCACGGCCTGCGGTCTGCGCTCGCCAAGCAAAACAAGCGAGCGGCCAACCAATAGGCAAGCCAGTCGCCACCGAGTCCGGGCGCCACCTGGATCAGCAAGGCGTGACCGAGCCGATTACCGTTCACAGCCTCGTTCAGCGATATTTGTAGCGGTGCAAGCCACGGCAGGCGCGCATCAAGCGGTGGCATCGCGCCGCTCTTCGACGCGCCCTTCGTCGTGGCCTCGCTCACGAGGCCAGCTCCCGCAGCGCTGAGATGGCCGCAGCACAGACCTCGGCGGGGCTGCGCGTGGCATCGAGCACGCGGCAACGCTGCGGCTCGCGCCGCGCAATGGCGAGATATCCCGCGCGCACGCGCTCAAAAAATTTATGAGTCTCGGCTTCGAAGCGGTCGACTGCGGCTTCGCCAGCAGCGAGACGGCGCTGGCGTGCGCGCTCGAGACCCACATCAACCGGCAGATCGAGCAGCAGCGTGAGATCAGGTTCGAGACCGCGATGCACGGACACCGCCAGCGACTCAATGAATTGGGGGTCGATGCCGCGGCCTGCACCTTGATAAGCCCGCGTGGCATCGGTAAATCGATCGCAAAGCACCCATTCGCCCCGCGCAAGAGCGGGTCGCACGAGGTTATCGAGATGAATGGCGCGGGCTGCAAACATGAGCAAGGTTTCAGTCTCGGGCGAGACTTGCTCGTCACCCCTTTCGAGCACCACACGCCGAATTTTCTCCGCGAGCGGCGTGCCGCCGGGTTCGCGCGTACTGCGAACCACGACGCCCGTTGCGGTCAGCTCGCGCTCCAGCGCTGCTACCACGGTGGATTTACCGGCACCTTCAATTCCTTCAAGCGTGATGAAGCGGCCGCGCTGGAGTGTGTTCATGTGGCGGGCTCCGCCGCCGCGCGCTGGCGTTCGAGCATCAGCCGGACCGCCTTGCGATGCTCCTCGTAGGTTTTCGAGAAGGTATGCGAACCATCGCCCCGCCCGGTTGCAACAAAGAAAAGCTCGTCGGTCTCGAGCGGTTGGGTCGCCGCACGCAGGGCCTCATCGCCCGGCAGCGCAATGGGTGTCGGTGGCAAACCTTTGCGCGTGTAGGAGTTGTAGGGCGTATCGGTGTCGAGATCGCGCGAGCGAATATCGCCATCGTATTGCTCGCCGAGTCCATAGATCACGGTGGGATCAGACTGCAGGCGCATGCCGCGGCGCAGTCGCTGCACGAACACGCCCGCCACCCGCGGACGCTCGGCAGTCAAAGACGATTCCTTCTCGACGATCGAGGCGAGCGCCAACGCTTCATCCGCGCTCGAAAACGGCAGATTCGGCAAGCGTGCCCCCCAAGCGGCCTGCAGCCGATCACGCAGTTGGTCGTGCGCGAGCTGCAAAATATCGATATCAGCCGTACCCGAGGCAAATCGGTAGGTATCCGGAAAAAATCGCCCTTCGGGATGCACGCCGGGCTCGCCGAGGCGGCGCATCAGCTCGGCATCATCAACACCCTGCAAAGTTTGCTGGACGCCTGGATGCGCGGCGAGCGCCCGACGAAGATCGGCATAGCGCGTTCCTTCGATGACGGTGAGGGTTTCGAGCATCACGCGTCCCTCATCGAGCTGCCGCAAGATGTCGATGGCCGACGCCCCCGGCGAAATTTCGTAGCGACCGACCTTCACTCGCGGCGTGCGATCGAATACGCGTGCCCACCATTCGACGAGACGCGGATTTTCGAGTGCACCCTGCGCAGCCAAATCATTGAGCACGCCGCGCAGCGACTCCCCACGCACCACCTCGATGCGTACGGCCTCGGAGTGCGGACCCGGCGCCGACGTTTGGATCCCGAGCCAATAGAGCCCGCCCGCAGTCAGCACGACCGCGAGAAACACCAAGAACAGCAGGGAGCGAAGTATGCGCACGGTTCAAAGTCTAAACCGTTGGGCTCCGTCGCGGGGCCGACGACGCTCAGCCGTCGAAGCGCCTGAAGACGAGCGTGCCGTTGGTGCCGCCGAAACCAAAACTGTTGGAGACCGCCACGTCGATGGGCATTTGCCGCGCCGTGTGGGGCACGTAATCGAGATCACATTCAGGGTCGGGGTTTTGCAAATTGATGGTGGGCGGTGCCACCTGATCGCGGATCGCGAGCACCGAGAAGATCGCCTCGACCACGCCTGCCGCGCCGAGCAGGTGACCCGTCATCGACTTGGTCGAACTTACTGCCAGACGACGAGCGTGATCGCCGAACGTCTGCTTGATCGCCAGCGTCTCGGCGCGATCGCCGAGCATGGTCGAGGTGGCGTGGGCGTTCAGGTATTGCACGGCCGAAGGATCAAGCCGCGCATCGCGCAGCGCATTGCGCATTGCGAGATGGGCACCCGCGCCATCTTCGGGCGGCGCCGTGATGTGATAGGCGTCGCCACTCATGCCGAAGCCGATGAGCTCGGCGAGGATATTCGCGCCGCGTGCTTGCGCATATTCGAGTTCTTCGAGGATCACCGCGCCGCCGCCGTCGGACGCCACAAAGCCGTCGCGATCACGATCCCAGGGACGCGATGCCTCGGTCGGGCTGGCGTTGCGCTGCGAGAGTGCCTTGGCCTGCGAGAAGCCCGCGATGCCGAGACGCGTGGTCGACATCTCACCGCCGCCGGCGACGATGACATCGGCATCGCCGTATTGAATGGAGCGAAAACCCAGCCCGATCGCGTGGGTCGATGTGGTGCAGGCCGTCACTACACCGAGGTTCGGTCCCTTGAGGCCGTAGCGAATCGAGAGATGTCCCGAGATCATGTTGATGATCGAGGACGGAATGAAAAACGGCGAGATCTTGCGCGGACCGTTCGCCGCGAGGAAGGCGTCGTACTCGGCTTCGATGGTGGCCAGGCCGCCAATGCCGGCGCCGGTCACGACACCGTAGCGTTCGGCGTCGTGTTTGCTGAAATCGATGCCCGAGTGGGTGACCGCCTGAATACCGGCTGCCATGCCGTAGTGCATGAACTCATCCATGCGACGGGCTTCTTTGGGCGTGATGTAGTCGCCCACCGTGAAGCCACGCACCGCGCCACCGATGCGGGTGGCGAACGCGCTGGTGTCAAAGCGAGTGATGAGTCCGATGCCACTTTCACCGCGTAGCACGGCGTCCCACGCACTGGGTACGGTGCTGCCGACCGGAGAGACGATACCAAGACCGGTGACGACAACTCGACGCTTGCTCACTGGCGCCTCACGCGTTGCAAATCGGGTTACGCAAACAATCGGGGCCGGCTCATGGCCGGCCCCGAGCGAATCACGCTACGAACGACTCAAGCCTTGCGGCGCGCCGTCACGTAATCGATGGCTTGCTGAACCGTGGTGATCTTCTCTGCGTCTTCGTCGGGAATTTCGGTCTCGAATTCTTCTTCGAGTGCCATCACGAGTTCGACGGTATCGAGCGAGTCCGCACCGAGATCGTCGACGAAGGAAGCGTTGTTGGTGACTTGTTCCAACTTCACGCCCAGTTGTTCGGCAACGATGGCTTTGACTTGCTGTTCGACAGTGCTCATCTGTGTTTTGTCCTCTTGGCGACCTGTGACACCGACTCCCCCCCTCGGGGTCGACGGGCCGCGAATTGTAGGCCAAGCAGGCCCGGAGTGCCACGCCTTAGGGGTTAAGCCCCTGTTTTGTATGGAAAACCCAACGGCGCGTCACAAATCCAACAAAATGGGCCAACGAGCGCGAACCGCGGCGTCAGCCGAGATACATGCCGCCATTGACGTGCAGCGTATGTCCGGTGACATAGGCGCCGGACGGCGCCGCGAGAAAGAGCACCGCCGCGGCAATATCGGCGGGATCGCCGAGCCGCCCGAGCGGAATGCCGCCGGCGAGCGCGGTGCGCTGGGCTTCATCGAGAGCGCGGGTCATATCGGTATCGATGAACCCCGGGGCCACGGCATTGACCGTGATGTTGCGGCTCGCGACCTCGCGGGCCAAGGAGCGCGTGAAACCGATAATGCCGGCCTTCGCGGCTGCGTAATTGGTTTGCCCCGGGTTGCCGAGCGAGCCGACGACTGAGGTGATATTGATGATTCGACCAAAGCGGGCTTTCATCATGTGCCGCAGGCAGCCACGGCTCAGGGCGAAGACGGAGGTGAGATCAGCCGCGATCACTTGATCCCATTCTTCGGGCTTCATGCGGATGAGCAAGTTGTCGCGCGTGATGCCGGCGTTATTGACCAGAACGCCAGGCTGCTCTGCCCTCGCCTCCAGATCCTCGAGCAGCGCTGCGACCGAGACCGCCGAGGTGACATCGAGTACCGCGCCCCGGCTGCCGGACGAAAGCTCACCGAGTTGCTCGCTGATGGCCGCAGCGCCCGACTCGCTGGTGGCCGTCCCCACCACGCGAGCCCCGGCTTTGGCGAGAGATTCGGCGATGGCGCGACCGATGCCGCGAGTCGCGCCGGTCACGAGCGCGGTTTGACCCGAAAGATCGAGCGTGACTGACATCGGCTACTCCGCGGCGGCTGAAAGCGCTTTGTCGAGACTGGCAGAATCTTCGAGCGCGAGGCAAGCGAGCTCGGGCGACTTGTCGATCCGTCGATTGAGACCACTCAGCACCTTGCCCGGGCCGCATTCGACGAGGCGATTCACGCCCCGCTCGACGAGCGACTGCACGGTCGCCACCCAACGCACGGGGCTTGCGAGCTGTCGATAGAGCAAATCGCCAATTGCGGCCGGGTCGCTGTATTCCGTCGCATCGACCGAGCTCAAAAACCGGATCTGCGGCGCCGAGATGTTGACGCTCTGCAGACGCTCGCGCAGACGCTCCGCGGCAGGTTTCATGAGGCTGCTATGGCAGGGCACGCTGATGGGCAAGGGCAGCGCCCGCTTGGCGCCGCGCGCCTTGGCCGTCTCGACGAGGCGCGACAGCGCGCTCGCGTGACCCGCCGCCACCACTTGTCCCGGCGCATTGAAGTTGACCGCCTCGACAACCTCGCCTTGCGCGGCCTCAGCGCAGGCGGCTTCCATATCTGCGTCGGAGAGCCCAAGCACAGCTGCCATACCACCCTGCCCCGCGGGCACGGCGTCGCGCATCACCTCGCCTCGAAAGCGCACGAGCGCAACCGCCTGCTCGTAATCGAGCACACCCGCGGCAACCAGGGCCGTGAACTCGCCGAGACTATGTCCCGCTACCCAGGCAGGCAGCGCGCCGCCGCGATTCCGCCAGACGCGCCAAGTGGCGACCCCCGCCACCAACATGACGGGCTGGGTGATTTCGGTGAGCGACAAGGATTCGGCAGGGCCCTGCTGCGCAAGCGTCCAAAGATCGAAGCCGAGCACGCCGGAGGCGGCGTCGAAGGTCTCGCGGACCACCCTGTCGTGGGCGGCAAGCTCGCCCATCATGCCCACCGATTGCGAACCCTGACCTGGAAAGACGAAGGCTGTAGACATCGAGACGCTCCCCAAAACTGCATTGCATTATACGGTGCCAGCGGGCGATCACCGGAGTCGTCATCGCCCTTTGTTATGATCGAGCGGGCAAGCCGGAGGATGCAGCGTGCGCAAAAAATCGCGTGGTTTTACCTTGATCGAAATCATGGTCGTGGTGGTGATCATTGGCCTGCTCGCCGCCTTTATCGTGCCGCGCGTCATGGATCGAGTGGACGACGCACGCATCACCAAGGTGCGCGCCGATCTGCAAGCTATCGAAACGGCGCTCGCCATGTATCGACTCGATACGGCGCGACTGCCGACCACGGCTCAAGGTCTTGCGGCGCTGGTGCAAAAACCCGATGACCCAGCGGTGCGTAATTGGCGCAGCGGCGGCTACATGGCACGCCTGTCGCGTGACCCTTGGGGCAACGATTACCGCTATCGACAGCCGGGTACACGCGGACCGAGCTTCGATCTTTATTCACTCGGCCCCGATGGTCTCGAGGGCAGTCCGGACA
>Ga0194129_10000745_pt1 | contig 59422 bp, 62 predicted proteins | sample TA2KigCa35mmetaG_FD_150862 | JGI IMG/M metagenome (GOLD analysis project Ga0194129, IMG submission 150862) | Freshwater microbial communities from Lake Tanganyika, Tanzania - TA2015038 Kigoma Deep Cast 35m | ecosystem: Environmental > Aquatic > Freshwater > Lake | place: Tanzania: Lake... | reverse complement strand
GGCAGGTAGTTTCGCAGCTGGGTACGATCTTCTACTTTGGCTTCTTTGCCCTGATGCCCTGGTGGTCACAGTGGGGTGAGTTTAAGCCCGTACCCGATCGCGTGACATTCCAGCCGCACTAGACCCATGAGACCCATTACGAGCAACGCTATGACCCTCTCTCGCCCCCGTTGGCCCTTGAACCCTCGCCTTGTGCCAGCCGTCCTGTTGTCTCTGTCTTTTGCCTGGATCGCTGCAACGCCCGCGGTGGCGGCGGGCCCGAGCGCACCCCTGGATACCTTTCCGACGGCGAAGCTTACCGACAAGGCCGCGCTTCAGAACGGCGCCAAGCTGTTCATGAACTATTGCCTGGGGTGTCACGGCCTATCCCAGGTGCGTTATAACCGACTGCGTGACCTGGGCCTTACCGAAGACCAGATTAAAGAGAACCTGATTCTCACAGATGCAAAGGTGGGCGATCTGATTAAGACAACCATGCCCTTAAAGGAGTCTGCGGCCTGGTTTGGCAAGGCGCCGCCCGACCTTTCGCTTACTGCACGCTCCCGTTCGTCTGGGGCGGGCAGTGGTGCTGACTGGATCTACACCTATATGCGCACGTATTACGTGGACCCCAGCCGTCCCACTGGCTGGAACAACCTCGTCTACCCCGCCGTCGGCATGCCCCATGTCCTCTGGGAGTTGCAAGGCCAAAACCGCGCTGAGTTCAAAGTAGCCTCCGCGAGTGGGCAGGAACTTCAGGTCTTTGACCGTTTTGTTCCTGTATCGCCTGGCAAGGCTTCGGCAGCCGACTACGACAATCTGGTCGCTGACTTAACCGCGTTTATGGCCTGGGCAGCCGAGCCCGTAGCCCAGACCCGAAAGCAGGTGGGTGTCTGGGTATTGCTCTTTCTGGCCCTCTTCTTTGTCTTTGCATGGCGCCTGAACGCCGTCTTCTGGAAGGATATCCGTTAGGAAGATGCTACGGCGTCTGTCTTGCCTTTATTACTGACGAGCCAGATGCGCTGATGCGCCTACAGAGGCCCGGGCCTGTTATCGGCCTTCTCACCCCTTTTTCTTGCAACAGGAGTCTTACGCCATGATGGTTTTGTATTCCGGTACCACCTGCCCTTTTAGCCAGAGGTGCCGGTTTGTGCTGTTCGAAAAGGGCCTCATGGATTCCGATATGGCACGGGTTCGGGATGTGGATCTTTTCAACAAGCCCGAAGACATTTCAGTTATGAATCCCTACGGTCAGGTGCCAGTGCTGGTTGAGCGTGACCTGATTCTCTATGAGTCGAACATCATCAATGAGTATATTGATGAACGGTTCCCGCACCCGCAGCTTATGCCAGCAGATCCGGTGCAAAGGGCTCGGGCCCGCCTCATGCTGTTGAACTTCGAGCGAGAGCTTTTTGTGCATGTGGAGACGCTTGAAAAGCAGGATGCCAAAAAAATCGATAAGGCGCGGGCTGCGGTTCGCGACAGCCTTTCCCAGCTTGCCCCCGTCGTGGCCAAGTCGAAACACATGTTTGGAGAAGAGTTCTCCATGATTGATGTGGCTCTGGTGCCCCTTCTGTGGCGCCTTGAGCACTATGGCATTGAGCTGCCCAAGGTAGCGGCCCCGGTGCTTAAGTATGCAGAGCGCATCTTCTCTCGGCCCGCCTTTTTCGATGCCCTCACCCCTTCGGAAAAGGTGATGCGGCGCTAGGGGCCCTATGCCGACGATCGAGCCCCCTCCCGAAGTGAGCTCCACCAAGCCCTATCTGGTTCGGGCCATCTACGAGTGGTGCTCAGACAACGGGTTTACTCCTTACATTGCCGTGTCGGTCAACGACCAGACGAGGGTGCCCATAGCCCATGTGCGCAACGGCGAAATCGTGCTCAACGTGAGCCCTCTGGCAACCCACCGCCTGCAACTGACCAACACCGAGGTGAGCTTTACCGCGCGATTCTCTGGGCTGGCAGAGGACATCTGGGTGCCAATATCTCAGATTGTGGCTATCTATGCCAAAGAGACAGGGCATGGTATGGCCTTTGATGTTCCCAAGCCACTGGCCGAGGTTCAGACTACCGAGGATCCGACCACCCTTAACCTGGTTGGGGCTAAGCGCTCCCCAAAGAAGCCGACAGGCCGGGGCAAAGCCAACCGTCGACCTTCGGTGGGGCTCGCGCCGGCGGGCGCCTTATCGCAGGAGCCCCCCGATGACCGACCAGACCCACCGACACAGCCCTCCAATCCCCAAGGTGGTGCGCCTCGCCCCTCCCTTCGCCGGGTTAAGTAGCCTCTCTCTGTTCAGCAGCGGACTCTGCTGGGTCTTGACAGTCCGTCTTGCCGCCCCTTGCGCTCTCCAGAAACCGGCGCCTGCTCCTGTAGAATTTACGCGTTGCCTCGTTAGCACAGTTGGTAGTGCACCTGATTTGTAATCAGGGGGTCGGCGGTTCGAGTCCGTCACGGGGCACCACCTCTTCTATTCGCCTGGCCAGAGGAACTTCCCGTGGGCAGGCGAATTCTAAGTGTCGGAAGCTGAAATCTATGTTGTCGCTGGCGCTCGCACTGGCCGGTGACCCTTTAATTTGGGTTGATCGCAAACTTTATTCGGAGTGGGCACATGAGAAACACCCTGTTGGTAGTGGCAATGTCTGCCTTCATATTGGTCGCCTGTGGCAAAAAAGAGGAGGCTGCGGTGTCGGCGCCTGCCGGGCCGAGTGCCGTGCTTGATGACACCAAGGTTTTGAACATCTATAACTGGCCAGACTATGTTCCCGAAGGCATGATTGCCGCCTTCGAAAAGGAATTTGGCATCAAGGTGAACTACGACACCTTTGAGACCAACGAGGCATTGCATGCCAAACTGGTGGCAGGCAATAGTGGTTATGACATCGTTGTTCCCGGGGCGGTCTTTGCCAAGATGCAGATAGACGCGGGATTCTTCCAGTCGCTTAAAAAAGATCGGATCCCCAATTTGGCCAATCTTGACCCTGCCGTCATGGCCACCCTAACCAAGGTAGACCCGAACAATGCCCACCTTGTCCCGTGGGGATGGGGCTTTACAACGGTGGGAATTAACAAGACCAAGGTTGAGAAGGCCTTAGCCGGCATGCCCATGCCCGAGAACGCCTGGGACCTGGTGTTCAAGCCGGAGTACACCAGCAGGCTGCGGTCTTGCGGGATTGCCTATCTCGACTCACCGAGTGAAATTCTGCCTGTTGCCCTTCACTATATCGGCAAGGACGCCTATTCCAACGACCCTGCAGACTATCGGGCGGCAGTCGACATGATGCTGAAGGTGCGCAAGGATGTGCGCATGTTTAGCGCCACCATGATCGATGACATTGCGGGTGGAAAGGCCTGCGCCGTAATCGGATGGTCAGGAGATATCAACCAGGCGGCAGCCCGTGTGAAAGAAAATGGCGGCAAGGATGTCATTGAGGCCTTACTGCCAAGTACGGGGGCCCTTATCTTTTTTGACAATATGGCGGTGACCAAGGACGCCAAGCATCCCAATAATGCTATGGCCTTTATCAATTTCTTTCTTCGGCCGGAAAACGCCGCCGCGATGGCAAACGAGGTCGGTTATCCTACCGGCAACAAGGCTGCCATTGGCCTAGTAGATCCCGATATCGCCAATAACAAGACCATCTTTGTAGAGTCTAACTACATGGCGAAAATGATTCCTCCTGGCAGCTTTACCAATGAGGCGCGTGAGGCTATGGCAAGCGCCTACAACACATTGAAAAAGGGCCGGTGATTTCGGTACGTTTTTAGGCGATGTCGCCTGAGGGCTGTTTGTACCGCGGTATAAACAGCCCTTTGCGTTTATTATGGGTTTGGTAAATTCATGGCTGAGACAAACGGGCAAGAGGGCTACCTTGTTGCCGAGAACCTGGTAAAGCGATTCGCAGAGGTTGTCGCTGTCGATGATGTTTCTCTGTCGATTGGCAAGGGAGAGATCTTTGCCTTGCTGGGAAGTTCGGGCTGCGGAAAGTCCACTCTTTTGCGCATGCTGGCAGGTTTTGAGGCCCCTTCGTCGGGCCGCATATTCCTGGGGGGGCAAGACGTAACGAGCCTGCCTCCTTACGAACGCCCTGTCAATATGATGTTCCAGAGCTATGCGCTTTTCCCACATCTCAGTACCTGGGACAATGTTGCCTTTGGGCTGATGCGCGAGGGCCTGCCCAGGGCCGAGATTCAGAAGCGCACCGATGAAATGCTTGCCTTGGTGCAGCTGTCCGCCTTTGCAAATCGCAAGCCCCACCAGTTGTCCGGTGGCCAGCAGCAGCGTGTCGCCCTCGCCCGCAGTCTGGCCAAGCGTCCAAGGCTCTTGCTGCTCGATGAGCCCTTGGGCGCACTGGATAAAAAGCTTCGCGAGCAGACCCAGTTTGAGCTTGTGAACATCATCGAAAATGTTGGGGTCACCTGTGTCATGGTGACCCATGACCAGGAAGAGGCCATGACTATGGCCAACCGCATCGCGGTGATGAGCAAAGGCCGGGTGCTGCAGGTGGGAACCCCACAGGAGATCTACGAATTCCCCAGCAACCGATTTGTGGCCGATTTCATCGGCAATGTGAACCTGCTAGAAGGCCAGCTCAGCCTGGATGCCGCAGACCGCTGCGCCGTGACCACGGCACTTGGCGAGGTACAGGTGGGCTATGGGGTCAGTGGGTCTTTAGCCATGCCGGTGGCCGTTGCCGTGCGACCCGAAAAGATCAGTATTGGCAGGCAACGACCGGCAGCCATAGACCGCAACCTTTTTGCGGGTCGGGTAACAGAGATTGGCTACTTTGGCGCGTATAACAGCTATATCGTAGTGACGCCGCAGGGCATCAAGATCAAGATTAACGAGCCCAACGGGTCACGCCATGTCATGCCCAATATCTCTTGGGAAGATGACGTGTTTTTCTGGTGGGAAGACACCGATGCAGTCGTCTTGCGCGACTAAAGCCTTAGGGTAGCGATATGGCGGGGCTCTCATCTCGTTCGGGCAGAAGGCTGGTAATCGGGATACCGTCTTTCTGGCTGTTCGTCTTTTTCTTTCTGCCCTTTTTAATTCTGCTCTACATCAGTTTTGTGGATATGGGCGAGAGCGTGCACCCGTTTAAGCCCTTATGGGACCCTGCAACCGGCGTCTTGCAGCTCAAATACGAAAACTATCTGAGCATCTTTCAGAGTGCTGAGGGTGCGTGGCTTAAGACCATCTATATCGAAGCCTATCTGCGGTCCATCTGGTATGCCCTATGCACGGCTATCCTCTGCCTGGTAATTGGCTATCCGTTTGCTTACTTCATCGCGCGCTCGGCCCCGAGCATAAGGCCTGCCCTATTGCTTCTGGTGATGCTGCCATTTTGGACATCCTTTCTGTTGCGGGTCTATGCCTGGAAAGGAATCCTTGGAGACTATGGCGTTATTAATCAGATGATCATGGGCCTGGGCTTAAGCAGCCAGCCCGTGCAACTGCTCTACACCGACGTGTCTATGCTCATAGGCATGACCTATGTCTACCTGCCCTTTATGGTCTTGCCGCTGTACGCAACCCTGGTAAAGATGGACTTTCGACTGCTGGAGGCGGCCTACGACCTGGGTGCCACCCCCTGGAAGGCGTTCTGGCTGGTCACCGTGCCTCTTTCCAAGGCGGGAATCATTGCTGGATTCATGCTCGTCTTTATTCCTTCGGTAGGCGAGTTCGTTATTCCTTCGCTTCTTGGCGGGCCCGAGAATATTATGATCGGCCGGGTTGTCTGGGATGAGATGTTTACGGGCAACAACTGGCCACGGGCCTCGGCGCTGGCCGTTGTCATGATTCTGCTCATAGTGGTGCCATTGGCAATCTACTACCGCTATAGCGGTAATCGCAGCGAGGCAGGCAGCCCATGAAGGACTTTTTCACCCGGCACCTGAAGACCTTGTGGATGGCTAAGGTCTACCTTTTTCTGTATCTGCCACTCTTTTTCATGATCGTGTTTAGCTTCAACAGCACGCGGCAGGATGCGAACTTCACCGGGTTCTCGCTGCGCTGGTATGAGGCGCTCTTTCGGGACACCAAGATTGTCGAAGGCTTCTGGCTGTCTCTGCAGGTGGCCACGGTAACGGGTTTGCTCTCGGCCACCCTGGGCACGCTGGCGGCTTTCGTGCTTGTGCGCTATCGCAGGTTTCTGGGAAGAACAGTATTTTCTGGCATGGTCAATGCGCCCCTGGTGATGCCAGAGGTGGTGATTGGCCTGTCTCTGCTGCTTCTTATGGTGGGAGCCCAGAACCTTTTTGGCTGGCCCGAACGCGGAATGCTCACGATAATTTTTGGCCACACCCTATTGGGTATGGCCTATGCCATGGTGGTGGTTCAGAGTCGTCTGCTCGAAATGGACCGCAGCATTGAAGAGGCCGCGATGGACCTCGGCGCCAGACCGCATCAGGTGTTTTTTCTGGTGACGCTGCCGAACATTTTTCAGGCCATTCTGGCTGCGTTTCTGCTGTCCTTTACGCTTTCCTTCGATGATGTGGTGATCGCGGAATTTCTCTCGGGACCGGGCGTGAGCACCCTTCCGCAGGTTATCTATGGCTATGCCCGGCGCGGAATTAACCCAACCATCTATGCCGCCGCATCTCTTCTGATTCTTACCGTGACTATCGTGGTGATCAGTTATGCGGTCTGGGTTGCCCGTGCGACCCGCAGGCGAGAGCGAGAAATAGCCCTGGCAGTTCAGCAGTAGGGGTGTTCAGAGCTATCCGCTTACGCCCCAGCGCAACCGATAGTCTTGCACCGCCTGTTGGTACTGGCTAAGCCCGGGGTCGTCTGAGGCCCGCAGAAAAGACAGCAGGCCGTTCAGACTGGCAATGGCCTGCACCGGAATGCCGAACTGCGACCAGACCTCTTGCACGGCCGAAGTCGCGCTGGGATGGTCTGCCGTGCCGCCCCGTTCCATGCGATCCAAGGCAATCAGCACCCCCACCGGGGTGGCACCCTGCGCACGTATCGCCTCTACAGACTCTCGCACGGAGGTACCAGCAGAGATGACATCATCGACAATTACGATCTTCCCCGCCAAGGGGGCACCGACAATCGTACCGCCTTCGCCGTGGTCTTTGGCCTCTTTGCGGTTAAAAGAAAACCGAATGTCCCGGCCTTGCTGGAACAAGGAGACGGCGGTTGCAGACACCAGAGGAATCCCCTTGTAGGCGGGCCCATAGAGGCCATCGGCAGCCCAGAGGCGGCTGGTTTCGGCCGCCAGAAACGCCTGGGCATAGAACCCGGCGAGCCTGCCCAAGAGGCCTCCGCTATAAAATAGCCCGGCATTAAAAAAATACGGGGACTGACGGCCCGCCTTAGTGGTAAAGCTGCCAAAGCGCAGTACTCCCGCGTCGATGGCAAACCGAAGAAATTCGGCCTCGTAGCCGGAGGCCTTGCTGACACTGCTGCTAGGCAGAGGGGTCTGTGGGCTCGCGGACATTCGTGAAAGAATACACCTATGCGTGTCATTAGCCTCAATGCCAACGGCCTGCGGTCTGCCGCCCGTAAAGGGGCGCTCGACTGGCTTTCTTCGGCTCAGGCAGACTTTGTCTGCATTCAGGAGCTTAAGGCCCAGCCAGAAGACCTCTCTGATGCGGTTCGCACCATCGGCGATTCGTCGGGCCAGACCCTTGGATCGGTGGTGCTCTGCGCGGTACAAAAGGGATACAGCGGGGTGGGCCTGTATTCGCGTGCTGCGCCTTTGGCGACACAGGCGGGCATTGGCGTGCCTGAGTTTGACCAGGAGGGGCGTGTCCTGCGTGCCGATTTTGACTCGCCCCTTGCTGGAATACCCGCGGTGTCGGTCGTAAGCCTCTATGCCCCGTCCGGGTCTGCGTCAGAGGCCCGGCAGGCCTCTAAGTTTCGGTTTCTCAGCGCCTTCTTGCCGGTACTTGCTGCTTGGCACGAGGAGTCTCGCACTACCGGCAGGCAGTTCGTGGTCTGTGGTGACTGGAATATCGCCCATACCGAACGTGACCTCAAGAACTGGAAAGGCAACCAGAAGAACTCGGGATTTCTTCCCGAGGAGCGGGCCTGGATGACCCAGGTCTTTACCGAACTCGGATGGGTGGATGTCTATCGGCAGCTGCACCCCCTTGAGGAGGCGCAGGCCTACACCTGGTGGTCTAACCGGGGCCAGGCCCGGGCCAACAATGTGGGATGGCGTATCGACTATCAGGTGGCAACCCCTGGCATCGCCGCCCGGGCCCAGTCCGCCTATGTCTACAAAGCGCAGTCTTTCTCAGACCATGCCCCTTTGGTTGTGGACTATCAATGACGTCTCAGTGGGATTAGCCAGAAAAGGCCAGCGTTTTTCTCGCGTTACTCGTTACTCGACTGTAACGCTCTTTGCCAGGTTGCGCGGTTTATCAACATCGTGGCCCCGGGCAAGCGCCACATGGTAGGCCAGTAGCTGCAACGGGACCACATGCAGTATTGGGGACAACAGGCCTGCATGGTCTCCGAGGCTAATCACCTGAACCCCTTCGGAGGCGGTAAGTCCCGCCCCCTGGTCTGCAATCACATAGAGGGCGCCGCCTCGGGCGCGCACCTCCTCTAAGTTGCTCTTGAGTTTTTCAAGCAACTGGTCGTTGGGGGCCACCGCCACCACCGGCATCTTGGCATCGACCAGGGCCAAGGGCCCGTGCTTGAGCTCGCCTGCGGCATAGGCTTCGGCATGAATATAGCTAATCTCCTTGAGCTTTAGGGCACCCTCTAGGGCAATCGGATAGTGAATGCCCCGTCCGAGAAAAAGCGCATGGTCTTTGTCGACAAACTGGCGTGCCCAGGTTTGAAAGGCTGGCTCTGCGGCAAGCATGGCGGTAAGCGCTGCAGGCAGGTGTCGCAGCTGCATGACATGCTGCGCCTCCTGCGCGGCCGAGAGCCTGTGGTGGGTCTTGGCCAGCGTGAGCGCCAACAAAAACAAGGCAGCAAGCTGTGTCGTGAAGGCCTTGGTAGAGGCAACGCCGATCTCGGGGCCGGCCCGCGTGAGAAACCGCAGGCCTGCGGCGCGAATCAGCGACGACTCGGGCACGTTACAGATCGACAGGGTGTGCTCGGCCCCAAGGCGCTTGGCATGGTCTAGGGCGGCGAGGGTGTCGGCTGTCTCGCCCGACTGAGAGATCGCAACTACCAGTGTCTGCGGCTGCCAGACACTGGTGCGGTAGCGATACTCGCTGGCAATTTCCACCGTACAGGGCAGGCCTGCAATGGCCTCAAGCCAGTAGCGGGCCACAAGCCCCGCATGAAAACTCGTGCCACAGGCCAGAATCAGAACCTGCCGCGTCTGTGCGAAGACTGCGGGCGCCAAGCTGCCAAAGAGTTCGGCCGAGATGCTGCCCGCCCCGGTGACCATTTCGAGCGTGGCGGCAACTGCGCCGGGCTGCTCGTGGATCTCTTTGTGCATGAAATGGGCATAGGGCCCCAGGGCCACATCGTCTGCCGAGAGGCTAGAGCGGGTGACGGGGCGTTCGATGGGGCGGTCATCGGCATCTATCAGCCGTCGCGCTACAGGCCCGAGCTTGTCGGTGCGATGCAGGGTAATGAGGTCACCGTCTTCAAGGTAGACCATATCGCGCGTAACCTGCAGCAGGGCAGAGGCATCAGAGGCGAGATAGGCCTCATCAGGAGAACTGCCGATTCCCAGAATAAGCGGTGCCCCGAGTCGGGTTGCCACGACGGTCTGTGGATCTTGGCTGCTGATCGCTGCCAGAGCGAAGGCGCCCTTGAGTTGCCTGCGGACGCGGCACAAGGCTTCTGTGAGCGACTGCGATTGACGCCGCACCTGGTGCAGCAGATGGGCCACCACCTCGGTATCGGTCTGCGAGGTAAAGGTGTACCCCTGCGCCATGAGAGTCTGGCGCAGGGCCTCGTGGTTTTCGATAATGCCGTTGTGCACCAGGCAGACTGACAGGCCCTGGCCTTCTGACAGATGGGGATGGGCATTGTCTTGCGTAACAGCGCCATGGGTGGCCCAACGGGTATGCGCGATTCCTACCTCGGCAGCCATGCCAGCGGCAGACTGGGCGAGTTCCTGCACCCGGCCTACGGCCCGCAGGCGACGTATGCCCTGGGCGGCATCGAGCACTGCTAGCCCAGCGGAGTCGTAGCCCCGGTATTCCAGTTGACGCAGGCCTTCAATCAGAAAGCCCACAATGTTATGGGAATGGACTGCTGCCACAATACCGCACATAGGGGCTATTTCTCCGGTTTCTGGGGCCGAGGGTAATTGGTGATGTGCGCCTGACGCACCCGCGACAATGCCAAGGCATGCGGCGGAACATCTTTGGTCACCGTGGTACCTGCCCCCACCGTGGCCCCTGCCCCGACCCGTACGGGCGCCACCAGTTGTGTGTCAGATCCGATAAAGGCACCGTCTTCGATGACGGTCTTGTGCTTTGCTGCGCCGTCGTAGTTGCAGGTGATGGTGCCGGCTCCGATGTTTACGTGGGCACCAATGGTGGCATCGCCGAGATACGAGAGATGATTGGCCTTGGAATGCGGGCCGAGGCGGCTGTTTTTGACCTCAGTGAAGTTACCCACATGGCTATGCTCGGCCAAGACGGTACCGGGTCGAATACGGGCAAACGGGCCAACCACGGCTGAGTCGCCGATCTGGCAGTCTTCCAGCAGGCTCATGGCGTGGATCTGCACCGCCGAACCTACTGCTACGTTCTTCAGCAGACAGTGCGGCCCGATACGAGCGCCATCGCCCAAGCTTACGGTGCCCTCAAAGACGCAGCCCACGTCAATAAAAACATCTTGGCCACAGCGCAGACTGCCGCGACAATCAAACCGGTCCGGGTCGGCAAGCTGTACGCCTGCATCTAGCAGTTGCTCGGCCTGTCGGCGCTGATAGACCCGCTCGAGTGCAGCACGCTGGGCCTGGCTATTGACGCCTTCAATCTCGATGGGGTCGGGGCAGATGAGGCTTCCGATGGTGTGCCCTTCGGCAACCGCCATGGCCAGCACGTCGGTGAGGTAGTACTCGCCCTGGGCATTGTTGTTGCCTAGCTGGTTCACCCAGCGGCGCAGGCATTCGGTGGGAGCGATGAGAATGCCTGAATTGATTTCGCGAATCGCGCGCGTCTCGGCATCGGCATCTCTGTGCTCTACGCTTCGCAGAATATGGCCCCTGGCATCGCGGACAATGCGGCCGTAGCCAGAGGGGTCGGTCACCTCGGCGGTAAGCAGGGCCATGCCATCATGGGCATGGGCTAGGGCAACAAGTTTTGCGAGTGTTTCGGGCCGCAGCAAGGGCACATCCCCGTAGAGCACCATGCACAGGCCGTCGGTCGGGAGCTCGGGCATTGCGACAGACACGGCATGGCCGGTGCCCTGGGGCGGGTCTTGCACGGCAAAAGCAAGAGGACAGTCGGTGGTCTCAAACCGCGACAGGCTGGCCAAAACCTGCTCGGCGCCGTGGCCTACCACCACCACAATACGATGCGCACCACAGGCCTGTGCCGTGCGAATGACATGACCGGCCATCGGAATTCCGCCTATCGGATGCAGTATCTTGGGCAGGCTACTTTTCATGCGGCTGCCCTTACCAGCGGCGAGCACAATCACATTCATGCGGATGGCATTATTCATTTGGGAGCTCGATACCCCATAGCTTGACAATAAGGGCTGCCATGTTCAGCAGCAACAGCAGTACCAGAAAAGACAGTAGCAGCACCCACCGGCGGGTGGCCCTCTGTTCGCGCGCCAGTGCCGCCAGCGTTCGGGCTACGGCATCGGGTGCGGGGTGGGCCATACGGCTAAGGGCGGTATGGGCCAGCCGGGGCAGTTGCGGCAGCATCACGGACCAGCGCTCGGCTTCGCGCAGGGTCTGCCGTTTTAATGCTGCAAAGCCCACCTGCTCCTGCATCCATTTCTCGAGAAACGGCTTGGCGGTTACCCAGAGGTCGAGGTCAGGATCGAGCTGTCTGCCAAGGCCTTCGATATTGAGCAGCGTCTTTTGTAGCAGCACCAGCTGCGGCTGAATCTCGACATGAAACCTGCGTGAGGCCTGAAAGAGCCGCAGAAGCACCTGGCCAAGTGAGATCTCTTTTAAGGGGCGGTCGAAAAAGGGCTCACAGACACCCCGTACCGCTGCCTCGAGGGCATCCACACGGGTATTGGCAGGCGCCCATCCCGACTCGATATGCAGCTCTGCAACCCGCCGATAGTCGCGCCGAAAAAAGGCCAGAAAATTCTGCGCGAGATAGTTTTTGTCGTACTCCGACAACGTGCCAACGATGCCGAAGTCTAGCGCGATGTAGCGGCCGAACCGGGGACCACGGTCGGACACCAGAATGTTGCCGGGATGCATGTCGGCATGAAAATAACCATCGCGAAAGACCTGCGTAAAGAAGATCTCGACCCCATCGCGAGACAGTTGCTTTAAGTCTACCCCTGCCTCACGCAGCTTCTGCATTCGGTTGATCTGAATGCCGTAGACCCGTTCCATCACGAGAACATCGGTGCGACAGAGATCCCAGAGCATCTCTGGGATCTGCAACAGAATCGAGCCCTCAAAGTTTCTGCGTAGCTGCGTAGCGTTGGCCGCTTCGCGTACCAGGTCGAGCTCGTCGTGCAGGTAGTTGTCAAACTCTGCAACCACTTCACGTGGCTTGAGCCGCTTGCCGTCGGCCGAGAAACGCTCGACCACCTGTGCAAAAAGCCGAAGCAGGGCCAGGTCTTTGTCAATAATCCGGGCCATGCCTGGGCGCAGCACCTTGACAGCCACTTCTCTGTCGTCATGCAGCCGGGCAAAGTGCACCTGGGCGATGGATGCGCTTGCAACAGGCTGCGTTTCGAACTCCGCGAAGATCTCGTGGATAGGCTGGCCAAGCGACTTCTCAATGGTTGCGACTGCAAGCAGGGAGTCAAAGGGCGGCACCTGGTCCTGCAGCATGGCAAGGGCATCGGCGATGTCTTCGGCCAGCAGGTCGCGTCGGGTTGATAAGACCTGGCCAAACTTCACAAATATGGGGCCAAGGCTCTCCAAGGCTTTGCGGATCCGCGTGCCGCGGGGCTCGGTAAAACGCCGCCCGAGTCGCAACACCTGCAGCAGGAGTCCCAGGCTGCGGGAGTTAAGCCCCCGACGGGCGCCATCTACGGCAAGCTGGTCAAGGCCATACTTCAGAATGACCCAGCCAATAGTAACCATGCGAAACAGGGAGTTCATGGTGACGAAGGGTCTGGCCTTAGGTTCTCAAACGGAAAAAGGTCACGATCCAGCAGATGTGAAGGCTTGACATTGCCCAGCGCCTTGAACATGGAGTCGATCCGCCCCGGGTGCCTCTTCTCCCAGTCTTTGAGCAGCGCCCTCACCTGCTGCCGCTGCAGGTTTTCCTGCGAGCCGCAGAGGTCGCAGGGAATGATGGGAAAGCCCTGGTGCAGTGACCAGGCCTCAAGGTCGTCTTCTTCAACATAGGCCAGAGGCCTAATCACCACATGCTGGCCGTCATCAGACCGCAGCTTCGGGGGCATCGCCTTAAGGCTTCCCCCGTGGAACATATTCAGAAAAAATGTCTGCAATATGTCGTCTCGGTGATGCCCCAGGGCGATCTTGGTGGCCTTCAGTTCGGTGGCAAGCCGATAGAGAATGCCGCGCCGCAGCCGTGAGCACAGGGAGCAGGTGGTCTGCCCTTCGGGAATTACGCGCTTGACAATGCTGTGGGTGTCCTGCCTTTCGATGTGAAAGGCAAACCCGCGGCTAGAAAGGTAATTCGGAAGCACATCGGTGGGAAAGCCCGGATGGCCTTGGTCGAGATTGACGGCAATCAGGCTAAAGGGCACAGGCGCCCGTTGCCGAAGCCCCTCAAGAATATCGAGCATCCCATAGCTGTCTTTCCCGCCAGACATACAGACCATGATGCGGTCGTGCGGCGCGATCATGTCGAAGTCGGCGATTGCCTGCCCCACCAGGCGGTAGAGCCGTTTGGAGAGCTTGTTTATCTCCGTTTCATTACGCAGGCTCTTAGGGCTGCGGGCCGCCAGGCCAATTGGCTGCCAGAATTCAGCGGGGGCGGGGGAGGCGCTGGTCATTGGGTACCGGTTACCGATTGTTGCGATGAGCCGTGCCGTGCCGCACGCCAGACCAGCACCTCTACGCCATGGCTTGCGCAGTCCTCATAGACATCGGGCTTCTGGGTCTGCACGCGCACCGCCTTGGCCGGGCAGTGTGTTAGGCAATAGTCGGCAATAGCATCAACAAGGGTCTCTTGTAGGTTGAAGTGGCGCGTTGCCAAAAGCCCTTGAATACCCGCGCGCATAAAGTCATAGTCGATGACATCGCGAATGCTGTCTCTGGCCGACTGGCTGACCGATAAGGGCAGGAAAAGGTCTACGTCCACAATCACCCGCTGGCGGCGCGAGACTTCATGGTTATGAAAGCCAATAGAGGCTTGGATCTCGTAGCCCGAGAGAAACAGACGCCGGCAGTCAGCAAGGCGAGGATCAAAAAGCACGGTCATGGTCGGGAGCGGGCAAGGCGATGGCAAGAACAGGAGTGAGCCGGCATGGTATGAGAAGCGATTGTCCGCGAGATTGTCTCGAAAATTATTCTGGACTTAGGGCCGCGCAAACTGCAGGTCGCGGCCACTGGGAATGAGATGCTGACCGCCATCGACCAGTAACGTGGTTCCCGTTACCGCGCGGGCGGTGGCAAGCCAGCAGACCGCATCGGCGATTTCTTCTGGCTGGCTGGATGCGCCCAATGGCGAAACCTTGTGGGCCTGCGCAAACCCCTCTTCTGACTGCCCTTGGGCGGCCAGGGTAAAGCCAGGCGATATCCCGAGTACCCGCAGCCATGGCCCGAGGCTGCGCGCCATGAGTTCGGTAGCCTGCGCAAGGGCGGCCTTCGATAGCGTGTAGCTAAAAAAATCCGGGTTTGGGTTTGCCAGTTTCTGGTCCAAGAGATTGATTGCGACTCCTGCGGGCAGTACAGGCCTGTCTGGCGGTGCATGCCGTTGTACATGGCGGTAGAGGGCCTGGGTGAGCAGCACCGGGGCGATCAGATTGGCCTGGTAATGGTCTGACAGGCTTTCTGCAGAGCATGACTGGGCAAGGTCGAAGTCAAAGACCGAGGCATTATTTACCAGCAGCGATACCGGCCCGATGGACTGGGCCACTTGGTCAAACCAGCCATCGATGGTATCTGCCGCAAGGCTAGTAGATAGGTCTGCCTCAAGCGTGCAGGCCCGGCCTCCCGAGGCAATAATCTGGGCCTTAAGGTCTTGGGCATCGCTGTGGGAATTTCGGTAGTGAATCGCCACCGGCCAGCCGTCCTGGGCAAGTGCCCAGGCGATTGCCCGCCCAAGCCGCCTTCCGGCGCCCGTAATGAGCGCGCTGCCAGATCTGGCTGGGTTCGACCTGGAATGGCCTGCGGCGGACCGGCCGTAATCGGATTCATGGGGCATGGCGCAAGTCTACCTTTGATACCCTGCGAGCATGCCAGACGCGACTGCATCTGATGGTTTGGAAGGGGCCTTGCCCCCGCCTTCCCATGCCCCGAACGCCTCCATGACCATTTTAGAAGCACTGGCTGTGGAGGCTATTGCCGGCGTGGCTTCCGAAGACTCTGGCGCTGCCGGCTGCAGTCAAATGACGATACCCTTTGACCGGTTTATGCACTGGGCGCTCTATCACCCGCGGGAGGGCTACTATGCTGCCTCTGGTGCGGGTCCGGCTGGCCCCTTTGGTGCCAAGGGCGATTTCATTACCGCCTCTGGGCTGGGCCCTTGGTTTGCGGGCGCCTTGGCGCAGGCATTTATGGGTATCGCGCGTCAGGCCTCTGACCCGCAGTCTCTGGTGGTTCGTGAGCTCGGGGCGGGTAATGGAGACCTGGCGGCAGACCTGATGCTGGAACTAGACAGGCAGCACAGCCTTCCAGGCCGGTACGAGATTCTCGAGCCCAACCCGGCGATGCAGCTGCTGCAGCGTGCGCGCATTGCCGCTCTGCCCCTCGGCCTGGCTAGCCGTTTTGTCTGGCTTGACCGGCTCGATGCCAGCATCCCGCCGATCCGAGGACTGATACTGGCCAATGAGGTGGCAGACGCCCTTCCAGTAAAGGTCTTTGAATGGTCTGACTGCGATACCGGAGTCTGGGAATGGGGCCTCGGACTGACGATGGAAGGCCCCAGTCCAGGGGCGGCAGGTCAGGCGCGGGCATCCCCAGGTCTGCGGTGGATGCGCTGGCCCGCAACAGGCCCTCTGCGCGAGGTGGTGCTTCGACGCAAGGCTGCCCAGCAGGGAGCCGGTCTGGGCTGGGCAGCCGGGCATCGTGGCGAATGGTGCCCCTGGCTGCAAGGCTGGGCCAGGGGTCTGGCTGACTCACTGGCCTATGGTGCGCTTCTGATTATCGACTATGGCTACGAGCAGTATGAGCTGGACCATCCTGACCGATCGGCCGGAACTCTGGCGGCCCATCGCCGCCATCGCCGGGTCGATGACTGGGCGGAGATTATTGCGGCGCCTGGCCAGCAGGACATCACCGCCCATGTGAACTTCACCGAACTGGCCAGTGTCTTTCAGGGTCAGGGGCTTGACCTAACGCTGCAGACACAGGCCGCCTGGCTGCTAGACCACGGGGTCCTGGCACAGGCTCAGGCGCGTTACTTCAAACTGCCCGAGGCCAGGGGCCAGGCGCCGGCCAATCCTCAGGCGCTGCGGGCGCTCTCGGGACTGCAGACGCTGTTGTCCGACGCCGCCATGGGCCAGTCGTTTTTGGTGTTGTCGGCTCGTCGGGGCATTAGCCCAGACTAATAAGCTTGGCCAGAAAGGCCCGGCGATGGGCCCGTACGGCCTCGGCTATGGGCGCGCCCGCGCCTGAGGCCGCCGCCTGGGCTATCTCCCCCACAGAAAGGCCCACCAGCTCTTGGGCAAGCCCAGCCCAGCGGTCTTGGCGGGCCCTCCAGGCTTCGGTCCCTGACGCCGGATCGGTGAGCCGTCCCAACAAGAGCAGCGGCCCAAGCCGGTCGGGCTGGCGAAACAGGTCGGCAGACTCGGCCCAGCCCACCAAGGCCTCGGGCCATTCGGGCATGGCAAGCATTAGCGGTGGATAGGGGCAGTTGCGGGCGATTAGCCCGGCCCATTGGCTGACCTCTCGGGGCAGAGCCAGCTGGCTAGCAAGGCTGCCCGGGGTGGTCTTTCCCCAGAGCCAGGCGGCGATCAGGGCCGTGGGCAGCTGCGCCTGCCTGAGTCGCGCGAGCAGGTCTTTCTCGGCCGGGGTTAAGGGGGGCTGCCCAGTGACCGCTGTGTAGCCGTTGACCTCTGCCAGAAAGCCCACCATAGCCTGAGGCGCAGGCGCTTGAAGCCCTTGCCAGAGTTCCTGCCAGACCCGCTCGGCAACCAGGGCATCGACCTCGCCCTGATCCACCATCTGCCGACACAGGGTTAGGGTCTGGGGTGCCACCCTAAAGTCGGGCCATCGGGCATGAAACCGGGCAAGCCTAAGAAGCCGCACAGGGTCCTCGCAGAAGGCGGGACTGACATGCCGAAGCACCTTCTCGGTAAGGTCTGCCTGGCCGTGAAAGGGGTCGTGCAGGTGGCCCGTCGCATCTACCGCCATGGCATTGATTGTCAGGTCACGGCGGGCAAGGTCTTGCTCGAGGCTTACCTCGGGGCTGGCATGAAAGACAAACCCTTTGTAGCCAGGGGCGGACTTGCGCTCGGTACGTGCGAGCGCATATTCGGCCTGCGTCTGGGGGTGCAGAAAGACGGGAAAGTCGGCCCCGACCGGGCGAAAGCCGGCCGCAGACATGATTTCTGGTGAGGCCCCGACCACCAGATAGTCGCGATCAGTGCTGGGCAAGCCCATCAGCGCATCACGCACGGCCCCACCGACGCAGTAAACGCTTACTTTTTGGGGAAGTCTTTTTACAACTGGGTCGTCTGACCGCGCTGGGGCAAGAGAGGGCAGGCTGATCAACGGGCACGCGCGCGGCGGGCTATCAGCCTGCCGCGAGGCGTCTGGCCGCCAAGCATGGCAGGGGCAATCGCGTGCAGGCTCACCGGATTGGTGATCCCTAGTTCGGGCGCCATAGGGCCCTGCCCAATGTTGGGAATGCTGGCCGATGCCAGGTTGTCGCGTGACAGCAGAGGCCTTCCGGGAAGATGCTCCATGATGAGCGCCTGCAGCCATGCAAGCCCATCGGGCAAGGGGAAGATCAGTCGTGGGCGACCGCTGTAGACCCCCGCCCAGTGGACGATTTCATAAAGGCTTAATACTTCGGGGCCAACGCATTCATAGACCTTGCCCCGCGTCTGACTAGCCTGCAGGCAGCGCAAAATAATCTGCACCAGGTCTCCAACATAGATTGGCTGAAACTTGGCATGCGCCGATGCCAGTGGCACCACCGGAAGGAAGGCCTGCATCTTGGCAAAAAAGTTTAAAAACTGGTCCCCTGGACCAAACACCACTGAGGGACGCAGGATCGTCAGGTCGAGGTTGAGTGTTCCGCGCAGGGCGGCTTCTCCTGCCGCCTTAGACCGCAGGTACATCGAAGGGGCCTGGTCTGAGGCCCCAAGGGCACTAATATGAACGAGCCGCCGCACGCCCTGTCGGGTCATGCACCGGGCAAGCCGCGAGGCAAGCCGGACATGCGACTCGTCGAACTCTGGCCCCCAGGGTCTGCCGCTGCGACTCTGCAGTACACCCACCAGGTTGACCACGGCCGAAACACCATGCAAGGCCTCGGCCAAGTCTGCCTCCTGTTGCACATTGGCCTGTAGGATCTCGACACCAGGAAGGCTCCAGAGAGCCTTGGCCTTTTCACGAGACCGGGTAATCACACGCAGGGTACGGGCGGTGCCATGGGCCTCGCGGGCCAGATGGGCGCAGAGCGCCTGGCCAATGAACCCGCTGCCACCGAGTACGGCAATGATGGGTGCGCTGGGTTCGGGGCTGGTCATCGGCGTTCCTTGGTCATACTCACGCGCGTGTCGCCTGTGGCGCTTGCCGCCCGGGGGCGGATCTCAGAGAGCCATTGGCTCAGGGTAGGCTGGCCCGGTGCTGCGGCCTGCTGGCTTAGCAAGGCCTCATACATTACCGTGTTTGCTAGGACCTGCTTTACGTAGTCTCGTGTCTCTGTAAACGGAATCGACTCCGCGAATGCCGCACCAGAAATGGGACGGTCCAGAGAGGACCGCCAGAGATGGCTGCGGGAGGGCCCCGCATTGTAGGCAGCGCTTGCCAACACCGCAGAACCTTCAAACCGTTCCTTCATATCGCGAAGATAGGCGGTACCGAGCCGCACGTTAATACCGGGCTCAGACAAGGCACTTTTATCTACCCGGGCCATGCCAAGACTTCGGGCCACCGACTGGGCGGTCTGCGGCATGAGCTGCATGAGCCCCGTGGCGCCGACGGGAGACTGCACCGATGTGAGGAACCGAGACTCCTGACGAATGAGCCCCATGACCCAGCCGGGGCTAAGACCTTTTTCTTCGGCCCTTTCAGCGATGATCTCTATAAAGGGTTTGGGATAACGCAGGCTGAAGTCATGGGTGTTCTGGGTGCGGATTGCTGCGGCGATTGCCCGGTCGGGCTGGCCTGCATCGAGCGCCAGCCTACTGGCCGCAAGAAGTCCGTTGTCATTGAGCTGCTGGGTAAGTGCATTCCATTCCACCACCGCCTCAGAACGCAGCCCAAGCCGGGACAGGGCCAGGCTGCGATGCAGAAACGGGTTGCTGCTGACATTTGGCGTGACGGCTTCGATGAAAAACTGGTCACGGATCTGGGGCAGGTGCTGCTCTGGCAGAAAAGCGCGGCCAAGGGCCTCGGCGGCAAGAAGCCGATAAAAGCTCCAGCCCTGAGGGATCTCTGACCATATCTGGCGGGCCTTGTCATTCTGGCCAGATTCCGCAGCGAGCCATCCCCGCCAGTAGGCCCAGGTTTCGGAGGCCTGCAGGGTCGGCGGCATGGCGTTTACGAGTCGGTCGAGCGCGCGTGCGTCGGCGCGGCGCAAGGCAAGCCGAGCAGCCGCCTCCAGCACGTCGGGCGGCTGCCTGTCTGCAGAGGGCAGCCCGGCCGACAGGTAGCTCCAGGCGCGTAGGTCGGTGCGCAGCCAGAGCCTAGAAGCAATGGCCAGAGAGGCAAAGGCCCGCTGTTCTTGGCTGAGTGCACCCTGGATGTTGGCAAATTCGCTCGCGGCACGGGCAATGTTGGCGCGGCTCAGGGCAAGCAGGTTCAAAAGAGGCTGCTCTCCGCTTGGCTGTCGCACGCCTTGAGACTGTCCTGCCTTCCAGATTCGGGCGGCCGCCTTCGGCTCTCCTGCAAGGCTTGCCCAACGGGCGCGCAGAATCAGCTCATTTGGTTCGAGCAGCTTTTGCTCGGCCATTGCCTCCAGCAGCCCCAGGCATCCCTCGTTGGTCTCCCGACCGACCAATACTGCCTGTAGCGCAGCTCGGTCTAGCTCTGTTATCTGCAGGCGTGCGCGGGCACACTTGGCCGAGGTGGGTTCCGTAGCATGCTCGGGAAGCGCTCGTAACAAGACCACCAGGTCAGGCCAGCTCTTGCCCCGAACGCCCGCCAGCAGCCAGTCGTTTTTCAGTGTCTGCACCAGAGGGTGACCAGGAAACTCCTGCTCAAAACTAGCAACCGTAAGTTTGGCCAGGGCACCAAAGGGCTGCTGTGCTACGAGAAGACGCGCATTCCAGTAATGGGGCCAGACGGCAAGGGGGTCGCCGGAGAGCTGGACCTTTGCGCGGCTCAGGCTCGGAATATCCTGTCGTTCATAGGCCTGCTTTGCCGCTAGAATCGGGTGCGGCGCGGGCGCAGGCTTAGGCGTTGCCCAGGCAACCCCCGAGACCGAGGGCGCTAAAACCAGCAGTGAGCCGAACACCGCTACGGCCGCCCGATGCCGCGCATTTTTCAGGCCAATTCCGTCCATAAACCCCTGGTCTCCCGAATCCTGTGAATCTTGCTGCGAAGGCGGTAGCTGTGCCTGACTGTAGACTTGCACCATGACGCCAAGGATAGCCTGACGGAGTCCCCTATGACCAGCCTAGAGACAAGCACGGTATCTCAGCCATCCCAGGCCTATTCAAACCAAAACGTGGAAGCGGGCCGTAAGGCAACGCTCCGACGCCTCCTTATGAGTCATCGACAGGAAATGCCAGAATTTGATAGGGCTCTGGCAACCGGCCGAATCGCCGAAATGCTGCGGCAGCGGGCGCAGGAGGAGTTCTGGCGGTGTGTCGCGGTATACCTGCCCTGGCGAGGCGAACCCGATCTGCGCGGCCTCTGGCAGCAATGGCAGCAGGCGGGACTCTCGCTAGCCCTTCCGGTAGTTGTGGGCAGCAGCCGGGCCTTAGAGATGCGGCATTGGACCGAGGGGGTGGACTATGCGTCTGACCTCATGGGGCTGCCGGTACCCGCCACAGGCAGCCCATTGACCTGCGATACCTGGATTATTCCCTGTGTTGGGGTAGGCCCCACCGGGGAACGCCTTGGGGCGGGTAAAGGGTTTTACGACAGGTCTATGGCCCAGCTGCGCGCAGCAGAGCCGACCGGGGTTTTGCTGCCGAGGTTTATTGGGGTTTGCTTTGGCCAGGGAGAGGCCGCCGAACCGTTTGCCGAGCCGCATGACCAGCGGCTCGATGCATGCCTAACAGACCGAGGCTGGCGCCGTTTCTAAACCGGCAAGCCCAAGGTTCTGGGCAATTGCGAGCACCTGTTCGGACCGGTTCATGGTGTAGAAGTGCAGACCCGGAACGCCGGCTGTCAGCAACTGATCGACCAGGTCGGTGACCACTTCCTGGCCAAAGGCCTTAATAGAGGCGATGTCATCGCCATAGCCCTGCAGGCGAGACCGAATCCAGCGCGGAATCTCTGCGCCGCAGGCATCTGAGAACCGGGCGAGCTGGCTGAAGTTTGTGATGGGCATGATGCCCGGAACGATCGGAATCTGTATACCCTGCGCGTAGACATCATCGACAAACCGAAAGTAGGCATCTGTGTTGAAGAAATACTGGGTAATCGCCCCGTGGGCCCCTGCCCGAACCTTCTCGACAAACCGGGTGAGGTCTTCATGCAGAGAACGCGCCTGAGGATGCCCCTCGGGGTAGGCAGCGACTTCCACATGAAAGGCCTCCCCAAAGGAGTCTCTTATGAACCGCACCAGGTCTATGGCATGCCCGAAAGACCCTCCCTGGCCATAGCCTGACGGAAGATCGCCCCGCAGGGCTACCACTTTGGCAATACCGCGGCCCTGATACTCAAGAAGGAGCTCCTCCATGTCATCTTTACTGGCGCCAATACAGGAGACATGGGGCGCCACGGTAGGGAAGATCTGCTGCATCTGGGCTACGGTGGTTCTCGTGCCTTCGCGGGTCGATCCCCCTGCCCCATAGGTGACCGAGACATAGCTCGGAGACAGCCGCAACAGCGCCTGCGCGGCGACGCCAAGCTGCTCTTGGGTCGCCGCGCTCTTGGGCGGAAAAAACTCGAGACTGATCTCGGGGCGGGATCTCATGCAGGCCCTCACTAACAGAGGGAAGGGGTACCGTGTACTGGGCTTTTGCCTACTGCCGCTCAGTGACCGCTTGGTGGCCGCTTCCGTTTCCGCCTAGTACCGGTAGGTCTCGGGCTTGTAGGGCCCCTCCATGGGCACGCCAATGTAACGGGCCTGCTCAGGGCTTAGCTCCGTGAGCATAGCGCCCAGCTTTTTGAGCTGCAGTCGGGCCACTTTTTCATCGAGGTGCTTGGGCAGCACATAGACCTTACCCTTCTCATAAAAATCCTTATGGGCAAAGAGCTCGATCTGGGCAATCACCTGGTTGGCAAACGAAGAGCTCATGACATAGCTGGGGTGCCCGGTGCCGCATCCGAGGTTTACCAGCCGGCCTTGGGCCAGAAGAATGATGCGCTTGCCATCGGGGAAGATGACATGGTCGACCTGGGGCTTGATCTCTTCCCATTTGCATCTGGTGGTGAGCTCAGCAACCTCAATCTCGTTATCGAAGTGGCCAATGTTGCAGACGATGGCCTGGTCTTTCATGCGGGACATATGGTCGAAGCTGATCACGCCCTTGTTGCCGGTAGCGGTAACAAAAATGTCGGCCTTGTCGGCGGCATAGTCCATCGTGACTATGCGGTAGCCTTCCATGGCGGCCTGCAGGGCGCAGATGGGGTCGATTTCTGTCACCCATACCTGGGCAGACAGGGCACGCAGCGCCTGGGCGGAGCCCTTGCCCACATCGCCATAGCCTGCCACGACAGCCACCTTGCCTGCAATCATCACGTCGGTCGCACGCTTAATGCCGTCGACCAGAGACTCACGGCAGCCATACAGGTTGTCAAACTTGCTCTTGGTAACCGAGTCATTCACATTAATGGCGCGAAAGGCAAGCTCGCCCTTGGCAGACATCTCTTTAAGACGATGTACGCCGGTGGTGGTCTCCTCGGTGACGCCAATCACGGCGTCGAGGTTGCGCTGATAAAACCCCGCGTCTTTGGCCAGTTGCTTCTTGATCGAGGCAAAGAGGCAGGTCTCTTCTTCGCTCTTGGGGTGGTCGAGCACATGGACATCGCGGGCGGCCTGGGCGCCGAGGTGCAGCAACAAGGTGGCATCACCGCCGTCGTCGAGGATCATGTTGCTGGGCTTGCCGTCGGCCCAGTCAAAGATGCGATGGGTGTAGTCCCAGTACTCTTCTAAGGTCTCGCCCTTTTTGGCGAAGACTGCAATGCCGTTGGCAGCGATGGCGGCCGCCGCATGGTCTTGGGTAGAGAAGATATTGCAGGAGGCCCAACGTACTTCAGCGCCGAGCGCTGTGAGTGTCTCGATGAGCACCGCGGTCTGAATGGTCATGTGCAGCGACCCGGTAATACGTGCGCCCTTAAGCGGCTGGGACTTGGCGAACTCGTCACGGATGGCCATAAGACCTGGCATCTCGGTCTCGGCGATCTTGATTTCTTTGCGGCCCCAGTCGGCAAGTGACAGGTCTGCCACAACATAGTCGGAAAAGTTTAGAGGTTTTAATACGGCGCTCATCTCGCGCTCCTTTCGGTGAAGAAAAGTTTCGCGAGCGCCGTTTCAAGGTTCAAGAACGTGGAGAGAATCGCCTTGAACTGCCCAAGCCTGGGGATGACAGGTTTAGCCGGTCCACTGAGACCCCAAACCAAAATGCACCCTCGCAACGCTCCTTAGGCAGGCTGAGACTCTAAGCGTTTTAGCTGACCTTGTCAAAACTAACTAGCTTATGAGACCGGTTTTCGTTGCGCCCGAGGGTGGGCCTGGTCGTAGACCTGGGCAAGACGCTGGAAGTCGAGATGGGTGTAGACCTGGGTGGTACTGATCTGGGCATGGCCAAGGAGTTCTTGCACGGCGCGCAGGTCCCCACTGGACTGCAGCAAGTGGCTGGCAAAGGAATGCCGCAGCATATGCGGGTGCACACCCTGGCCCAGGCCAAGCGCTTTGGAACGCGCGGCAAGGCGACGCTGCACCGTGCGGGCCGATAGCCGCTGCCCCCGGGCATTGATGAAAACGGCATGCACGGGTCTATCGCCGTGTAAGGCCTGCAGAAGACCGGTTCGCACCGACAGCCAGCCTTTGAGCGCATCCATGGCCGGGGGCCCCATAGGAAGACTGCGCCGCTTCCCACCCTTTCCGACCACTGTGAGCTCTTGCTGTGCAAGGTCTATCCATCCAGACTGCCGGTCCGCAGGGGTTAGGTCGAGCCCAATAAGCTCTGAGAGGCGCAGTCCGCAGCCGTAGAGAAGTTCGACCATGGCCTGATCCTGATGCCACCGCCAGTCTTCCGATGCCTTCTTGGTAGGCCTGGGGTCATGGCAAGGGTCTTGGCCGGAGGAATCGGGCCCTTGGGCGAAGGCCTGGGCAGCGTCTACTGACAGTGCCTTAGGAAGCGGCCTGCCCGCCCGCGGGGCGCGCAGGCCTTTGGTAGGACAGTAGCCCGGCTCTTGCCCGGGCTGCCGGCCGATCCAGGCAAAAAACTGGCGCCAGCAGGACAGTCTTCTGGCCAGCGATCGGGAGGATATGCCCAGCGCTGCCTGGCCTGCCAGAAGGCCGCGCAGGTCTATGCCGGTTATCTCGCCAGACGTTTTGCTGCCCAGTTCGCCGATCAGGCTGTCGAGGTCGCGCCGATAGGCCCCAAGCGTGTTCCGGGAATAGCTGCGCGCGGCAAGGCTCAGCAGAAACGGGTCAGCCCAGGCTGCAATGGCAGGCCCGGCCTGCTGGGCAGCATGTGCTGCGTCTTTGGTGGGCCGGGACATGGTCTCTATGGTGACCTTTAGAACTCAGGAGCCCTGCGCTTTTGCGCCTGACCCCACCAGACCCAAAAGCGCGGCACTGGCGAGCTCTGCCAGGCCCGCCAAGAGCTCCACCCCATGGTCTTGCGAGAAACGCCCGGGGTCGGCCGAGGCCAGCACCAGAATTCCAAAGGATTCGGGGCTGGCACCGGCGCGCAGCGGAATCATGGCCACCGATCCGCTGTCTGTCGCATCGCCCTCTACTAGACCCAGGGCGAGCCTTGCCTGATAGGCATGAGCCGGCAGACAGAGCGGGCGAATCAGGGCGCCCGCCAGTGCGGCGACCTCATCGTGGTCGTCGCAAAACACCACCGGGGAGGGCATGAGCCGCCCAGGAATGCGCAGCCCCGCCATACGCCCCCAGAGTGCCAGGGCCACGATTGGCACGGAAAACCCTTTGGCCAGCCCCTCGGTAAGCACTGCCAGTCGCTCTACGGGGTCACTGGCCAGCAGGGCCTCGCGTACCCATGCGGTCATCTTGCGCACGATGGCGTCGTTTTCCTCTCCGACATGCATCATCTCTGTGACCCGGGATTCCAGGAGCCGAATCCGATCGCGCAGTACCTGCGTCTGTCTCTGGGCAAGAGAGATCACCCCTGAGAGCTCTTCTTGTGGCAGTTCCAGCTTTGCTAGAAGGGCCGGGTGGTGGATTAAGAAGTCGGGGTTTTCAACAAGGAAACCGGCGACCGCCTCGGGACTGGGGCTATCTGGTTGCTGAGAGGGGGGGCCTTCGATGGCTTTGCCTTCTTGAGGGGGCGGGGCCGCGGGTCTCATAACAATAATGCTCCTTCAAAGACAGTGGTTGCCGGCCCGGTCATGCGCACGGGGTCATTGGCGTCGCCCGACCATCGAATCGTGAGCCGCCCGCCTCGGGTGGATACCGCAATAGGCAGACTCGGAGAAAGCCGTTCTTGGAGGATGCCACTGACCACTGCGGCGCAGGCCCCGGTTCCGCAAGACAAGGTTTCTCCCGCCCCGCGCTCGAATACCCGCAAGGCGATATGACCCGGATCGAGCCATTGGGCAAACCCGGCATTTACGCTCTTGGGCAGGCGACCATGTTCTTGTAAGAAGCGGCCTTCATCCCGCACCGGATGGCCCTCGACAGCCGCAACCCATTGCAAGAGATGCGGGTTTCCCATAGATACTGGGTCTAGCCAGAGCGTCTGCCCTTGAGGCCCAGTAAGGCCATAGCAGGTTGTCCGCCCCCGCACCTCGGTTGGCAGGTCTGTAGTGTCGAAGGGCAGGCTCTCAGGTAGAAGCTGGGGCCGACCCATATCGACCTCGACCTCACCATCGGGCGTGAGGCGGGGCACGATGACTCCGGCCTTGGTCTGCACGCGAATCGAAGGCCCGCGGGCAAGCCCTTTATCGATGACAAATCGCACAAAACAGCGGGCACCGTTGCCGCATTGCTCCACCTCACTGCCATCGGCATTGAAGATGCGGTAGTGGAAGTCAGAGTCTGGCGTGCGGGCGGGCTCTACAACGAGGATCTGATCGGCACCCACCCCAAACCTACGGTCTGCGATACGACGAATCTGCTCGGGCGCGAGGACCCAGGGGTCTAGTCCTTGCAGGGCGTTGATCACGACAAAGTCGTTTCCCGCCCCCTGCATCTTCGTAAAGGTGAGCTGCATGTCCAGCATTATGGGGCTTAGGAATAGACCGAAGAAAGCCCGGGCGGACGGGTCTTGAATCTCCGGTGCGTCCAGAGATACTGGCTCGGGTCTTCGCGAATCCAGCCTTCTATCTTCTGGTTGAGATCGGTGACACAGGTCGCAAGGTCTTGTTCGTCTGCCTCGTCGTAGCGCCACCCAGGGTAGAACCGAGCCTCGTATCCTTCGGGCGTGAGCCGGGTGACCATGGGTACCACCGTGGCCTTGGCCATGCGCGCCAGTCGTACGAGGCTTGTTGGGGTGGCGGCAGGTTCCCCAAAAAATGGCGCAAAGACGGCGCCATTTCGGCCGAAGTCCATATCCGAAGAGAAATGCGCGGTTGTGCCGTCGCGCAGTATCCGCGCGAGCCTGCCAATGCCCTCCCGTCGGGAAATGAGAATTGCGTTTGCGAATCGATTCCGACCCTCTAGCATCCAACGGTCCATTGCAGGAATCGACTGATTGGAATACAGACAGACAAGCATCCGATCAATCTGCAGTCGCGTACCCCCGGCATCAATGCCAAGAAAGTGGGGCGCCAGGACAATCACAGGACCCAGTCTGGAACTGTCTGCGGCCTGAAGATGCTCTAGCCCCGAGACCCGCACGCGTCGAATAATCTCCTCTTGTGGCTCTCGCCAGAGCCAGAAAAGGTCAAACAGGGCGATTGAGAACTGTTTAAAGAAAAGCTTCGCTACCTCTGTGCGCTGGGTCTCGGACCATTCCGGAAAGCAGATCCGCAGGTTGGTCTGGGCAATCCGTCGCCGCCGCCCTGCCACTCGGTAGGCAGCCGCACCAACAGCCGCAGCGCAGCTTCTTTGCAGGCGCAATGGCAGCCTGCTCAGCAGGCTGCCCAGACCCAGGGCGAGCATGGCCGCGATGGATTTAAAGAGGCTGACCATGGATTTTTTTGTACCGGTTGTAGCCCCACAGGTACTGCTCGGGCGCGCGCGCGATATGGGCCTCGACCTCCTTATTCATGAGACCAACGGCTTCTTGTAGCGAAATCGAAGGCAGAAGATCGTCGAAGAACGTCTCTTCGCCTTGACTATCCCGCACCTTCCAGGGCGCTAGCCGAAGACTCCAGCCTGCGTCGGTTCGCAGCGCCGCGGCCCAGATAATAGCCGCGCCCGTTGCCTGAGCCATGCGTATGGGCAGGGTCATGGTGTAGGCGGGCCTTCCAAAGAAGTCCGCGACCAGGCCTTCGCCTTCGGAGGGGACCTGATCTGGAAGCAGCCCTATCGCGCCCCCCTGTTTCAGCGCACGCATCAACTGGCGTACGCCCTGGGCATTTGCGGGCACGGGTCGGACCCCTTCGGCAGATCGAAATGTCCGCAAGAGCCTTTCAATTTCCATCCGACGCGCGGGGCGGTAAAGGACAGTTAAGGGGAACTCCCGGGCGACCCGCCGGGCGGCAAGCTCGAAGGCGCCTAGGTGGGGCGTCAGGAAAATCAGTCCTTTGCCTTTGGACAGCGCTGCAGACATTTCCTGCAGGCCTGAGACCTCCATGGCCATCTCGGTCTCTGGGCGGCACCAGACCCTGGGCAGTTCGCTCAGCATCAGGCCGGACTGGGCAATAGCCCTGAGCTTGCCGGGGGGCCTTGACTCAGGCGCAGACCGACGCCAGTAGAGGAGGGCCTGCGACCATTGGGTATTGAAATCGCGACGATAACGCGCAGACCCAAGCCACATTAACAATCCGAGAAGAAACCCGAAGGCCCTGAGCACCGGCAGGGGCAAAAAGGAGGCCAATTTGAATAGAGTCTGCATAACCACTATAGTGAGTGCATCGCCGATTTAATCGACAACTTGCGGGGCGATTGTCGTTCAAATACCGCTAAAGCGTTTGCCATACGCGACACAGGGCCATAGGTTTAAGGCCACAACTCCTTCGGCAAGCACTGACAGCAACCGCAAGCGGTCTATCCGATGGAGAGTGCTATGTCTCAAGATTTCTTTTTTACCTCTGAATCCGTCTCTGAAGGGCACCCTGACAAGGTTTCCGACCAGGTCTCTGACGCTATTCTGGATGCCATCCTGGCCCAGGATCCCTACTCGCGCGTTGCCGCCGAGACGCTCTGTAACACCGGCCTGGTGGTACTCGCTGGCGAAATCACCACCCAGGCCAATGTGGACTACATCCAGGTAGCGCGAGAAACCATTAAGGGTATTGGCTACGACAACACCGACTACGGGATTGACTACAAGGGCTGCGCGGTTCTGGTGGCCTATGACAAGCAGAGCCCGGACATTGCCCGTGGCGTCAATGCGGCCCATGATGACAACCTCGACCAGGGTGCGGGCGACCAAGGACTGATGTTTGGCTATGCCTGTGATGAGACTCCTGTATTGATGCCTGCTGCGATCTACCTTTCACATCGTCTGGTGGAGCGGCAGTCGCTCTTGCGTCGCGACGGTCGAATGCCCTGGCTACGGCCGGATGCCAAGTCTCAGGTTACCTTGCGCTACGAGAATGGACGCCCTGAGCGCATCGACACCGTGGTCTTGTCCACGCAGCATAGCCCTGATATTGGTCTCGAGTCTCTGCGTGAGGCAGTGATCGAGGAGATCATTAAGCCGGTTCTGCCCAAGGACCTGGTCAAGGGCGAGATTAAGTATCTGGTGAATCCTACCGGGCGGTTTGTGGTCGGTGGCCCCCAGGGTGACTGCGGCTTAACGGGACGCAAAATTATCGTCGATACCTATGGCGGCGCGGCGCCCCATGGCGGTGGCGCATTCTCGGGCAAGGACCCATCCAAGGTAGACCGATCGGCAGCCTATGCCTGCCGATACGTTGCAAAGAACATTGTTGCTGCGGGCCTTGCCAAGAAGGCCTTGATTCAGGTGAGCTATGCCATTGGGGTTGCCCGGCCCACCTCTGTCTGGGTAAGCACCGAAGGCACCGGGGTGGTCGCAGACGAGCGTATAGCCAAGGCGGTGGGCCAGATCTTTGACCTCAGACCGAAGGGGATTATCAAGATGCTGGATCTGCTCAGGCCGATCTACCGCAAGACCGCGTCTTATGGGCATTTCGGGCGAGAAGAACCCGAATTTACCTGGGAGGCGACAGACCGCGCCCAGGCACTGCGTCAGGCCTGTGGGCTGTAGCGATGATTCCTGTCACGATACTCACGGGCTTTTTGGGCGCAGGCAAGACCACGCTGCTAAAGCGTATCTTGTCAGAGCCGCATGGCCAGAAGATCGCAGTGATTGAGAATGAGTTTGGCCAGGAGAGCATCGATAACGAGCTGCTGTTTGCCGATCAGCAAGAGCGTATTATCGAGATGAACAATGGCTGCCTCTGCTGCACGGTAAGAGGCGACCTTGTGGAGATGCTCGGCCGGCTGGCTGAACGCCGTAAGGCCGGTGAGGTCTCTTTTGACCGCGTGGTGATCGAGACCACCGGGCTTGCGGAGCCTGGCCCTGTGGCACAGACGTTTTTTGTTGACGATGCCATAGCCGATCAGTACCTCATCGATGCGGTGATCACGGTAGTGGATGCCGTGCATGGCCCTGTGCAGCTCTCTGAGCACTCCGAGGCGCAGGCCCAGGTGGGCTTTGCTGACCGAATCCTTATCTCCAAGGCCGACCTCGTGTCTGAAGAAGCGCTGTCAGCGCTCAGGCGACGCCTGGTGGCCATGAACCCACGTGCCCCTATTCGTTTGGTGCATTTTGGTGAGGTACCGATTGCAGAGGTCTTCGATATTCGGGGGTTTAATCTCAATGCCGCCCTGGATCTTGACCCCGATTTTCTCGATACCGAAAAGCATCACCATCACGATGATGATGTTGGATCATTTTTGTTTAAGGCAGAGCGGCCGTTTGATAGCGATAAGTTTGAGGCTTTCATCTCTGCGGTGAGCCAGGCCTATGGGCCGGAGCTCTTTCGCTATAAAGGGGTTCTCTGGATCAAAGGAAGCGACCACCAGATGATCTTTCAGGGGGTGCATATGCTCATGGGAGGGGACAAAGGCCGCCCTTGGGCCGCCTCTGAGAAGCGGCAGACCCGCATTGTCTTTATTGGCCGTCGCCTTCCGCAGGATACAATCGTCAAAGGTCTCACCCAGTGTCTTGTCTGAGGTTGAGGTGGGCTGAACCTGTTTGACTGAAGGTGGTGTTATGAAATCAACGGATCGTCTTGTCATCTCGTCTGAAGAGATGCTTCTGGCACAGCCGGAATCTGAATATATGAGTCCGGCGCAGCTTGATTTTTTTCGCAGAAAACTCAAAGAGCTGGAGTCTGAGTTGCGGACCAACGCTGGTGAAACCACCGAGCACCTTCGTGAGACTGTTCTTGTGCCCGACCCGGCGGATCGCGCCACAATTGAAGAAGAGCATGCACTGGAGCTGCGTACCCGCGACCGCGAACGCAAGCTCATTAAAAAAGTGCAGCAGGCACTCGCCCGTATTGATTCGGGCGAGTATGGGTTTTGTGAGGAGACAGGCGAGCACATCGGCCTGCAAAGGCTTTTGGCCCGGCCGACAGCCACCCTATCGGTAGAGGCGCAGCAGCGCCGCGAGATGCGTCAGAAGCAATACGGCGACTAGCCCTTTTTATGGCTGACCTGCAGCATACGCGTCAAAAGGCCGCCATCCTCGCGGAGGCGCTGCCCTATATCCGTCGGTTTCATGGCAAGACCGTTGTCGTGAAATACGGTGGAAACGCGATGACCGATGAGGCGCTCAAACAGAGCTTTGCCCATGATGTCGTTCTCCTTAAACTCGTGGGCATCAATCTCGTGGTCGTGCATGGAGGCGGCCCCCAGATAGAAGAACTCCTTGGCCGTGTCGGTAAAAAGGGGGAGTTTGTTCAGGGTATGCGGGTGACTGATGCCGAGACAATGGATATTGTGGAGATGGTGCTCGCCGGCAAGGTCAACAAAGAAATTGTCGAACTCATCAACCATGCGGGCGGCAAGGCTGTTGGCCTTACAGGCCAGGATGGCGGGCTTATTCGAGCGAAAAAACTCATGCTCAGCGCCCAGGACGCCCCAGAGCAGATGCTCGATATCGGTCAGGTGGGAGAGATTGAGCAGGTTGACCCCGATATCGTCCACTCCTTGCTGCGCGGAGGATTTATTCCCGTGATCGCCCCGATAGGCTCAGGGGCCCACGGAGAAACCTACAACATCAATGCCGACCTGGTCGCCGGTAAGCTGGCTGAGATTCTCAAGGCCGAAAAACTGGTGCTCATGACCAATACGCCGGGAGTGCTCGACAAAAATGGGCGGCTGATCACAGGGCTTACCGCACGCGAGATTGATGCACTTTTCGCCGATGGCACCCTGTCTGGGGGAATGCTGCCCAAGATCAGTTCCGCCCTAGACGCCGCCCGTGGCGGCGTTCAGTCAGTGCATATCATCGATGGTCGTGTGCCCAACAGCCTTCTGCTCGAGATCCTGACCAGTGAGGGTGTGGGCACCATGATTCGCTCGCACTAGTCTGTCGGTTCAGGCAGGCAGGGCAGGCAATGCATCGTCTTGGTCGCCTTGGGCGAAGGCCCTCTCGATCTGACGACCAGCAACGGCGGGTATGGCTGATCGACCTGGATAACACCCTTCACGATGCCAGCTGGCGTCTGATGGCCGAAATCAATGCGCGCATGACCGGCTTTATATCGGATCGTCTGGGCGTGTCTCTGCAGGCTGCCGGAGCGCTGCGCACCAGGTACTGGCATCGCTACGGGGCCACCCTTCTTGGGCTGATCCGCCATCACGGTGTAGAGGCTAACGATTTCCTGCGTGCGACGCATCCGGACCGTGACCTGCCTCCTTTCGTGGCACGCAGGCCGGGCCTGAGGCGGGAACTGGCGGCGCTCACGGGTCAGCGCTGGCTGGTCACCAATGCGCCTCGGGACTACACCGACCACTTGTTGCGAATTCTCGGTATTGCCCAGTGTTTTGACCGGCTGGTGTGTATCGATGACATGCATTCGATATCGCGGCTGCGGCCCAAGCCCCACCCATTGCTGTGGCGACGCCTCATTCGCGCTGCGGGCCGCAGGCCCTCCGAGCTCTGTCTCATCGACGACAGTGCTGCGAACCTTCGCACTGCCCATCGGGTGGGGATTGGCACGGCCCGGCTATGGGCCTCGCCAAGCCAGCGAAAACTTGGCTGGGCGCATCAAAGGCCAGCCTCTGCCCTGCGCCCTTCCTATGTACGGGTTCAAGTAAACTCATGGCCATCGTTGATCCGTCGTCTCGGCGACAGGCCACAAGGGAGACCATGATGCAGAGCATCGAGGCAGGCGATTCTTCGCGTAAGCGGCTCAAGCCAGGCGAGCGCAAGCTCCAGATCCTTCAGGCTATGGCCCTCATGCTCGAGCAGGAATCGGAGAAGGTCACTACGGCGGGGCTTGCCTCCCGGCTTCAGGTGTCAGAGGCGGCCCTGTACCGACACTTTGCCAGTAAGGCCCAGATGTATGAGGGGCTCCTGGAGTTTATTGAGCAGACGATCTTTGGCTTGATTAACCAGATTGATGCCGAGAACGACCCGCCTCAGTTGAGGGCAAGGGCCATCGTGCTGATGCTTCTGAATTTTGCAGAGACCAACCCCGGTATGACACGTGTACTTACCGGGGAGGCCTTGGCCTACGAAAACCTGCGTCTGCAGCAACGGGTAAACCAGTTACTAGACCGAACCGAAGCCTCTCTGCGACAGTGCCTGAAGCTGCAGCTTGCCCAGTCAGACGGTACACCGCCCTTACTGGATCCCGCGCTGCAGGCAAGCCTTTTGATGGGCTTTGTTCTGGGGCGGTGGCTGCGGTTCTCTAAGACTGCTTTTCGGGCAAGGCCCAGTGAATCCGCCGAGGCGATTCTGCTTGCTCTGTTCCCTTAAAGAAGGTGTTGCCCTATCGCACTGGGGGACGGTTCTGGCAGACAGGGCATCCTAGGCGGGCGGAGAATCGTAGGGTCTCGAGTCTGGGCTCCTTTGCGTCGAACACGCGAAGCGCCCCGGCGGACGGTTTTTTTCCTAAGAGAATCTTGAGAGCCTCATTGGCCTGAAGCAGCCCCATCGTGCCGACGGCTGTGCTAAACACACCGTAGGCGCCGCAGGCAGCCTCTTTGGGGGGATTGGCCGGATCAAACAGGCATGCGTAGCAGCCGGCCTCGGGCTGGTTCGGGTCAACCACAAGGAGCTGTCCCGACCACTGCAGTGCCGAGGCCGAAATAAGGGGCTTGCCCAGATGGATACAAGTCCGATTGATCTCCTGGCGCACGGAAAACTGGTCGGTACAGTCAAGCACAAGGTCAGCCCCCGCAACCCAGGGGCTGAGGTTTGCGCTTGTGGCGCGTTCGGTATGCTCTTCGACCTGAAGCCTGGGAGCCAGCTGCCTGAGCTTCTGGGCGACCACCTCTGCCTTATACCTGCCAAGGTCGTCTGGGCTAAAGAGCACCTGTCTTGGAAGATTCGACAGGGACACCGTATCGGGGTCGATCAGGCGCATAGCCTGTAGCCCCGCCTGAGCCATATAAAGTGCCACAGGCGCCCCAAGGCCCCCTAGTCCGACTAAAAGCACCCGTTTCTGGCAAAGAGACAGCAGGTCGACCTCATCGAAATCCGCAAGCAAGAGCAGCCGGCTGAACTGCGACAACTGATCTGCATCGAGGCCAGAGGCTTTACTGCCCTCGGCCCGACCCTGGCCAGCGCCTGCCATGAACGGGGCTTTGGTGTCCCGGGCAACCGACCTACTGCGGAAGGGCCGGTGCTGGCGAGGTGGCCACGGGCAGCCCCTGCAGGTGGTTCAGGGCCTGCCTGAGCTGATGATCGGTTTCAGATCCAAACTCGATTGGCGGACGTGCGCCCGCCGTGGGCGTAGCCTGACCGGGCTTGTCTGTGGGCCGGGCATTGGCCTTACCATTTGCTGGGCTTGCCTCTGGCGGCTTGCCGGAGGAGGAGCCTTTACCACTCCCACCGGATTCAAGGTGCCGGCTAAGGTCTGACTCGCGCACACGGAACTGTTCGGTGACATCCCCCTCGGGCGTTTCCTCTACCCAGAAGTCAGGCCGAATACCCTTGGCCTGAATTGACCGCCCGGAAGGCGTGTAATAACGGGCAGTGGTAAGTTTGATGGCCGTGTTACTGGTAAGAGGCAGGATGGTCTGAACCGACCCCTTGCCGAATGTCTGGGTGCCGAGAATCTGGGCACGTTTGTGGTCTTGCAGGGCCCCTGCCACGATCTCCGAGGCCGAGGCCGAACCGCCATTGACAAGCACTGCCATGGGAAGTGCTCGGGCCTTGGGGTTCAGCCCGGCAAGAGGGTCTGCCCCGCCCCGCAGATAGTCTGCAGGCCTTGCAGAATAGCTGCGCTTGGCATCGCTCTGGCGCCCATCGGTGGTGACAACCAGGGTGTTGGGCTGCAAAAAGGCTGCGGAGACACCGACCGCCGCGTGCAACAAGCCACCGGGATCGTTGCGCAGGTCGAGCACGATGCCCTTAATGGGCTTAGCCCGGTCGGCCTCTGACTGGGCAAGCAGCTTGTTCAGGTGGGACACCACAGAGGCAACCGTGTGCTCCTGGAACTGCGTAATGCGGACATAGGCATAGCCGGGTTCAACATACTTCGACCGCACGCTCTGCACCCGAATGACGTCTCGCACGATCGTGACGACGATCGGCATGGGTTCGCCCTTGCGCGACAGCGTGAGGGTGATGGAGGTCTTGGGCTTGCCGCGCATTAGCTTTACCGCGTCCTGCAGGTTCATGCCCTTGGTGGCCTTGTCGTCGATCTTAATAATCAGGTCGCCAGCCCGCACACCTGCCCGGGCAGCCGGAGTGTCTTCGATAGGCGAGACCACCCGAACAAAGCCGTCTTCGAGGCCCACTTCAATGCCGAGCCCGCCAAACTCCCCCTGCGTGCCCACCTGGAGCTCTTTAAATGCCTCGGCATCAAGGTAGGCTGAATGCGGGTCGAGCCCCGTGAGCATGCCGCTGATAGCCTCTGTGATGAGCTTTTTGTCCTCAACGGGCTCTACATAATGGGCCTTGATGGCGCCATAGACATCGGCAAACTGGCGCAGCTCTTCTACAGGAAGAGACACCCGGCCGTCGCGCTGGGCGACAGCAGAAATGCCTACACTGATCAGCAGTCCGCTGACCATTCCAACGGCTACCCAGCCTACCGCTTTCAGACGTGATCCAGTCATTTTCTATGGCCTTTGGGCTTTGCCCTGGTTTGCCACCGCGGCCATGGCGGCCTCGATTTCGGTTGGGTCGGCGAGATACCGACGCGCTTTGAGCTTGCACTGATCATCGAACTCCAGACTGATCGGCTGCGCAGTTGGGATGTTCAGATCAATGACCTCTTTATTTGACATATTCTCTAGCACTTTAATTAAAGCGCGTAGCGAATTCCCATGGGCGGCTATGAGAATTCTACGGCCTGCCCGAAGCTGCGGGACGATCTCATTCTGCCAGAACGGCTCCACCCGGGCTACGGTGTCTGCCAGACACTCCGTCTGAGGCAAGAGCCGGGGATCCACATGGGCATACCGCGGATCATGCCCTTCCCAGTGGGCGCTGTCGCGACCAATAGAATCAGGTCGGACGTCATAAGAACGCCGCCAGCGCAAAACCTGGGCCTCGCCATACTTCAGGGCCGTTTCAGTCTTGTTCAGACCCGCGAGCGCACCATAGTGCCGCTCGTTAAGCCTCCAGTCTTTAATAACCGGAATCCACATCTGGTCGAGGGTGTCTAAAACGATGCAGCAGGTGCGGATGGCGCGCTTTAGAACCGAGGTGTAGGCCACGTCGAACTGGAATCCACGGTCATTTAGAAGCACGCCGGCCCGACGCGCCTCTTCGTGGCCATTGGGGCTGAGGTCGATGTCTACCCAGCCGGTGAAACGGTTTTCAAGGTTCCACTGGCTCTGACCATGGCGTAGAAGAATAATGGGGGGAGGCATAATCTGTCTGTTACCGTAAACCGGTAATTCTATAATCTAAGGCTAACGCCTGACAGGAGTCACGCCTCGTGCAGTTTTTTTTAGACAATATCTTTCTTATTCTCGCCGCATTCATTAGTGGCGGTTTACTGGTGTGGCCTCTGGCAACCCGCGGCACCAGTGCCCGGCAGGTCAATACCCTGGGGGCAACGCAGCTCTTAAACGCCCAAGATGCAATTCTTATAGACATTCGTGAGGCGGCCGAGCTCTCTAAAGGCCAGGTGCCCCAGGCCACCCATATGCCGGGGTCTACTCTTCCCAGTCAGATGGAGAGTCTTGTCAAGCTGGCGCAGGGGGGAAAGAAGCCCCGGCCGGTAATTCTTATGTGCGCCAGCGGCTTTCGTTCCGGTCAGGCTGGTCGAAAGGTTCGCAAGGCTGGAGTTGCCGAGGTCTATAGCCTGGAAGGCGGCTTTGATGCATGGAAGCAGGCCGGGCTGCCGGTCTCGCAAAAACGCGCCGACAAGTAGTAGCCCCGGTTAGCAGCGTATTGCTGAAGACTAGTACTGGCTTCGCCCTAATAAAAAGAAAGGATCTCTGGATGGCCCAGGTTTTGATGTACACCACCGCAGTCTGTCCGTATTGCCAGAGGGCTGAGGCGCTCTTAAAGCAGCGGGGCGTTTCCCACATCGAGAAGATACGCATCGACCTTGACCCTGCAGCCCGTGATGCAATGATGAGCCGCACCGGCCGGCGCACTGTTCCGCAGATCTACATCGGGGAGCAGCATGTTGGAGGCTTCGACGATCTTGCGGCCTTGGACCGCGATGGTGGTCTCACCCCGCTTCTAACAAAGGAATAGCATGGCTACCTCGCCCTCTTCTCCCCCTCCCCCAGCAGTCGCCCCCGACGCGGGCGAGGACAAGCCTGTCTTTGGTCTACAGCGGGTATACCTCAAAGACTGCTCTCTCGAGGCCCCGCATGTGCCGGAGATTTTTTTAGACAACAAAGACCCGAGGTTAGAGTTCCAGCTAGATACCTTCGACCGGGAGCTCGGCGGGGCAATGGTAGAGGTGGGAATCCGGTGCACCGTTACCTGTCGGCTTGGCGATCGTGTGGCGTTTCTGGTGGAGGCCAGCGAGGCAGGGGTATTCGAGATCTCTGGCGTCAGTGACGAGCAGCGCGCTCTTCTTAAAGGCATCTCTTGCCCTTCCATCGTCTATCCCTATCTGCGTGCCAATCTGGCCGATATCGTGCAACGGGCCAGTTTCCCGCAGTTTCACCTCTCCGAGATCAACTGGGAGGCTTTTTTTCAACAAAAAATGGCCCATCTCGCCCAGGAAAAATCAGGAACCGCAAGGCCAGACGAGGCAGCCCGCACCTCCGATAGTGGGCTCATCCTGCCCAGCTAGTTTTCAGTTGGTTCTCAATTAAGCGGCCTACACGTCTGAAGGTATCCGCCTGTGTCTGACCCCACGCGCGGGCCGATTCTTGTGCTGGGCGCAGGCGCCTGGGGCACTGCCCTTTCGGTGCACCTTGCGCGCAGGGCGCAGCCAAATATGGTCTCGCTCTGGGCCCGCGATGCGGCATTGGCCGAGCGCATGGCCCATAACCGTGTCAACTCCCGTTACCTGCCCGAGATCCCTTTTCCTGAAGCCCTTCTCGTATGGGCCAGTCTTGAGGATGCACTGGCGTCCTGGCGCAGCCGGGTAGCGGGGCAGGACGGGCTGGGCTTACTGGTGCTCGCCACGCCGGTGTCTGGCCTTCGCCCCCTGGCAGAGGCAATAGCCAAGGCGCTTGGCCCGCCCAAAGACCGCGAGGCGGTGCTCTGGCTATCGAAGGGTCTGGCAGTGACCCCGGAGGGCCTACTCTGGCCGAACGACCTGGTTGCCGGGCCCCTGGTGTCTTGGCCTCGCGGCGCACTTACTGGCCCGAGTTTTGCGCAGGAGGTTGCCCGTGGGCTGCCGTGTGCGCTTACCCTGGCGAGCACCGACCCGGTCTTTGCCCGGCAGGCAGCCCGTGCCTGTCATGGGGGTTCCATGCGGGTCTATGCCAGCGGCGACCTCGTGGGCGCGCAGCTTGGCGGAGCCATGAAAAATGTACTGGCGATTGCTGCCGGGGTTGCCGATGGCCTGGCCTTAGGCGCTAATGCCCGGGCTGCGCTGATTACGCGGGGTCTTGCGGAGACTGCCAGGCTTGGCCAGTCCTTAGGGGCTCAGCCCCAGACCTTTCTGGGGCTGGCCACCCTGGGCGACCTTATTCTCACATCCACAGGAGACTTATCGCGTAACCGTCGGGTAGGTATTGCCCTGGCCAAGGGCCAGCCACTGGCTGAGATTCTGTCGGGGCTTGGACATGTGGCAGAAGGGGTATCCACAGCCCCGGCCATTCGCAGTCTGGGTCAGGCGCATGGTGTTTCGCTGCCGATTGTGCAGGCTGTTTGTCAGCTGCTCTCCGGTTCCGCCTCAGTAGCCATGGTGCTACAAGAACTGCTTGACCGTGACCCGGTTGACGAGGACCCTAGCGCCCATCCTTAAAGCCATGCTGTCGCCAGGCCTCATAAACGGTAACGGCCACCGCATTAGAAAGGTTGAGGCTACGGCTTTCGGGTCGCATCGGAAGCCGAAACCGCTGGCCGGCCGGAAAGAGGTTAAGCTGTGCGGCCGAAAGGCCTCGGGTCTCCGAGCCAAAGAAGACCCAGTCCCCCCAGTCAAAGTGGGCCTCTAAAAAATCAGACTTGCCTCGGGTGGTAAGGGTCTTGCAGCAGCCTGGCAGCACCGGGCAGTCCCATCCCTGCGCCTGAAGAAATGGCTTCCAGCCGGGATAGACCTGTAGGGCGCAGAACTCCCGATAATCGAGGCCTGCCCGGCGCATTCGTGCATGGTCGATCGGGAAACCCAGCGGCTCTATCAGGTGCAGCCGGGCACCGGTGTTGGCACAGAGCCGAATGATGTTTCCGGTATTCGGCGGAATCTCCGGCTCGACAAGCACCACATTGAGAAGCGGCAGGGTATCGGCGGCAGCGATGGGCGGTAAGTCGGGGGTTTCGGTAACCATGACGCGAACGATTCTAGTCTTGCCAGAGGGCTAAGGGCCTAGCGCGCCCCAGGTATCCCTTAGGCATCCCCCTAGCGCATCCCTTCAGTGCGCTCCCAGAGGCGGTGGTGCCAGGTGGACTGTTCTGGGCCCGAACCCGGCCTGGGTGGCATGGCTTTGGCCAAGGCGCCCGTTTGACCGGTCTGGGGCGCGGGAACATAGGCCAGCACCACCGCCCCCAAAACCGGGCTGCCCCCCTCGTTGATGGCCTGTGCTGCCGACCTGAGCGTGGCGCCGGTCGTCATCACATCGTCAACCAAAATGACCGGGGCGAGCGGGTTTTGGCGCGGTGGGCTCCATACAATGAGCCCAGGCTCTGTCTGCTGCCGTTCAGCCCGCGTGCGGCGTGCCTGCTCTGGCGTAGACCGAGTCTTGGTAAGCCCGCCGCGTCGCACCGGAATTCGCCAGTGTCGGCCTAAGGCCTTTGCGAGCAGGGCAGGCAGGTGAAACCCGCGCGTGGCCAGACGTTTCGGGTCGGGTGCCATGGGGACCAGCAGCAGGTCTGACTCAGACCATTGCTGTGGCCGATCGAGGCTGCGCAAGAGCCTCGCCAGACCAAGGGCTGTGGTCCAGTCGCTATGGTATTTCGCCCTTTGAATTTGTGATGAGACCTCGGGGGTATAGCGGGCTAGGTAGAAGACGTTGATCTCACCTGCCTTGGGGCTTATCTCCAGGCTGGTCTTACCGGGTTCCACCGGATAGGCCTCTCTTGGGCTTGCCCAGAGCCAGTGCAACAGGCCGTCCATGGGCGTTTCCAGACGACCGAAGAGCCGTTGAACCGATAAATGACTGAAAAGGGCTTTGGGGTGCATGGGGGAAAGGGGGCGACCCGAATGCGCCGACTATACTCAGGGCCCCATGTCAGCGACTCGCCCTCTTTTGCTCGATAGTGCCCTGCTTCTTCATGGCCGGCGTCGAAGGGACAGACTCACTGCGGGCCGGATAGTGGACGCAACCGCGGACCCGATGGCCGGCCCAACCCCGGCCGTGCACCCAGTGATAGCCCGCGCACACTTCTCTGCCGGCGAACGCCTGGCGGATATGCGACTTCCCCCGGGCCGTGGGCTGATCATTAGCCCATACCCAGAACAGCAGGGGCTGGGCAAGGCGTTCGCTCCCTGGCCACTAGCCCATGCCGATGTCTTTCCGGCAGGTGAGCCGCAGAAACCTACCGAACATAAGTTAGCACATACTGCTACAAATAATGTCTCGGAGAAGAGGGGTGGCGGTAGAGGGCTGGTGCGCCTGCTGCAAGACTGGATGGGTGGAACCGCTCGGGCGGGGCGTCACCCCAGGCTGATGCCCTCAGCCAGCGGTAGGTACGACTCGCTTGAAAATGCCAGCCAGTCGTTTGTCCTAGATACGGCTGGCCTCATTGCGGGCTGGCCCATGGCCGTATGGTTTCCTGAAATGGCGAGGCTTCTTAAGCCCGGGGGGGTGTATGTCTCCGCCAGTCTGGGGCCTACTTCGCTGGCGGCGCTCTGGGCCTCTTTGGGCCGGCCTGTTCCGGCGAGCCCCTTCTGGCATGACCTGCATGACATTGGCGATGCCCTGTCAGCCGCGGGCCTGGCCTCGCCTGTGGCTGAGTCTGAACGACTTACGTTTAGCTACGGACAGGTGGCGAAGGCCTGGGCCGACATTCGTAATTTTCCGGTGCGCCCGAGGATGGTGGTGGATAAGGCGGCGGGCACGGCGTCTTCAGTCCCTCTGACTCGTCGCCGAATTCAAGCCGCCCTGGAGTCGCAGCGGGGGGCCGATGGCCGGATCGCGCTTGGGGTCGAGCTTGTCATTGCCCATGCCTGGAAGCCCGAGCCGCGTGCCAGCAAGGCTGCAGCCGATGAGGTACGACCCGTTACCTGGCACCCCAAGAAGGCGGGTTAACCAGCAGGCGGAATTGGTGAGACGCGAACAAGGGGGGTAATCGGGGAGATTGTGTGACTTTCTTTGTTGTATACGCCAAAAGGCATATACTCCGAAAAATACAGGCGCGCACAAGAGGCGGGCTGACACCAGTAGGTAACTCGTAGGGACAAACCTTCGCACCATGCAGACCCCAGACACCCAGGTTAGGGATGGTGTTACGGAACAAGCCGTTCCGGACACAGACGCATCGTGCAAATGGGTTTTGCGGCGCAACTGTGCCCTGTCCCCTATGCAGCTTCTTGCGGTCTATCTGTCGGTGTCTTTTGTATCGCTGGGAATTGCGATTGTCTGGTCAGTGCTGGGGCAGTGGATCATCCTGCCGTACGCGATTCTCGAGTGCCTGGCGTTAGGGGTCGCTTTTGTCTTGTATTGCAGACATGCACAAGATCGGGAGTGCGTGTCGGTTGGGCGGTCGATGGTTCGCATTGAGTCTTTTGTGGGAGGCGCCACCCGAATTGAAGAGCTTCCGCGCTACGGGATTCGCGTGCACTGGGAGTCGACCCAAGGCAAAGGGCTGGTCTCCTTTCGGTCAGGCGGCAAGCAGGCAGTGGTGGGGCGGTTTGTCGATTTAGAGCATCGTAGGCGTTTTGTTTCGGAGTTTCGCCAGGCGGTGGGTTATGCGCCGCTATAGTGTGGAATGTTAGGGTTTGTATCATCGGTGGCTGAGAAAAAGCAGAGGCAAAAAATGAATAAACAGGGAGCGAGAGGCATGGGGGGAATGGATTTTTTACGGGCCGGTCGCGCTGCGTCTGCTGCACTAGGGTTTGCGCTTATGGCCCCTCTGGTGGCCTTTGCCAACGACATGACCACGAAGTACAACCTTCGAACCCCAGCCTCCGAGATGGCCGAAAGCCTCTACACCCTGCACAATTTTCTGCTGGCTGTCTGCCTCATTATTTTTGTGCTCGTCTTTGGTGTGATGTTTTATTCCATGTACGCCCACCGCAAGTCAAAGGGCCACAAGCCAGCAGACTTTTCCGATAGCCACACGCTTGAGATCGCCTGGACGATAATCCCGTTCCTCATTGTTGTGGTTATTGGTGTCTATGCCACGCCCATTGTGATGGCCCAAAAAGATACTACGAATGCAGACATCACCATTAAGGCCACTGGCTACCAGTGGAAGTGGGGCTACGATTATCTCAAGGGCGAAGGCGAGGGAATCTCTTTTCTCTCCACGCTGACAACCCCGTACGAGCAACGGGTGAACCTTGCGCCCAAGACAGAAAACTATTTGTCTGAAGTGGATAACCCCATGGTGGTTCCGGTGGGCAAAAAGATTCGTATCGTAACCACCGCAAACGATGTCATACATGCCTGGATGGTGCCAGCCTTTGGGGTAAAGCAGGACGCGATCCCCGGCTTCGTTCGAGACGCTTGGTTTAGGGCAGACCGTGTCGGCACCTTCAACGGACACTGCGCAGAGCTCTGCGGCAAGGACCATGCCTTCATGCCGATTGTGGTCCGCGTGGTTACGGCTGAGGAGTACACCGCCTGGGTAAAGGAGAAGAAATCTGCGCAGGCGGCCCAACTCAATGGGGCGCAGCCAACAGCTCTATTGGCCTTGGGCCAGTAACGGCCTAATGAACCGCATTCTCAGCAAGTAATCACCAGCCAATCATGTCCCACGAGTCTGTAAAGAATTTTTTGTAAAGACGATCTTCAGGAGAGCGTTATGAGTGCAGTGCTAGAACCCCAAGGCCTTGCCGACCACGACCATAGCCATGACCATCCGCATGGCTGGCGGCGCTGGGTATACGCCACAAACCACAAAGACATTGGCACCCTGTATCTGTGGTTTAGCTTCACCATGTTTATGGTCGGTGGCCTTCTCGCACTGGGCATTCGGGTAGAGCTTTTTCAGCCAGGCCTGCAGTTTATTCAGCCCGAGCTCTTTAACCAGCTCACCACCATGCACGGCCTCATTATGGTCTTTGGGGCGATCATGCCGGCCTTTGTGGGCTTTGCAAACTGGATGATTCCGCTGCAGATCGGCGCGGCCGACATGGCCTTTGCGCGGATGAACAACTTAAGCTTCTGGCTCATGGTGCCTGCCGGCATTCTGCTGGTGGCCTCGTTCTTCGTGCCGGGCGGTGCGGTAGCCGCCGGATGGACACTCTATGCCCCGCTCACCCTGCAGATGGGCATTGGTATGGACATGGGTATTTTTGCCCTGCACATTCTGGGCGCATCTTCGATCATGGGCTCGATCAACATCATCACCACCATTCTGAACATGCGGGCCCCAGGCATGACGCTTATGAAGATGCCCATGTTTGTCTGGACCTGGCTGATTACCGCTTATCTGCTGATTGCGGTGATGCCGGTTTTGGCGGGTGCGATTACCATGACGCTTACCGACCGCCACTTTGGTACGGCATTTTTTAATGCGGCCGCTGGCGGCGACCCCGTGATGTTCCAGCATATCTTCTGGTTCTTCGGCCACCCCGAGGTCTACATCATGATCCTTCCGGCTTTCGGCATCGTCTCAGAAATTATTCCCACCTTTAGCCGTAAGAAGCTCTTTGGCTACAGCTCAATGGTCTACGCCACTGCCTCAATCGCTATTTTGTCCTTTGTGGTCTGGGCGCACCATATGTTCACCACCGGTATGCCTCTTACCGGCCAGCTCTTCTTTATGTACGCCACCATGCTGATCGCGGTACCCACGGGCGTGAAGATATTTAACTGGCTTGCCACCATGTGGCGCGGGTCAATGACCTTTGAGACCCCCATGCTCTTTGCCATCGGGTTTATTGTGGTCTTCACGATTGGCGGCCTGACCGGCATTATTCTCTCAGTAGCGCCTATCGACATCCAGTTGCACGACACCTACTATGTTGTGGCCCACTTCCACTACGTGCTGGTTGCAGGGTCTCTCTTTGCCCTGTTTGCAGGTGTTTACTACTGGCTGCCAAAGTGGACAGGCCACGTGTACGACGAAGCCCTGGGCAAGCTGCACTTCTGGGCCTCAATGATCTTCTTTAACATTACCTTCTTCCCCATGCACTTCCTGGGTCTGGCGGGCATGCCGCGACGCTACTCTGATTACCCCATGCAGTTTGCCGACTTCAACATGCTGGCTACGGTGGGGGCGTTCGGGTTTGGTCTGTCCCAGCTGATTCTGCTTTACGTGGTTATCAAGTGCATCAAAGGTGGGCCTAAGGCGTCCGATAACCCCTGGGAAGCCCCCGGTGGTCTGGAGTGGAGTGTGCCCTCGCCCGCGCCCTTCCATACCTTTGAAACCCCGCCGGTCGTGAAGTGATGGCTAATACCGCACCTGGGCCGGGCCCCGCGGAGGCGCACCTGCCCGCCGAGTCGGTTCGGCCGTCGAGACAAGAGGCGAATCTCAGGCTTGCCCTGGTGCTTGCCTCTATCGCGGTGGCATTTTTTCTGGGTATTGTGCTTAAGTACGTCTTGTTTCCAGCGCCCTAGTACCCGCCTCTCACGCATTACCTGCTCAAGGCCTTTTTGATATGACCGTCGGATCCCAGACAAGCCAAGAAAATCACCGTACGCTCGGCAAACTGCTAATGGTGGCTATCCTGATGTTTGCCTTTGGGTTCGCGCTCGTACCGTTTTACGAAAAGATCTGCGAAATCACCGGCATTAATGTGCTGGCCTCGCGGGACAAGCTCAATCGTGACGAAGCCCGCCGATTTGCAGCCAATACCCAGGTAGATACCAGCCGGCTCGTGTCGGTGGAGTTTGACGCCAACGCCCATGGGCCCTGGCGGTTCAAGCCCCGGCTTAATGTCACTGAGGTGCACCCTGGCGAACTGGTAACCGTAATCTATGAAATCGAAAATACGCTTGACCGAACGGTCTCGGGGCAGGCTATTCCCAGTTACGCGCCCAAGCAGTCGGCCGCCCACTTTAAAAAATTGGAATGTTTCTGTTTTGAGCAGCAAGACTTAACAGCCGGCCAGGTGCGCGAGTTCCCCGTGGTTTTCGTAATCGACCCCGAGCTGCCAGATGGGATTCGCAACATCACCTTGAGCTACACCTTTTTTGAGATTGGGGCAGGCATTCCCCGTCCGCCGCAGACCTCTTCTGCAGTGTCTTCCCAGCCCCTGGTGCTCCCACAGCCGCGGTCTTAGTCGCTGGCACGCCCGGTCTTTTTGTAGCGCTCTTTATGAATTCCCTGGATGACCTTAAAGAAGCCCGTGCCCGCAAGGGAAGCTTTGTACAGACAGTGGTCGCGGTACTGTGGTCTTTCTTTGGGGTTCGTAAGGCCGAGGGGCATGACGATGACGTTGCCCGCCTTAACCCCGTACATGTCATTATTGCTGGCGTAGCGATGGGATTTTTATTTGTGCTGAGCCTGGTGTTTCTGGTGCGAATGGTTGTCGGGCTGTAAGACTCCTTCTAGCCTTTTCATCTCAGACACTGCTGTTCAAGAGATTTTCAGTAGTCCAATGCTTTGTAGTTAAAAAAGGGAGATAACAATGGGTGCCACCACGCATGGCCAAGCGCCTTATTACTTCGTACCCGCGCCAAGCAAATGGCCGATGGTCGGGGCGATTTCAATGTTCTTTTTCATGCTTGGCATGTCAGGCACCGTCAATGGTGCGGGCTATGGGCCATACGCCCTTGCCCTGTCATTTGCCATTCTTGTGTATATGTTCTTTGGATGGTTTGCCGCTGTGATTCACGAGTCTGAGGGTGGCCAGTACAACCATCGTGTCGATGCCAGCTTCCGCTGGAGCATGAGCTGGTTCATCTTTAGCGAAGTCATGTTCTTTGCCGCGTTCTTCGGCGCGCTCTTCTATGCCCGTGTGATTGCTATGCCATGGCTCGGAGACCTGGACCACAAGTCGTTTATCTGGCCCGACTTTTCTGCGCAGTGGCCAAACGCAGGGCCGGCAGGAATAGTGGAGTCCTTCCAGACGATGGGGCCGTTTTGGATTCCCACCATTAACACGGCACTTCTGTTGGCATCGGGTGTCACCCTCACCATTGCACACCATGCCCTGCGTGAGGACCACCGCAGCAAAGTGATCTTCTGGCTGGGTATAACGATATTACTGGGCCTTATATTTCTGGGATGTCAGGCCTATGAGTACATGCATGCCTATGCCGATCTCAACCTAAAGCTTAGCTCTGGCATATTTGGCTCTACCTTTTATATGCTCACCGGGTTTCACGGATTTCACGTAACCGTGGGTGCCATCATGCTTATCGTGATCTGGTTTCGGGTGCGCAGTGGCCACTTTAAGCCAAGCCATCATTTTGCCTTCGAAGGTGCTGCCTGGTATTGGCACTTTGTAGATGTGGTCTGGCTTGGCCTCTACGTTGTGGTCTACTGGTTGTAGCCAGTTCGGTAGCCTGTCGGCAAAAGGGCGGCGATCTAGCTGCCCTTTTTCGATTCTAAATTCGAATCCCTGTTGACTCAATAAGCCCAAGCCGGTGGGCCAAGAGCAGGGACAAAAAGAGCAGTATCGATAGCCCCACCCGTATGGCCAGTGCGGTTACGGTTCGGTTGCTCTGACCCTTATCGCGCATCAGATAAACCAGCGCCGACCCCAGGCTTGCCAGTATCAACAAAAACGCCACTGCAATCGCAATCTTCATTCATGACTCGTCGCCGACCGAATGCCGCAAGCCTAACATGCCTTTTCTTGGCAGCATTAGGGCTTGTCCTGGGGGTCTGGCAGTGGCAGAGAAGCCTCTATAAGCTCGACCTGGCGGAAAAAAGGGCGCGCGTGCAGGCCACTGTGCTGCAACTGGGAAAGGATTCTGAGGCGCTCTGGCAGGCGGATATTTCGGCCCAGGCCTGGGATCAGCAGGCGGTACGCCTGGCCGGGTTCTGGAGGCAGGACCGTCAGATCTATCTGGATAATCGTGCCCACGAGGGTAGGGCAGGTGTGCATGTGCTCACCCCGCTAAACCTGCCCGATGGAAGCCTTGTCTGGGTGAACCGTGGCTGGGCGCCGCGAATGCCGGGAAGCATCACCGGCAGTAGTGCCGATCAGGTGGCCCAGGGTTACGTAACCGGCCAGGCCCACCCCGCCCCCGATGGGCCTCAGACGCTGCAGGCCCTTGGCCAGGCAAGCGTGATGCGACGGATTGAGTTGAGTCAGGACCCGAATGCGCTTCGGCAGGGCGCACTCTGGCAGAACTTTGACCCCGAGGCTGCCGGGCAGTGGCTAAGCGGCAGTGCCGACGGCCAGGTGCGGGTCTGGCCCCTGATCTTCTGGCAGACTAGTGAGGCGGACGATGGCCTGGTTCGCAGCCTGCCCAAGGTAGGCGCCGATGCGGTGGCTATGCATCGCGGGTATGCCCTGCAGTGGTGGCTTCTCATGCTCGTAGCGCTGTTTTTTGCCTGGCGCCTTTCACAAAAGGATTCTTCTTGATGTCATCTTCGTTGCAGTCACCAGACGCGCCACCAAAACGCTCGATGGCTATGTTCTGGCTAGTGGTGCTGGTCTGTATTGCACCCGTGGCTGCCTCTTACTTTCTTTACTATGGCGTTCGGCCCGAGGGAAGAACGAACTACGGCACGCTACTCGATCCCCAGATTACGGTAGCTGCCATTGCAACCACCCCCTTGGTGAGGGCCAACCAGGAGTCTGGCCTTGAGGATTTTCTGTCGGCATTGCCGCAGGACAATCCTCGTCTGGCCTTGGCGAGCCTGGGAGATTTTCGTGGCCGTTGGCTTTTGGTTCGGGTCGGGCCGTCTTCTTGTGATGCAGACTGCCGTAACCAGCTCTATGTCATGCGTCAGCTGCGTCTGACAACAGGCAGGGAACGTGACCGGGTGGAGCGGCTCTGGCTTGTCACCGATGCCGGCACACCTGCGGCACAGGCCCTTGCAGACTATGCGGGAACCTGGGTGCTTTCCGTGTCGCAGCCCGAAATCGAACGGTGGCCCCGTGAAGCACAGACTCAGGCTGCCCCGGGGGCAACGGCCCTAGCCCCCACGGCGGGGCACCTCTGGCTGATCGATCCCCTGGGAAACCTTATGATGCGTTTCCCCTTAGACCCCGATCCTGCGAAAATGAAAAAAGATCTTATGAAACTGCTCAAAGCCTCACGCGTCGGATAAAGCCCCCCCATGTCTGCCTCAATTGCCCGATCTTCGCCATTGGCGGTACTGCGTCAGTACTATGTACTGACCAAGCCCCGCGTGAATGTCTTGATCATTTTTTGTGCCGTCATCGGCATGCTGCTGGCTCAGCCAACGCTTGCCCCACTTGACCGACTGGTCTGGGCAACGATAGGCATTGGGCTGGTCGCCGGGGCCGCCGCTGCCGTGAACTGTCTGGTGGAAAGCCATATCGATGCCAAAATGGCCCGAACCGCCTGGCGCCCCCTGCCCTCAGGAACCTTAACCGTATCTCAGACGCTGGTGTTTTCAGGCCTGCTCGGTGGCCTGGGTATGTGGGTGCTTTTTGTTTTTGTAAATCCTTTAACCGCCTGGTTAACGCTGGCCACATTCGTGGGCTATGCCGTTATCTATACCCTGGTGCTCAAGCCACTCACCCCGCAGAACATTGTTATTGGCGGTGCCTCAGGCGCAATGCCACCGGTTCTGGGCTGGGCTGCGGTGGCCAATGAGGCTCCGCCTGAGGCATGGGTGTTGTTTCTGATTATCTTTGTCTGGACGCCACCGCACTTCTGGGCCTTGGCCCTTTATCGGGCCGATGACTATGCCCGCTCGGGGCTGCCCATGCTTCCGGTAACCCACGGATCAGCCTTTACCCGGCTTCAGATATTGCTCTACACCGTCTTGCTTGTGGCCACCACCTTGCTGCCCACAGCCGTAGGCATGAGCGGTGTCTGGTACCTCCTGGCGGCCTTGGGGCTTGGGGCACGGTTTCTCTGGCTGGCCTGGGCCCTGTACCAGCAGTATTCGGAGGCCCTGGCAAAAAAGACTTTCCGGTTTTCTATTAATTACTTAGCCCTTTTGTTTGCGGCCCTTTTGGCGGATCACTTCTTGCGTTCTGTTTTGGGCTAGACCATCGGGTTTTCACCGAGTAGACTGAAGCCCCTTTCCCCTGGGAGCCTTTCTGTGACGATCGCTGTCTACCCTGGAACCTTCGATCCCTTTACCCGAGGTCATGAAGACCTTGTGCGTCGGGCCTCTCGGCTTTTTGACCATCTCGTGGTTGGGGTGGCCGACAGCCGGTCAAAGCGCCCGTTTTTTTCCCTGATCGAGCGGGTGGAGATCGCGCGCGAGATTCTCGGGCACTATCCCAATGTCACTATCGCTGGGTTTCAGGGGCTGTTAAAAGACTTTGTTCGCGAGCACGACGCCAAGGTGATTATCCGTGGGCTGCGGGCGGTGTCAGATTTTGAGTACGAGTTTCAAATGGCTGGCATGAACCGCTATCTGCTGCCGGATGTGGAAACCCTGTTTCTCACCCCCTCAGATCAGTACCAGTTCATCTCTGGCACCATCGTGCGTGAGATCGCCTTGCTCGGCGGCGACGTGAGTAAGTTTGTCTTTCCGTCGGTGGAGCAGTGGATTGCCCGCAAGCTCTCCCAGCAGGGCAGGCCCGAACTGATTCGCACCGGGTCTTAGCGCTCTTAACGCCTCTGCAATAGGGTCTGAAAGCTGCGGCCAGTCTTGGCCGCGCGCAGAACCTCCCAGTCTGTCTGTTCAGCCTCCGGCAGGTCTAGGGGCCAGCAAGCCTCCGATTCGACGTATACCAACGCCCCGGGCCGTGTCTGTGTAACCACAGCGTGTAAAGAAGGCCTCATCAGGTTCAGGCCAAAAGGCGGGTCTAGGAAGACGAGCGCAAAGGGACTGCCTGGCAACTGCCGATGATCCAGAAAACGGCCCCGCAGCAGCCGCACCGATGGTGGCGCCTTCAGAAGGCGCAGGCTCTGGTCAATGCCAAGGGCGGCTGCTGGGTCGCTTTCCACCAGGGTGACACTGGCAGCGCCGCGCGAGGCCGCTTCCAGGCCTAAGGCACCCGAACCAGCGTAGGCATCAAGAACATCGACTTCCTCCCAGCCCCAGGGCAGCCATGTGTTTAGCCAGTTAAAAAGGGTCTCTCGTGCCCGGTCTGAGGTCGGGCGAAGACCAGGCCGCTGCGCTACTGAAATACGCCGACTGCGCCACTGGCCAGCGATGATGCGTATCTGACCCATGGCAGAGGCCGTGCCGCCTTAGCGACTCTCTGTAGCAGCCCCGCCAGCGACAACCACCGTGCTTAGCCTTGACAGGACGAGCCGCTGTTGCAGTATGACCCGTATGTCTTCTTTGGTAACGAGCGACACTGCCTCGGTCCAGCTATCCAGGTAGTTAAGGGGCATCCGGTAGAAGCCCATCTGGGCGAGGGTCTCCAGAAGCTTTCGGTTGCTATCAAGCCTGAGGGCAAAGCCGCCGAGCAGGTTCTTCTTTGCTGCCTCTATCTCTTCGTCGGTGGGCCCGTCCCGCACATAGGCCTCCAGGGTTGCCCGCACCACCTCTAGCGCCTCCTGCGACCGCTCGCGCTGCGTCTGAAGTCCGACCAGAAATGGGCCTGGCTGAGCCAGCGGAGAGATAGCCGAAAATACGCTGTAGGACAGCCCCCGCTTCTCGCGAACCTCTTGGGTGAGTCGCGAGGTAAAGCCCCCGCCACCCAGAATATGGTTTGCCACCATGAGAGTGAAGAACTCATGGCGTTCGTGTCGGGCAAGCATGGGCAGGCCCATCCAGATATGGCTCTGGCTGGCGGTGTGTTCGATGTCGACACGCCTGCCTTCCCGCGCTAAGCGAACCGGCGCAAGAACCGCAGGCATCTCGGAGGCAGATGGGTCTGCGGCAGCGGATATGCCTGCGGTCTGGCGCTCGGCAAGCGGCGCCAGCACTTTCTCCGCAAGGTCTTGGGCGTGCTGTGCCGAGAGGTCACCCACAATGACCACGGTGATCCGGTCGGGCCGCCAGAACTGTCGATGAAAGCCTTGCAGGTCGCCTTGCGCGATGGCAGACAGTGACTCGATGGATTCATTGCGCCCGTAAGCATGCTCTGGATACATGGCCTGCCATAGCGCACGAGAAGCAAGGGTCTGAGGGCGATTCAACGCATCCTTTAGGCCCGCGACAGCACGTGCCTGCTCGCGCGCCAGAATCTCAGCATCAAAGGCGGGGTGGGCCAGTACGCGGCCGATCCAGTCAGTGGCAGGCGCCCGCACCTCTGGGTCAGAGAGAAATCGAAAACGAAGACTGGTGCGGTCTTGGCCGGCCCCGCCGGAGCGCTCTAGGGCAAGGTCTGCCCAGATACGGCCCAGCGCCTGCTCGTTGAGGGCAGGCTGCATCTGCGTGGCCCGAAGCCCCCGAAACAGCATTCCTGCCGTCATGCTGGCAAGCCCCTCTTTACCGACCGGATCCCATCGGCTGCCGGCATCAATCTCAATTGCGAGGTCAATGATGGGAATCGAGGGCGCCTGAAGAAACAACAGCCGAGCCCCGTGGGAGGTGATGGTCTGCGTGATCTTGGGGCTGCTGGCTGCCGAGCCCACCGCTGGAAAGATGACTGCGATAAGAAAAGACAGCGTCAGCCAGAAAAAGGCGATTAGGCTCTTGCGGCGGCTCAGATGCGCCTGAGATAAAAATATGGAGGTTGGGTTCATGGGCGGCTACCTGGCGGTATCAAGGGCGGGATGGAGGGGCGGAATGAAAGGGCGCGATTAAGGCCATGGCAGGGCGGCAGTCATGCTGCACTAGTGCCGTGGCAGAGCGGGGCCAAAACCCCGACGCGCGGCGGGGCGGCTGCCGGCTGGCAGGGGCTCGAGCTCAATCACGGTGAGGCGGTCCGGGGTGAAGGTGTCTGCGGCCACACGACGAAGGTCTTCCGCCCGGATTGTCTGCAGTACGTCGAGCCAGTCGGAGACGTCGGTTACCGGCCTGCCCATAGAGGCCAGTCGGCCCGCCTGCATGGCACGCGAAAAGAGCGAATCCTGCTGGTAGACCTGGCCTGCCTTTGCCTGACGGCGCAGGCGCGAAAGGTCTTCATCTGAAACGCCTTCGCGGGCGATGCGGTCAAGGATCTGGCTGATCTCTTGCTGCAGCTGTGCAGTCGTGGTGCCGGGGCTTGGCGTAGCCTGAATGGTAAAAAGCCCTGGGCTTCGGGCGATGCCGTCGGCCCCGCTGTTTACAGATAGGGCTAGCCTGCGCTGCCGCACGAGCTCTGTGACCAGAATGCCGGTGTCAGAGTCATCTAGCAGGGTGGAAAGCATGGATAAGGCGACTACATCTCGGGCCCTGGGGTTGTCGGCCGAAAGCCGCCCATCGCCCGGGCCTATAGTGGGGGCCTTCCATGCCTGAATGAAGAAGGGATTCTCTGCTGGTGCCTTGACACGGGCAGTACGCAGCCCATTTTGCGCTGGTTCGGACTGGGGCCTAAGGTCTACTGCGGGTTTGGGCTGCCAGTTTTTGTAGAGCTTCTCCAGTTCGGTGAACACTGCCTCGGAGTCAACATCGCCCGCCACCACCACGGTGGCAAAGTTCGGGCCATACCAGGTGTCGTACCAGCGGCGTGCATCATTGGCCGTGAGGTTCTCCAGGTCGTTCATCCAGCCAATAATGGGGTTACGCGTAGGATGCGCCTGAAACGCAGTACCCATAAGCGCCTCGTAGGCAAGCCCGCTGGGGCTGTCGTCGGTGCGTAGACGCCGCTCCTCCATTACCACCTGGATCTCTTTGGCAAACTCTGCATCGTCGAATCGGAGGCGCTGCATACGGTCAGCTTCCAGCGCCATGACCTCAAAGAGCGCATCGCGATGCACCTGCTGAAAGTAGCCGGTGTACTCGCGCGCCGTGAAGGCATTGTCACGGCCGCCAAGGGCGGCCACGCGTTTGCTGAACTCGCCTGCGGCAAGGGTTTCTGTGCCCTTAAACATCATGTGCTCCAGCACATGGGCAAGACCAGTTTTTCCATTGGTTTCATCAATAGACCCCGCGCGAATCCAGGCCATATGCAGGGCGGTTGGGGCACGACGATCTTCATAGACGATGACCCGCAGCCCGTTGGCAAGCGCGCGATCAAGGCTGGGGCTGGTCGCCGACTGCGCTAGCGCCTGGGCGAAGGGCATCCACAGATAGAGAAGGCTGAAAAAAAATACGGCGGGTCGAGTCACTACAATAGAAGCCATGAGCACGTCTTTCGTCGGGGGAAACGTATTGTCGCGTATATCAGTAGCGCATTGTGACCAGCGACAGGGCCCGGAGGTTTCGTGAAAATCCCAGGACTGCAAAGGCTTAAGGCGGGGCTGTCAAAGACCCGTGATCAGATCAGTCGTCTTCTGGGAAGACCGAGCCTCAGTGATGACTGGATGGAGTCTTTGGAGGCCGCGCTGATCTCGGCCGATGTGGGGGCAAGAACCAGTGCACAGCTGGTCAAAGACCTGCAGGCCTCGGTGCGCGCCAACCCTATCGACTTAGAGAAAGACCCCCAGGCGCCGCGCACCCGACTCGTTGGCCTTATTAGCCAGATACTGGCCCCGCTCGTTCCGGGCGCTTCTAGCCAGGCGCCTGCTGATGCCACTGCAGCGCAGCCGCATGGGCCTGGTGCCCCGCGCGTGATCATGCTGGTGGGGGTCAATGGGGCAGGAAAGACCACCTCTGTGGGTAAGCTCACCCACTACTTTCAGGGTCAAGGGCTCAAGGTGCTCTTGGGCGCGGCGGACACCTTTCGGGCGGCCGCCCAGGCCCAGCTTATTGCCTGGGGGGAGCGTAACCGGGTAGAGGTCATCGCCCAGGTCAATGCCGATCCGGCGGCCATTGCCTTTGATGCGGTTAAGGCCGGGCAGGCAAGGGGTATGCAGGTAGTCCTTGTTGACACCGCAGGCCGGCTGCCAACCCAGTTGCATCTCATGGAGGAACTCAAGAAGGTCAAGCGTGTGGTGGCCAAGGCCATGGAGACTGCCCCGCATGAGGTCTGGCTGGTGGTGGACGGTGGCACAGGCCAGAATGCACTGGCCCAGGTGCGTGCCTTTGACGAGGCCTTGGCGCTCACGGGCCTGATTGTCACCAAGCTTGATGGCACGGCCAAAGGCGGCGTGCTGCTCGCGCTGGCTAGCGAACGGCCCATTCCGGTGGTGTTTCTGGGCGTGGGTGAGGCGCTAGAGGATCTTGAGCCCTTTAACCCCGCCGCATTCGCTGAAGCCTTGGTCTAGTCGGCGACGCAGTCCACAAAGTATTCCACCCTGCCATTGACCTCCTGCTGCACCAGTCCATGGATGTCTGCATCAAAGCCAGGAAACCGGGAATTAAAGTCGCGGGCAAACTGCAGGTAGCGCACGATCGTCTTATTAAACCGCTCCCCGGGAATCAGTAGTGGAATACCAGGCGGGTAGGGCGTAAGCAGGCTCGTGGTGATGCGGCCCTCCAGGGCATCAATCCGTACACGCTGCGTCTGCCGGTGGGCCACTGCGGAAAAGGCCTTGGCGGGCTTTAGTGCGGGCTCAATGTCTGAGACATACATTTCGGTGGTAAGGCGAGCAATATTGTTTTGTTTGTAGGCCTCGTGCAGCCTGTGGCAGAGGTCTTTGAGTCCCACCCGTTCGTACTGCGGATGCTTTGCACAGAACTCGGGGATCACCCGCCACATGGGCTGGTTCTTGTCGTAGTCGTCTTTGAACTGCTGCAGCGCTGTGAGTAGCGTGTTCCATCGGCCTTTGGTGATCCCAATGGTGAACATGATGAAAAAAGAATAAAGCCCGGTCTTCTCCACAATCACCCCGTGCTCTGCCAGGTATTTGGTGACCACCGAGGCCGGTATGCCCTGGGCATCAAACTCGCCCTTAATGTTTAAGCCCGGCGTCACGATCGTAGACTTAATGGGGTCGAGCATATTAAAGCCCTCTACGAGGTCTTCAAAGCCATGCCAGTCGTCTTCGGGCTTGAGCATCCACTGCTCGCGCTGTGCCATGCCATCGGAGTCGGCCTGCACGTCTTCGGGGCCCCAGACCTTAAACCACCAGTCATCGGGGCCAAACTCTTCGTCCACCTTGCGCATGGCGCGGCGAAAGTCCAGCGCCTCGACAATGCTCTCTTCTACCAGTGCGGTGCCGCCAGGCGGTTCCATCATGGCGGCCGCCACATCAAGTGAGGCAATAATGGCGTACTGCGGGCTCGTGCTCGTGTGCATCAGGTAGGCCTCATTAAAGAGGTCACGATTGAGCGTGCGGGTTTCCGATTCCTGTACCAGAATCTGTGAGGCCTGTGAGAGACCCGCGAGCAGCTTATGGGTTGACTGGGTAGAGAAGATCATTGGGTCGTGGGGCCGCGGCCGGTCCTTGCCAATGGCATGCATGTTTTTGTAGAAGTCGTGAAAGGCCGCGTGCGGCAGCCAGGCCTCATCGAAATGCAGGGTGTCGATGGTGTCGCCCAAGACCTCCTTGATCATCTCCACGTTGTAGAGCACGCCATCATAGGTGCTCTGGGTAATGGTGAGAATGCGGGGCTTGGCCTTGCCCTGGCGCTCGGCGCGTTCCCAGTTCGCGCGGGCAAAGGGGTTGGCCTTAATCTTGGCAAGTATGGTCTCGGGCTTAAATTCGCTTAAGGGAATGGGCCCAATAATGCCCAGGTGGTTGCGTGTGGGCATCAGAAACACGGGGATGGCGCCTGTCATGGTGATGGCATGCAGCACGCTCTTGTGGCAGTTACGGTCTACCACCACAATGTCGCCTGGGGCGACCGCGGCATGCCAGACTATTTTGTTACTGGTACTGGTGCCGTTGGTCACAAAAAAGCAGTGGTCCGCGTTGCAGATGCGGGCGGCGTTTTTTTCCGATTCGGCTACAGGGCCGGTATGGTCGAGCAGCTGGCCGAGTTCATCCACGGCATTGCAGACATCGGCCCGCAGCATGTTCTCGCCAAAGAACTGGTGAAACATCTGGCCCACGGGGCTTTTGAGAAAGGCCACCCCCCCCGAGTGCCCGGGGCAGTGCCAGGAATACGACCCGTCTTGGGCGTAGTGCAGGAGCGCCCGAAAAAACGGCGGGGCCAGCGAGTCAAGGTACGACTTGGCCTCGCGAATAATATGCCGGGCGACAAACTCAGGGGTGTCTTCAAACATATGAATAAACCCATGCAACTCGCGCAGCACGTCGTTGGGAATATGGCGTGAGGTGCGGGTCTCGCCATAGATATAAATAGGAATCTCGGCGTTGCGAAACCGTATTTCGCTCACAAAGGCCCGCAGGCTTCGTAAAGCGTGGGTCACTTCTTCTTTGCTGCCGCCGCCAAACTCTTCATCGTCGATCGACAGAATAAAGGCCGAGGCCCGCGACTGCTGCTGGGCAAACTGGGAGAGGTCGCCGTAGCTGGTCACCCCCAGCACCTCCATGCCCTCCTTTTCCAGGGCGTCGGCCAGGGCGCGGATGCCCAGGCCCGAGGTGTTCTCCGACCGAAAGTCTTCGTCGATGATTACGATGGGAAAACGAAACTTCATGCCTGGGGCCTTTCGCAAGAAATAGGGCGCGACAGAGGGCGCGCGCGACCAATGGTACGAGGAAACCCCGATGGGATGTAAGCCATTGGGGCGGGCGACTGGCTGGCCCTCGCTAAACTGCACGTGGAAAACAACGGTAAGGGCTGGGGAAGGCTAGGAAACTATTAGCACTCTACGAGGTCGAGTGCTAAAATTCCGCTCAAGGAGGACATTTACCCATGACTGTTCTGTCTTCGTCGACCGCTCTGACCCTTCCCCAGCTCTCGCCCTTGGCGAATCTGGATGGCTATATTCGCGCCGTGCAGCAGTTTCCTCTCTTGTCTGCCAGGCAGGAGCAGGAGTTCGCCCTGAAGTTTCGTACGCTGGGCGATCTCGAGGCCGCGCGCATGCTGGTGCTTTCCCACTTACGGCTGGTGGTGGCGGTTTCCCGCCAGTATCTGGGCTATGGGCTGCCGCAGGCCGACCTGATTCAAGAGGGCAATGTGGGCCTGATGAAGGCCGTAAAGCGGTTTGATCCTACCCAAGGGGTGCGGCTGGTATCGTACGCCCTGCATTGGATTAAGGCGGAGATTCACGAGTACATTCTGCGCAACTGGCAGATGGTGAAGGTGGCCACCACCAAGGCCCAGCGCAAGCTCTTTTTTAACCTGAAGTCGCTTAAGCGGGCGCTGGGGGCTGATGCTGCGGTAACCACCGACCAGGCCCAGGTGATTGCCAAAGAGCTCAACGTCTCGCGTGATGAGGTCATGGAGATGGACCGCCGCCTGTCGGGGGGCGATACGCCCTTGGAGCCCGTGAACGACGACGGCGAAACGGTGGGCCCGATTGCCAGCCTGGCGGCCGAAAACGCTGACCCGGCCTATCTGGTGGCCGAGGCCCAGGAGGCCCAGGTCATGGGGGCGCAGCTGCGCACCGCGCTTGAGGGGCTTGATCCCCGTAGTCGGGCGATTGTGCAGGCACGCTGGCTGGCAGACTCTGATGAAAAGGGCCCGACCCTGCATGACCTTGCCGCTGAATATGGTGTGTCGGCAGAGCGGGTTCGTCAGATAGAGGCTGCGGCGCTCAAGAAGATAAAAAAACTCATGCTGGCGCAGTAGCGCTCAGTAACGCGAGGCGTGGCCTCACGGCAACTGAAAAAATTCATGCACCGTCGCCGTCTGCCAATATTACGGTGACAGCTCACTTAATTCAGTCCCCACCAACGCTAGGAGCTTTCTCAGGTTTTGTAACTGTAAGCAGCATCGCGGTGCTTGGTGGCCACCAGTTCACGCAGGCTGGCTGGTGACACGATTCGCACGTCTGCACCATGGCGCATGATGTCCATCACCAGCTCCCGAGTATCACTGTACGGAAAACTGATCTGCCACTGGTCTCCCACCCATTTACCAGTCTGGTCTGGGTGCCATGATTCTGCACAGACCCATCGTGACCGTTCGGCCGAGAACTGCAGCACGGCGGTATCGATGGGCTTTCCGGAGAAGATGCCATAGCTGGCTGCCAGGGTAGATTCCAGTTCCTCTTCGCTGATCTCGATGGCAGCCTCTTGTAAGGTTCTCACGCGTACCATGGCATCGACCGAGAAGGTAGAAAGCCGTTCCCGCAGATGGCAGTAGGCATCGAGGTACCAGTTGTCGCGGTAGTGAACCAGCCGCTGAGGCGAGACCACCCGCTCGGTCTGGTCGCCTCGAGCGCGGCTGGTGTAGACAATACGCACACGCCTGCGGGCGAGCACCGCATTGGCCAGCCTGGGGAAGTACTGGCTGGGCTTGCGCGATGCCATGGGCAGAATGCGAATACGCGCGCGCAGCTGTTGGTCGAGCACCTGGCTTGGCCCAAGTAGGTCCTCGAGGCGCTTTTGAAAGGGTGCCAGGTGAGGCCCCAGTACCTCCCGCGCCCCGTAGCCCTCAAGCAGCACATACATGGAAAGCAGTGCCTGGAGCTCCTGCTGGCTAAACCACAGGCCCGCAAGCTCAACTTTATTGCCCCTCTTCGCCCGGCCAGGCAGCTGGCCTGCCGTTGCCAGCCGGTAGAGCCCTTCGCTTGTGTCGTATACGATGTCGACCTGATAACGACTACGTAGAAACTCCAGGTCACGCTTGAAGGTGGGATGCGACACCTCAAGCTCGGTGATCATCTCGTCACGGGTGAAGGCACCACGACTGCGCAGCACTTTCATGATGATGTGAAGGCGTTCGTCGCGGCTCATGGGTATAAGAATAAATTACGGTGACAGTTT